>Ga0172380_10006391_pt1 | contig 13728 bp, 12 predicted proteins | sample Leawe162metaG_FD_119747 | JGI IMG/M metagenome (GOLD analysis project Ga0172380, IMG submission 119747) | Leachate microbial communities from a municipal landfill in Southern Ontario, Canada - Leachate well 162 metaG | ecosystem: Engineered > Solid waste > Landfill > Unclassified | place... | reverse complement strand
TGAAGATCTTGCGGCAGTGGTGAAGAGACTCAACGACCGGCCTAGGAAGAGGCTTGGTTTCCAGTCGCCGAAGCAGCTTTTCAGAAGGCGCTGAGTGTTGCACTTAGAGTGCTAATTCAAGAACTTGACCATACCATAAGGCCAATATGATAGACTATAGGTATAAATCATCTATATCTATGACTATTCTCTACATCGTGCTCGGCATCGTGGTTGTTATCGGCCTCTTCGTGGTCTTCGCGTACAACGGATTCGTAGCACTTGTAAACCGTGCAAAAGAAGCGTGGAGCGATATCGAAGTGCAGATGAAGCGTCGCTACGACTTGATCCCAAACCTCATCGAAACGGTAAAAGGATATGCAGCACACGAAAAGGCTGCATTTGATAACGTTTCAAACGCTCGCGCTGTAGCGATGGGCGCATCGTCAGTTGCTGACCATGCCGAGGCAGAGAACATGTTGACCGAAGCGTTGAAATCAATCTTTGCGATTGCTGAAGCGTATCCAGACCTTAAAGCAAACACGAACTTCCTCGAGCTTCAGCGTGAACTCTCAGACACAGAGAATAAGATTATGGCGTCTCGCCGTTTCTACAACCAGAACGTCATGGCACTTAATACCGGTCTTGAACAGTTCCCAGGCAATATCGTAGGTGGGATGTTTAGCTTCAAGAAGATGGATCTCTTTGAGCTGGCGGAAGGGGAGGAAGCGGCACGTCAGCCGGTCAAAGTAGCGTTCTAAAATAATGAATGAATCAACACTTCCCACACTTCCGTTCACAACACGAATTCCCTTGTATCGACGGGCCCTGCTTTTCCTAGCTTTTGTTTTTATGGTTGCAATTGCAATCATGATGTTGCAAAGTTCTAACAAAAACAGCGAATTATATTTTGCTGCAGGGTTTATCTTTATTCTTGTTGCGCTTCCCGCGCTTGGTATCGCAGCACTTCCGATTACCGCACTTACGGCTGACAAAGAGGGTATTGCGATTACCTACCATCTCTTTCGTAGTCGGCATAAAAAAGTGCGATGGAGTGACATTGTTCGCATTGAAGGAGTACGAAGTGGCAAGAACACGTACCTTGCTATAGAAACTATCCAAGACCGAGAGAAGATTGCACGGGAGACTACTACCGCTTCTTTAGGACGGTTTGTTGCAGGTCAGCTTGTATCCGACAATGCCGCTGCGGGTGAATACATACCAAGTATGTTCTTATCGGTATCGCCTGAAAAAACCGCAGTGCTACTCAACACACTAAAAACAGCATATTCTTAGTCTATGGCGAATCTCTATCAAGAGCGCTCGAATAACCTATTCCGGACATGGGCACTCATGCTCGGGTTCTTCCTCTTGGTTATCTTGGTTGGGTGGGGGATCTCTTTCTATTATAGCGACCCTTCCATTCTTTATATCGCCGTTGGTATTGCGCTTGTCATGAATGTGGGAAGTTACTGGTTCTCCGACAAGCTCGTACTCTCGATGACGCACGCAAAGCCTGCGTCTCGTGAAGAGTATTTTGACCTCTATACCGTCACGGAGAACCTCGCAATCACCGCAGGACTTCCTATGCCAAAGCTCTACGTCATCAATGATCCCGCACCAAACGCGTTTGCCACAGGACGTGATGAAAAGCACGCGGTCGTCGCTACAACAACGGGACTCCTCGCCATTCTCGATCGCACGGAGCTTGAGGGAGTGATTGCGCACGAACTCTCGCACATCAAAAACCGCGACATGCTCGTGATGACGGTTGCCGTCGTACTTGCAGGATTTCTTGCGATTATCGCTGACATCTTCCTTCGCGCATCAATGTTCGGAGGAGGGGACCGCGACAGCAAGGCGGGCGTACTGTTTGCTGTCCTTGCCGTTGTTGGCATTATCTTGGCGCCCATTGCAGCCCAGCTTATTCAACTCGCCATTTCACGTCGTCGCGAATACCTTGCGGATGCGTCAGGAGCGTTACTCACGCGCTACCCTGAAGGACTTGCTTCTGCGCTTCGAAAGATAAGTGCGCACGCTACTCCTATGAAAAGTGCTAATCATGCGACCGCGCACCTCTTTATTGGTAACCCGTTTGGTAACCGAGCAGGGAAGGCAATTAATGGACTCTTTGCAACGCATCCACCGGTAGAAAAGAGAGTACAGGCACTTCTTGGTGTGAAAGCACAGTAAGTGCTATAAGAAAGCACATACGGAGGCGTCGCATAGCGGTCTAGTGCGCACGCTTGGAAAGCGTGTGAACCGAAAGGTTCCGAGAGTTCGAATCTCTCCGCCTCCGCCAGATCACAAAGTTTGAACCCAAGCAAAATAAAGGTTCTTGGGCTAAAATAAAGATTATGTCAGAATTGCTCACCAAAAAAGACACCGTTGAATTTCTTGGTCTTGGTAACGACTTTAGGAATAGAATTATTTGTGGGAATGCAATTGACATCATGAGAAAGATCCCCGATGGCTCGGTTCATCTTGTTGTGACTTCGCCCCCATATAATCTAAAAAACTCTACTGGAAATGGTATGAAGGATGGTCGTGGGGGTAAATGGGCAAATGCTGCACTTCAAAAAGGCTACTCGCACCACAATGACTGTATGCCTCATGAGGAGTATGTAAAATGGCAACGAGAATGTCTGACAGAAATGATGAGAATTATTCCCGAGGATGGTGCAATTTTTTATAATCACAAATGGCGAGTACAAGGAGGCCTTTTACAGGACCGACAGGATATTGTCAGTGGTTTTCCGGTACGGCAGATCATAATTTGGAGACGGAAGGGTGGATTTAATTTCAATCCTGGCTACTTTGTACCTACATACGAAGTAATCTATCTTATAGCAAAACCTAAATTTAAATTATCACCCAAGGCAAGTAGCTACGGCGATGTATGGGAATTTACACAAGAGATGAATAATGAGCATCCCGCAGCTTTTCCAGTAGACCTGATTGACCGCATCGTATCTTCAACCAACGCAGAAATTATCCTAGATCCATTTATGGGTTCTGGCACCACAGCACTCTCAGCTATAAACTTCAAGCGAGATTATATCGGGATCGATATTTCGCCAGAGTATTGCGAAATGGCACGAAAGAGAATAAGACAACATCAAGCGCAAGTTAAACTTTTGTAATATTATGACTAAAGAACCTGTTATCTATACAAAACCAGCTCTCATCGCAAAACTGAAAGAAATTTCAGCGATGGGGTTTATTCCGAACGCACGGAGAGGGAATGCCGGAGGCATTGGCAATACTCTTGAAGATTTGCTTGGTATCAAAGAAAACAATTTGCCAATACCGAACGCCGCAGAGTGGGAATTGAAAACACAACGCCTTAATTCAACTTCATTGACGACACTTTTCCATATTGAACCCTCGCCACGCGCCATTCGCTTTGTCCCGCAAGTGCTTTTACCTAAATATGGCTGGGCGCACCAAGAAGACGGCAAGAAATACCCCAAAGGAGAAATGAGCTATCGGCAAACAATTCACGGAAATTCACGAAGCGATCGCGGTTTCAAAGTCGTGATTGACCGAAAAGAGAGCAAAATTTTAATTTCGTTTGACTCTGGGAGTGTTGATATTCGGCATAAGAAGTGGCTTGAAACAGTTAAAAAGCGCGTTGGTCTTGGCGAACTCGACCCACAACCATATTGGGGTTTTGATGACTTAGAACATAAGGCCGGAACAAAATTACTCAACGCGTTTTATGTTCAGGCAGAAGTAAGAACTGTACGAAAGAAAGAATTTTATCACTACACGAAAGTGATGATGTTACAAAAGTTCAGCTTTGAAGGGTTTCTGAAGGCGTTAGAAGAAGGAAAAATTCTTGTGGACTTTGACGCTCGCACCGGCCACAATCACGGAACAAAATTCCGCATGAGGCAGGATTGTTTGCCAATGTTGTACGAAAAGAAAACTATAATTTTATGACGAACGTATGACAAAACACACAACCACTGATCGGAAATCATCACACTGTGGATAACTCGTCAAGACGAGATGAAGGGCAGGGGAGTTGACCCTTTTCTAAGGTATTCTCTTCATATATGGACGGAAAGCACCTCCAAACCCCTAGAACCCCACTCCTTGGCTACGTTCTTCTTGGCGCAGTTCTTCTTGTAGCGCTCTATTTTGTTTCTCAAACCCCAACTCCCTCGCCTCTTTCAAACACAACTGACTTCCCTGTTGAAAAACAGAAAATACAACTTCCCTCTCACTTTGAGTTTGAAGTCGTAACCTCAGACGAAGACCGCGCACGAGGCCTCTCAGGACGTGTCGTTCCGGATCATTACGGGATGCTCTTTGTATTTACCGAACCCATGCGTTACGGCTTTTGGATGAAAGACATGCTGGTTTCCATAGATATGGTGTGGCTTTCAGAGGACGGAACGATTCTTGGTATTGAACACGAGGTTTCTCCGCTCACCTACCCACAAACCTTTCGTTCCCCAACCCCTGCGGTATACGTCCTTGAGACCCGCGCAGGGTATGCACGAGAACAGGGATGGGATGAAGGGGAAGTCATTCCCCTTCCGCAATAATGAAAGAGCCCGCTTTCGCGGACTCTTTCATGTAGGCGGATCTTGGGTATAAGCCGAATTCTGTCGTGGACGATCATCTATCTGGGATGTACGTTACCGTACACCTCGAGCGGCGCTCCCAATTACTTGGGCACGGCCTTGCACAGCGGTAAGGATTTAGCCGTTTCATGTTCGCCTTTCGACGAACCTCATCCCATAAGGATGTCGCAGGCTTTCGCCGTTGACGTTTCTGCTCGCACCTCGCGCCTTGCGGCGGACGGGCGTTACCCGCTACCAGACTCCAATGCACATTCGTGCAGGCTGTGTTCGGACTTTCCTCCAAGTCTCTTCAAAAGAAAAGACTCAGCAATCGTCACCCCAAGATCCAGATATATCGTACTACAAAACACCGATTTTGCAATGGGCCCTATCCACCACTAAAAGCTTCGTACGTGCTTGGTTTGTTATACTTGAAAGCATTACTAGGGCTTTTATCATGTACCATGCACGACACCAATACCACACTACGACGTTTCTCGTTTGATACTGCAGCCGTATGGCTCTTAGGCGCAACTGCACTAGTAGGCGCACTCATTCTTATTCCCTACGGAAGCATATCCTTTTATGGAACTAAAGCTGCGGTGTTTGCGGTAGGCGCACTGCTTGCCTTTATCGCGTTTGTCGTGGGGCGCTTGGTGCGCGGGAGTGTGGTGGTACCGCCGCTTGCTCTCTTAGGTGCGGTGTGGCTTGTACCACTTGCCTACACCCTTTCTGCACTCTTCTCAGGGATCGAACTTTCTCGTGCCTTCTTTGGTACAGAACTTGAGACCGATACCCTGGGCTTTATGGTGCTTATGGCGCTTCTTACAACCATCGCGGCACTTGCCCTTCGTCGCGCGGGGGATTATCGCGCATTTCTTGGTGTGCTTGCAGCAGCGCTTGGTATCACGCTTGTAGCACAGGTACTCATCATCATTGCTGCGAATCTCGGTGCCCCACTAAGCTCTACCACTAATCTCATTGGAGGGTTTACTGACTTTGGCATGATGATGGGGCTTCTCGTTGTTCTCGCACTCTTTGTTGCACGCTTCCTTACCCTTTCTCGCATGCACACGATCGTGCTTTGGGTTGCGGTAGCACTCGCTCTTCTCATGCTTGCCTTCGTGAACTCAGTCATTACATGGATCTTGGTAGGTCTAAGTGCACTCGCCCTCTTTATCGAAGCAGTGTTGCGTCGTCGCAGCCATGTGGAAGACACTGATCTTGAAGGGGTAGAGTCACTCTCGCAAGAGGAAGCAAGCCCGCTTGAGCGAAGTCGCCAAGGACTTGGCGCTCCCCTTGTTGTGCTCTTGGTTTCGCTATTCTTCCTTCTTGGAGGGTCTTCAATTGGAAACGCAATTGCGTCTTCGCTTAACATCAACACGATAGATGTTCGTCCCTCATGGCAGTCTACGTTTGGTGTTGGTACCCATACCTACGCTTCGTCTCCACTGTTTGGTTCAGGACCTACTACCTTTGGTGCTAAGTGGCTTGAGTTCAAGGATCGAACCCTTAACGACACGGTGTTCTGGAACGTCGACTTTGCTTCTGGTATCGGTACCATTCCAACATCGTTTGTCACAACCGGTATTGTAGGAGTCATTGCATGGTTGGTACTTATTGGTTTCTTTGCCTATGCTGGCATGCGCACGCTCCTTATTCGTCTTCCTGAAGACCCCTTCTTGCGGTTTGTCTCGATTACATCCTATGCGGGCGCTGCGTATGTACTCGTACTCGCATTCTTTGCAACTCCAGGAATCGTAGTACTTTCTCTTGGCTTCTTGTTACTCGGTCTCTTTATTTCCTCAATGCGCCACGGCAAAGGGCGTAATGAAATGGGGATTGTGTTCTCGAAGTCTCCACGCATGGGCTTTGCAATTGTGTTTGGTCTCACCCTCCTACTTATTGGATCTGTTGCCGCAACCTATGGCGTGCTTGCGCGCTATATGGGCACGCTCGCATACGGAGAAGCAGCGGTTGCGCTTTCTGCAGGAAATCTCGAAGTAGCAGAAGCAGCACTCACTCGCTCACTTGCATACGCACCGACAGATCGCGGATACCAGCTTGCAACAGCGGTCAGTGTTGAACGTATGCGTCGTATTGCGGTAGATACGTCAATTGCTCCTTCAACTGCACAGCAACAGTTCCAAGGAGCACTCTCTTCAGCGGTTGCTGCAGGACTTGAAGCAACACGTCGTGGTCCACACAACTATCAAAACTGGGCAACGTTAGGTGGGGTATATCAGGCAGTGATTCCTCTTGGTATCGATGGGGCGTATGAAAGCGCGGTTGATGCATTCTCACGTGCACGCACCCTTAACCCAACCAACCCTGCGCTTTCGTATGTGCTTGCCCAGCTTGAAATAGCGGAAGGGAATGATGAAGCTGCAGAAGCAAAGCTTCTTGAATCCATTGCTGCTAAGCGTGACTATATCCCTGCCATTCTTTTGCTCTCCCAATTGGAGATTCGTCTTGGGAAAGCAACGGAAGCACTACAGGCCGCTGAAGCTGCAGCATACTTTGCACCAAACGAGCCTTCCGTACTCTTCCAAGTGGGGCTTCTTCGCTCAGGTACCGGTGACACCCAAGGAGCGGTAGAGGCACTACGACGTGCGGTTGAATTAAACCCCGACTACGCAAACGCTCGCTTCTTCCTAGGAGCAATGTATGCTGTACAAGGCCAGTATGAAGCGTCTGCAGAACAGCTTCGTGCGGTAGCGGCACTCTCTCCTGAAAATGCTACTGCGGTTGCCGATGATCTTGCTGCGGTTGAAGACGGAAGAAATCCCTTCCCCCAGACCCGCCTTCGCACCCTTGGCATCCCTACTCCTCCTGTTGCAGAACCTGAAACTGAACCAGAGGCATAAGGGAAGCGATATACCACAATGGTCCAAGGAATTCTTCGGACGTTCACCGCCTCAGTACGCGGTCTCCATCAGGCTGCATATCTCTTGGCAGGATTAACGCTCGTATCCCAGATTCTTGCTCTGTTGCGGGATCGGTTGTTCGCGCATGCCTTTGGCGTATCCTCAACACTCGATCTCTACTTTGCTGCGTTTCGAATCCCAGACTTAGTGTTTGCTCTGGTCGCCTCACTAGTCTCTGCCTACGTCATCATTCCTCGTATTGCCGGTGCGTCTAAACAAGAGGCCGAGCGTACCCTTTCGCACGCTGCATCCTTTCTCCTTATCACGGGAGCCGTGCTTGGAGCAGTGTTGTTTGTATTCATGCCCGCATTGCTTCAGGTGTTTTTCCCCATGTATGCACATGATGAGATGTTTGTGATGCTTGCACGTATCTTGCTGTTACAGCCTATTCTTCTTGGTTTGTCAGGAGTGGTTACTTCCGTAACGCAAGTCGAACGTCGCTTTGTCTTGTTCGCACTCTCGCCTCTGGTGTATAACCTTGGGATTATTGGAGGCGTGGTGTTCTTGTATCCTTCGTTTGGACTGGTGGGTATAGGAGTGGGGGTAGTGATTGGTGCTTTGCTCCATTTCCTTATCCATATACCTATCCTGCTTCGCGCAGGACTCATGCCACGACTTGTGGTGCCTGATCCCAAACTCGTGTGGAGTATTGCCAAAGACTCGCTTCCACGCTCTGCCGCTCTTTCTATGGGTGCCCTCACCACACTTGTTTTAACCATGCTTGCTGCGGCAACCTCCGTTGGTTCGGTTGCAGTCTTCTCTCTTTCAGGAAACCTTGCGGCAGTCCCTCTTGCTTTGATTGGAGCTTCCTACGCAACCGCTGCGTTTCCGGTCTTGGCCAAAGAAGCAGGAGAGAATCGCTCCGAAGCATTTAGAGCAACACTTACGACAGCTGCACGTCACCTTATTTTCTGGTCAACTGTTGCCGCGTTACTAACCATTGTGCTTCGTGCGCACCTCGTTCGTGTGGTCTTTGGTACCGGTGCCTTTGACTGGGATGCGACAAGACTCTCCGCAGCAGTCCTCGGTGTTTTGATTGTGGGGCTGGTAGCGCAAGGACTCGTACTGCTTTCCTCTCGTGCTTTTTATGCAGCACGCAAATCATGGAACCCCCTTATCATTCAAGGCATCGGGTTTATCGTGTCGATACTCTGTGCGTTTGTGCTTCTTGCGTTTGCACGCACCAATCCGCTCTTGGTTGATTTCGTTGAGGCACTCCTTCGTATTGAAGGGATAGAGGGTACGGAAATCGTGTTCATTGCGTTAGGGGCTACGATAGGACAACTCATTATGGGAGTGATTGCGCTTGTTACCCTGTCTTCTGTTGCGCCCAAGGTTGCCACTTCTCTTTCGCGTCCCTTGTTTGAAGCGGCAGGCGCAGGCCTTGTGGGAGCCTCTGCAGCGTATGGTGTGCTGGTCTTGCTTGGTAACCTCGCTCCTCTGACGAGTCTTCTTGCTGTCTTCACGCAAGGCCTTCTTGCTGGTATGGTGGGCCTCATCGTCTCTGCAGCAGTCCTCGTGCTTCTTGAGAATAAGGAATTCAAGGATCTCTATGAATCCCTCAAGAAGATGACGTCTTCACGCGCGCTACAGCCTTCAGGAACGATTTTGAATGACCACGCAAATCCATAACATTCGTAACTTCAGTATTATCGCGCACGTAGACCATGGGAAGTCGACGCTTGCTGACCGTATGCTCGAGCGAACGGGCACGATTGAAGCGCGCAAAATGCGGGATCAGGTGCTGGATAAGATGGATCTAGAGCGAGAGCGCGGGATCACGATAAAGATGCAACCGGCACGTATGCGCTACAAGGCGCCGTCAGGAGAAGACTATGTCTTAAACCTTATCGATACCCCAGGCCACATCGACTTTGCATACGAAGTGTCGCGTGCCTTGTCTGCCGTTGAAGGCGTGATCCTTTTGGTGGATGCAACGCAAGGGGTGCAAGCACAAACCCTAACCACCCTTTCCATGGCACAGCATGCAGGGTGTGTGATTATTCCTGTCATCTCAAAAATAGACGCACCTGCGGCTCGTCCTGATGAAGTGAAGCTTGAACTTGCTGAGTTACTGTCCGTTGATCCTGACTCAGTGCTTGCGGTGTCAGGGCGCACTGGCGAAGGAGTCGAAGCGCTCCTTGAGGCTATCGTTGCGCGGGTTCCTCGTCCTCGCGTTGAGGTTGCTCCCGAATCCCGTTCTTCTATCTTCGACTTCTCCTACTCCACGCATCGAGGTATCGCGGTGTTTGTTCGCGTGTTTGATGGAGAAGTGAAGAAGGGAGACCTCTTGGAGTTTCGTGCTGCAGGGAAGCGATTCACAGCGCTTGAGGTGGGCATCTTCACGCCTGATGAGCAACCGGTCGAATCCCTTCGTGCAGGAGAGATAGGGTATATCGTCACCGGCATCAAAGAACCAGGGGTGGTAGCGGTGGGAGATACCATATGCGCGCAAGGTGCTCGCCTACCATCTCTTGAAGGGTTCTCACGTCCTCGTCCGGTGGTGTGGGCTTCGGTGTACCCTGAAAGCCAAGATGATCTCGTAGAACTGCGTCAATCACTAGAACGCCTTCGCCTTACCGACTCCTCACTTTCCTTTGAAGAGGAATCTTCCGGAGTGTTGGGAAGGGGATTCCGGTGTGGGTTTCTCGGGATGCTCCATCTTGAGATAGTAACGGAACGATTGCGCCGTGAGTTCGCGCTCACACTTGTCGTCACCATTCCCACCATCGAGTATGTAGTTACTGATACCAAAGGGAAGAAGGAGACGATCTACACGCCCTCTAAGTTCCCTGCCCATGGTGATATTCAAACCATAGAAGAGCCGTGGGCCAAGATCATTCTCATTACTCCTGCCGATTCCCTTTCAGGACTTCTGCAACTCTTACATGATCACGAAGCGAATGTGGGAGACACGCATGGGTATAGTGATGGGCGTATGGAGATTAGTGCTGAGATGCCGCTTCGAGAACTCATGCGAGGATTCTTTGATCGCGTGAAAAACGTCTCTTCAGGGTATGCGTCACTTTCGTATGAGCTCCTTCCGACACGCCCTGCAGATGTGGTGAAGCTTGATATCTTGGTCGCTGAAGAAGAGGTGCCTGCCTTTGCGCGCATCATCTCACGAAGGCGAGTACAGGAAGAAGGTGAGCGTATGGTGGAAAAGCTCCATGAGATTCTTCCCAAACAACTCCAAGTGACTAAGATTCAAGCACAGGCGTTAGGACGCATCATCTCTTCACGCACCCTTTCGGCACTTCGCAAAGATGTGACGGGGTACTTGTATGGAGGCGATGTGTCGCGTAAGCAAAAGCTCTTGCAAAAGCAGAAGAAAGGGAAGAAGTTTCGTGCGCAGTTTGATAAGAACCGTGTGGAGATTCCTGAAGATGTGTTTATGAAGATGGTGCAGGATTCAGAGCGATAACCCATTGGTATACTAGGTCCTAATGAGACGACGAAGGTTAAAGCGCCCTCCCCGAGACTACGCTATAGCGGGAGTGCTCCTTATCGTCTTTGGTTCCCTTCTCTGGGGAGTCGTGGGCCTTATTGGTAAAGAAGAGCGAGCGCGAACAGCGGCGAAAGAAGCCGAAGTACAGCTTGCGTCTTTAAAAGAGCGAGAGATAAAGCTTGCTGCGAGTCTTGCTGAACTCACCACACCTCGAGGACAAGAAGCGTCCCTTCGAGAGACGTATGGAGTTGCACGCCCTGGAGAGGAGGTTATCATCGTAGTCGCCAAAGGTGAGGGCGAAGCGTTAGGAGCACTGCCATGGTGGCGTTCCTTTCTTGGGTTCTTTGGGCTCTAATGCGGATATAGTTTAGTGGCAGAACTGGTGCTTCCCAAGCATCGGGCGGGGGTTCGATTCCCCCTATCCGCACCGACGTGTATAATCAAAAGACTTAAGCTAATAAGAAATATATGGACAAGACCGTCACCATTTACTCGACCCCAACCTGTCACTTCTGCCATATGGCAAAAGAGTTCTTTGATGCTCATAACGTTCAATACACTGACGTTGATGTTGCAACACATCCTGAGAAGCGACAGGAAATGATTGATAAGAGTGGGCAGATGGGAGTACCGGTTATCACAATTGGAGAGGAAATGATTATCGGATTTGATAAGCGCCGACTCACCGAACTTCTTGGTATTACCGAGGAAGCTGCAGCAGGGATGTAAGAACAACACAAACCAAAACCCCGCACCAAGCGGGGTTTTGTGTTATATTCCCCCCTAGTTCGCGCCTCTGTAGTTCAATGGATAGAACTCCTCACTCCTAACGAGGTAATGTAGGTTCGATTCCTGCCGGAGGCACCAACATCAAACTCAATTCATTTTCTGAGGGATTTTCGCCGTGGGAAATACGCGCGGCGCGGAGCGCCGCGTAGGGGGGAATAGCAGTTCCGCGCGCTTCGCGCGCGTGGATTGAGAGGTTCAATCCGAAAACTTTCTGGAGGGAGGATTTTTTGGAGGGGAGGTCTTTGGATTCCGCCATTTCACAAAGACGCGAAGCGTCCAAAATCCAGTTCCTCACAGGTTCAACCCACGCGGTCGGGGTGTGTTCAAGACGGGCGATGTTCTCGTCCAAAGTACGCTTGTCGCTCGTCAGGTCGCGCTTGCGCGAGAGATATTCCTCACGCTCAATGTCCTCGGCCACATACAAGTCCGTAAGACGCGCGAGTGCGCGTGAAATATCATCACGCTTGTTCTGCAGGGTTTGCGCGGTTTCTGTGGCCGTTTTTGAGGCGTTAGCGGCTTCTGTATCAAGAAGCGAAAATAGCGGCGATACCCATTCCTGCGGCATGGCGTATTCGCCAAGCAAGGCCGACAGTTGCGAATCTAACAGTTCACTTCGTATCGGCGCTTCCTTGCACTTCACCGCCTTATTCTTGCGGGTACAGCGGTAGTAGGTGTACTCGTGAGTGTTGCCGTTCTTTTGATGCTTCACTTTCGTTTCGGCCGTGATACCCATACCGCACTCTCCGCACCGCAGAAGCCCGCAAAACGGGCTGGGGATACCCGTCATGTTTTGCGGGCGGCCGCGACCGCTAAGTACAGCGTTCGCTTTGTCAAAGAGCGCTTTTGAAATGAGCGGCATGTGCGTTCCCTCGTATAGTTCACCCGCATAGCGGAAGTGGCCATAGTAGAAAGGGTTTTTGAGAATGAAGGAAACGCGAGAAATGTGAACGCGACGATTCCCGCGCGTCAGCACTCCGGCGTTTTCCAATCGTTCCGCTAGATTGTTCAAGGTGGCGTTTCCATTCGCGTACCGCTCAAACATCTCGCGTACCGGTACGGCATTTTTCTTGTGGATACGGATAGTTTTCGTGCGCGGGTCGTTCAAGTATCCAAGCGGCGCAAAACTCGGATATATCCCTTGCCGCGCTTTCGCGCGCAACCCGCGTGAAGTATTGGCGGCGAGTTGGCGAATGTATTCGTTCGCCATGCCGAGTTCGACAGACATCATCAAAACATTGTCGTTGGGGTAGTGTGAGCGGTCGTGTGTTTGAATATGTTTAATCACTCCTTGTTGCAAGAGCCACTGCACTTGTCCGCCGTCTACAGGGTTCCGCGCGAGTCGGTCAATTTTCCAGCAGAGTATTCCTTGCGCTTCGCCGCGAGAAATGCGCGACATCATGTCGTTGAATATCGCGCGGCCAGGAATTTTCGCTGATTTCTTTTCGACAAATTCTTCGACAATTTTCAAGTCATTTTTTCGCGCGAGCGCCCGCAACTCTGCGAGTTGCGCCTCAATGGACAACACCTGTCTGTCCTCCACATCGGTTGATTTTCTTGCGTACAGAAAATACCTCATACGGAAATAGTATCGCATCTCGCGGGAGCCGCCCCCGCCGTTTTACACTGTCTCTTCAAAACGGCGGGGACGGGCAATCTTGCGCCGCGCATGGGAGGGTTTGGGGCAAGGCGCACCACAGATGTATTTCTGTATTTTGTATTCCCCCCTCCAAAAAATCCTCCCTCCAGAAAGTTTTCGGATTTGTATTTTTTCTGAACCTCCTCCGCTGCGCGCGAAGCGCGCGGAACTGCTATTCCCCCCTACGCGGCGCTCCGCGCCGCGCGTATTTCCCACGGCGAAAATCCCTCAGAAAATGAATTGAGTTTGATGTTGGTGGGCTTATTGAAACACGCTAGAACCTACTTTAGCCAGCACCCGAACCCCTGATTTCTCGCGCCTCGCGGACTCGGCGCTCGCCCAGCCCGCCAAGCGAGGACTATGGCGGGCTGAAAT
>Ga0172380_10006390_pt1 | contig 13728 bp, 17 predicted proteins | sample Leawe162metaG_FD_119747 | JGI IMG/M metagenome (GOLD analysis project Ga0172380, IMG submission 119747) | Leachate microbial communities from a municipal landfill in Southern Ontario, Canada - Leachate well 162 metaG | ecosystem: Engineered > Solid waste > Landfill > Unclassified | place... | reverse complement strand
CTGAATGAATATAGGGAGTATCTCAAATCAAACAATAACGATACGGTTCAGTTCAGATTCGCCGACTGTTTCTTTAGAATGAACCGGTTTGAAGAATCCGCGGATAATTTCAGAAGTCTCTTTTTCAGCAGGGATTTTTCGCAGGAAGCGAGATTGATGTTTTTCGAATCTCTTTTCTTTCAAAATGATTTTAAAACTTTACGTGAATTTACTCGGCGGGAAAATTACTTTAGCCCAAAATTCGGCAAAGAGATAAATCGGCTGAAATATGCATCTTACTTTCTGGATAATTCCCCTCTGCCGGATGAAAATTTAATGCTGAATTCATTTCCGGATTCCGTCCATTCTCAGCTTTCAAAATTTTATTATTCAAAGAAATTCCCCCGTAAAAAGAGCATCACAACAGCAGTATTGCTGTCCTCGGTTCTGCCGGGTGCCGGTAAAATATATACGGGAGAGATAGGGGACGGATTTACGTCGCTTGTTACAACCGCGCTGTCGGTTTATCTCGCATACTCAAACTTCAAAGCCGGCCATCAATTCAGGGGATGGCTCTTCACCGGATTGAGTGCATTTTTTTATGCCGGGAATATCTATGGTTCTGCCGCATCGGCTCAGATCTATAATGCCCGACTCAGGTTCGATTTTGATACCGAAGTCAGACTGTTTTTCGAACAGAGAAATTATTTTTTACCCGATACCGGTTTTTGATATGAAAAAAATACTTTTTATCCCGCTATATCTTTCTATCATTCTTATTTCTTATGGCCAGAACAATCTATCAATCCAATATGATTATGCCGGCAATCTTTTTAACGCCGGACAATATTTTGACTCTATAACTGAATTTAAACGTCTCCTCTTCTTCGATTCTTCCGGAAAATATTCCTATGACGCAAATCTTAAAATCGGACAAAGCTACAAAGCCGGAGGAAGATATGATGACGCGGTCAGATATTTCTCCGTTGCAGAATTGAATGCGAAAAACGATGATCAGATTTATGAAGCCAAAACCGAAATAATCAGGACAAATATTCTCAGGAGGACAACCGCGCGAGCTCTACAATTATGCGATGAAATTGAATCTGACCGGCGCTATGGAGATAAAGCCGACGAGATAAATTATTGGCGCGGATGGGCATGTATCTTTGCGGACAACTGGAAAAATGCCTCCGGTTTTTTTAGCAGGATAGATCCAGGCCATGAGCTCAAATTATTGGCAGATAACACAGAAAGAGCTAAAGTTTCAGTAACATTTGCAAAGGTAATTTCATATATTTTGCCCGGCGCCGGTGCAATCTATTGCGGTAAATTCTTGTCCGGATTAATGTCTCTCGGATGGAACGTGTTAGCGGGATACTGGACCGTCAACTCAATTATGGAGAAAAGAGTGTTTGACGGAATTGTCGCCGGAGAATTGGTATGGCTCCGTTTTTACAGAGGAGCTGTGCACAATGCGGAATTTTTTGCCATTGAGAAAAATTTAGAGATAACTAATAAATCATTACGATTTCTACAAAACGAATATAAGGGAATTAAACCGTGAAGTTTTCAGAAGAAGAGATCAGAAAAATTACTTTTGATGCAATAAACGAATTGGGCGATAGAGCTACTCCGGAGGCTGTAAAAGAACTGGTTCGCATAAAAGTTGAAAATATGGGCGGCGATTATAAATTCGCAAAAGGGGACGCTTCTTCGGGCCGGGTAATCCTGACCTCGTTTGGATTAAATCATCCGGGGATTGTTGCCGGAGTTACAAAAGCTCTCGGCGACGCTAATTGCGATATTCAGGATCTAAGCCAGAAGCTCCTCGGAGATTTTTTTACCATGATAATGGTTATAGATATTACCTCTTCTCAAAAGGATTTGAAAGAGATTCAGGAGGATATGAATAAAGTCGCCGAATCTCTGAAAGTGAAAATTTATCTACAGCACGAGGACGTCTTCAGATTTATGCATAGAATCTGATCTTGCATTTAAGAATGTAATAGATTGTTGTTTTGCTGAATTTTACTCCTCACATTACAAAAAGGAATAATGAATTATGCCATACGAATTCGAGGAGATACTCGAAACAATTAGAATGACTGAGATTGAACATTTCGATATCAGAACCGTTACCATGGGGATAAGTCTGCGGGACTGCCACGACCGTAATATAGAGGTGACAAAACAAAAAATTTACGATAAAATAATCCGCTACGGAAGCAAACATGTAAAATTGGCGAAGGAAGTTGAAGCCCAATACGGTATTTCGATAGCTAATAAAAGAGTGTCCGTCACACCAATCTCAATTCCCTTCGACGCTTGCTCAATGGAGGAATTTATAGAGATAGCTAAAACTTTGGACCAGGCCGCCGAGGAGATAGGGATAGACTACATTGCGGGATATTCGGCTTTGGTTCAGAAAGGAATGACTAACGGCGAGAGGGAATTGATAAAATCGATTCCGTATGCTCTGGCTCAGACAAAACGTGTCTGTTCAAGCGTTAATATAGGCTCCACAAAAGCCGGAATAAATATGGACGCTGTAAATATGATGAGCGAGGCGATCAAACTCACTGCTGAATTAACGAAAGATAGAGATTCAATCGGTTGCGCTAAACTTGTTGTATTTGCTAATGCGGTGGAAGACAATCCCTTTGTCGCAGGTGCGTTCCACGGTGTGTCGGAACCCGAAATTGTTCTTAATGTGGTAACAAGCGGTACGGGGGTTGTTCTTGAAGCGATTAAGGAAGCCGGTTATGTCGATCTTCAGCAGCTTGCCGAAGTAATTAAAAAAACTATATTTAAGATTACGCGTGCAGGTGAATTGATAGGAAGAAAAGTCGCGGAAAAACATGGTATTCCATTCGGTATTGTGGATATTTCATTGGCCCCTACTCCTGCCGAGGGAGATAGCATAGGCGATATTCTCAAAGCGATGGGTGTAGAAGATGTTGGAGCGCCTGGAACAACTGCCGCTCTGGCTATGTTGAATGATTCAGTCAAAAAGGCGGGATTAATGGCAAGTTCGGCGGTAGGCGGAATGAGCGGCGCATTTATCCCAGTCAGCGAAGATATGGGAATGATTCGCGCTGTTCAGGCGGGAAATCTTTCCCTCGAAAAATTAGAGGCAATGACCGCCGTCTGCTCGGTTGGTCTTGATATGATTGCGGTTCCGGGCGATACCGCCGCAACAACGATAGCCGGAATCATAGCCGATGAAGCCGCTATCGGAATGATCAATGATAAAACTACCGCAGTTAGAATTATTCCGGCTTACGGAAAGAAAGTCGGCGATATGGTTGATTACGGAGGACTTCTGGGAAAAGCTCCTATAATGGAGGTCAGAACAATCAGCAGTGCCGGATTCGTGGGAAGAGGCGGTAGAATTCCGGCCCCGATGAGAAGTCTGACTAATTAATTCTGGAATTTTTATAGTCTCAAATTTCGAGTACTATTTTTAAATAAAATTTTCTTTTTACATAGGAGGATAAATGAGCAAAGGTCTAAAGATCGGTTTAGGGATTGTTGGTGTTATTGTTCTCTTTATTATTCTCACAATATCATGGGCTACCAGTAATTATAACAGATTTGTCGGATTGAACGAAAACGTAAAATCCGCCTGGAGTCAGGTTGAGAACGTTTATCAGCGCAGATCGGATCTGGTTCCGAATTTAGTTGCTACCGTTAAAGGCGTGGCTAATTTTGAGAAGGAGACTTACACTGCAGTAACCGAAGCCCGCGCTAAAGTCGGACAGATTAAACTGACTGCCGACCAGTTGAGTGATCCCGCGGCAATTCAGAAATTCCAACAGGCTCAGGATGGATTGGGAAGCGCTCTTTCAAGATTACTCGTCGTCTCCGAAAATTATCCGCAGTTAAAAGCCAATGAGAATTTCCTCCAGCTCCAATCTCAGTTAGAAGGCACTGAAAACCGGATTACCGTCGAGAGACAGAAGTATAATGTGGTTGCAACTGAATACAATACCGCAATTAAAAGATTTCCCGGCGTCATTATAGCTAATTTCGGCGGATTCAGAGAGAAAGAATATTTTAAAGCCGCTGCCGGATCCGATCAGGCGCCTAAAGTACAGTTTTAAGTGACGAGTATAGAGTGATGAGTAGATAAATGAAAAAAATATTCTGCCTTTTATTGTTCCCGTTTTTATTCGTAAAAGCTCAGGTGGATATTCCTGTATTGAAAAATTATGCGAATGATTTTACTAATACATTATCGGAATCCGAACTCTATACTCTGAATTCTAAACTCAGACTTTTTGATGATTCGACATCCAATCAGATTGTTTTTATGATGATAAAGAGCCTTGATGGTTATTCGCTGGAAAGCTATACTTATGAAACAGCGGCTAAAAATCAGATCGGCTCAAAGAAAAATAATAACGGCGTCCTCTTTTTTGTCTCCAAAGATGACCGCAAAATGAGAATCGAAGTCGGATATGGATTGGAAGGGGTTCTTACAGATGCGTTGACAAGTTCCATACAGCGGAATGAGGTAAGACCTTATTTCAAGCAGGGAGATTATTATGCCGGAATAAATTCCGGCATAAACGCTATCATTGCGGCTTCCAGAGGGGAATTTAAAGGGGAGAGCAAGGATAAAGGTTCTAAAGGGAAAGGTTTTCCATTCATCTTCATTATTATGCTGATAATTTTCCTCTCATCGCTATTCAAGAAGGGTGGTAAAGGAGGAGGCGGTGGTCTGCTTCCACTTCTGATTCTGGGTTCTATGACAGGCGGCAGAAGCCGTGGCGGCTGGGGCGGAAGCGGTGGTTTTGGCGGAAGTGGCGGTTTTGGCGGTTTTTCGGGGGGCGGGGGTTCCTTCGGCGGCGGCGGATCGAGCGGAAGTTGGTAAATTCCTCTCTTAAAAGTCTTATTTGTCTTGAAGTTCTACCCTTGTTTTAGTATTATTTCACCCGCATTGAGAGATATTTCGGAAGGTATAAGATTATTTAATGAGTCCGATTTCTTTTCGGCTCATGACTTTTTTGAAGATTGCTGGATGGAATGCAGTCGGGAAGAAAGATTGTTCTTTCAGGGAATGGTTCAGATTTCAGTTGGATGTTTTCATCTTCTTAGCGGAAATTTTAAAGGCTCCGTAAACCAGTATAATAAAGGAATCAAAAAACTGGAAAATTATAGACCTTCTTACGCCGGGATCAATCTGGAAAAATTATTAAGAGAAGTTGATATAATAATAAAATTAATGGATGATACTGCTTGTATCCGGAATTCCGAGAAATTTTGGGCGCTAATTCCGAAGCTTGAAATCAATAATTAAATTTTTAATAAATAAGGAGGCCGTTTATGGCAATAATGATAACTGACGAATGTATTAATTGCGGAGCATGCGAACCGGAATGCCCGAATACTGCAATTTATGAAGGCGGAGCTGAATGGAAATTGGCTGGCGTCACTTATGGCGAAGGCAGTGCGGCTCCCTCTGGTGCGGCCGACTTTTTTTCAAAAGATTTTTTCTATATAGTGCCCGATAAATGCACCGAATGTGTTGGCTTCCACGATGAACCTCAATGCGCGGCTGTATGCCCCGTTGACTGCTGCGTTCCGGATCCTAAACACGTCGAGGATAAAGATACGCTCCTTAAGAGAAAAGAGTATCTTGACGGCTTGGGTAGATAATTCTTAAATAATAATTAGTTAAGTAAATGGGCGACTATCAGTCGCCCATTTTTTTATCCGCAACCGGGAATAATGATTTCTTAATTTTATTTGGTGTATCCGATTACTGAAGTAACCGGAAAATGATCGGATGGAAATTTTCCCTCAAAACTTGTTCTTACAATTTGAGATTCTCTTACTAAAAAATCTTTTGTCACGAGTATAAAATCTATCCTGTCGCCGGTTGTCTCCCCTTTAAATGAATTGAATGTCCCTTCATCGGAAAGCTTTTTATTAACGGCTCTATAAGTATCAGTAAGTCCGCCGGCTAAAATATTTTGCATTGCAGCATTCTCTTCTCCGCAATTAAAATCACCCGTAAGAATTAAAGGCAATATTTTTTGATTAATTCTCCGGAGGACAAGTTCCGCGCTTTTCTCGCGCGACGCCTGGGACTCGTGATCAAAATGAAGATTGAAATGATAAAATTTCATCCCTGACATCTTATCGTTCAGAAGCACCCAGCTGCAGATCCGTGTAATATTGTTTCCCCAGCTTTTTGAGCCGGCAACTTCCGGCGTATCCGAAAACCAGAATGTGCCTGTAGAATCAATATCAAACCGCTCTTTTAAATAGAAGATGCAGCTATGCTCGCCTGCGGATTTCCCGTCGTCCCTTCCTACTCCCGAATAAGAATATTCAGGCATTTGTGCCAGTAATTCGTCAATCTGAATCTGAAGCGCTTCTTGTAATCCGAGAATATCCGGTTTGAAATCTCGGATTGTCTGCACAACTTTATCTTTTCTGAATTGCCAGCTGTTTTCCCCGTCATTGGCGGTTCCGTAACGTATATTGAACGTCATCACTTTCAGATCTTCAGGTTCTTGAGCATTAAGCGGAACACACAGAAAACTGAAAATCATAAGACATGATAAAACCCAAGCGGACGGCTTTCCGGCCGCCGATTGAACAAAATATGCCGATGCTTTGTTGTTCATAAAAATATCCTTACTTATTTGTAACTTTATTATAAAAATATCATTTCTAAAATAAAGAATAAGCTGAAACATGAAAATTGGCAAGTACGAATTATATGTATCGGAAACGGGCTCGTTCGCTTTGGACGGTGGTGCTATGTTCGGTATAATACCGAAAACGCTCTGGAGCAGGACTAATCACGCGGATGAATTGAACCGTGTTTCTCTTAGTGCCAGGAATCTTCTGCTCGTGAGCGACTCTCGTAAAATACTTATCGATACAGGAATAGGCAGCGACTGGGACGAAAAATTTAAAAGAATTTACGGATTAGACCAGACAAAGAATACCGCTTCAGGCTCCCTTGATAAAATTGGTATCAAACCCGATCAGATAACGGATGTTCTACTGACACATCTTCATTTCGATCACACAGGCGGCTCTACTGTCTTAAATGAGGGTAAATGGATCCCGGCATACCCGAATGCGAAATATCATGTTCAGAAAAAACATTTCGAATGGGCGCTTAATCCGTCGGAGCGGGATAAGGGAAGTTTTATTGAGAACAGATTTTTGCCTTTGCAAAAAGAAGGGCTGCTCAATTTTATTGACGGGGACACCCCTTTCGATGATGAATTAGAGATTATTACAATTAACGGGCATACAATCTCTCAGCAGATGATAAAAGTTCACGACAATTCCAATACCGTTCTCTATTGCGGCGACCTTTTCCCGTTTATATCACATATCCCGATACCCTATGTGATGGGGTATGATCTTCAGCCCCTTGTTACAGTTCAGGAAAAGAAAAAAATTCTCTCTATTGCGGCAAAGGAAAATTGGAAATTATTTTTTGAACACGACCCGGAAGTAATAATGGCTACTGTTACTCAATCTGATGCCGGATTTACTATAGACAATGTTTTTACTGAGATGATATAATGAAAGAGCCAAACGGGTTTTCGAAAGTGTGCAAATATTCAGACCTCAAAGAAAAATTGGGTAAAAGATTCATCGTTGATGATGTTGATGTCGCTTTGTTCAAAGTAGACGGTAAAGTATACGCATTGAGCAATATGTGCATTCATCAGAAAGCAGCGATTATTTACGACGGCTTCATTGAAGACGGAAAAGTTTCATGTCCTGCTCACGGATGGCAATTCGATCTCGCAACCGGCCGGGTCCCTAATGCGGTTAAAGGACTGGATCCGTATGAGGTGAAAATTATTGACGATGATGTTTATGTAAAAGTGTATCCGAAAAGAATGAGATGGTAAAAATAATGGAAAGAGGATAATGAATTTATTCTCAGTGTGCATTGGAAATAAATCACTAAGACATATCTATCTTGGAACTCACAAATCAAATAGTAATTGAAAAAGCAAAAGAACTCGGGTTCGATCTCGTGGGGTTTGCTGCTGCCTCAGTTTTGGAAGATGAATCAGATCATCTGAACGAATGGCTGGCAAATGGCTTTAACGCGTCTATGGATTATATGAGCCGTAATGTTGAGAAACGGAAAGATGTGAAAAATATTATTCCGGGCGCTAAGAGCGTCATCTCTCTTGCTATGAATTATTATACACCCTTCCATCATAATATTGGGTCCGCGTCATCATCGGCCGGCAGGTACGGAAAAGTATCCCGCTATGCGTGGGGAAAAGACTATCATCTAATAATCTGGGAAAAACTTGAGCTTCTGGAGGATGAATTGAAAAAGATTGATCCTTCGTTTAAGTGTTTATCTTATGTTGATACGGGACCGGTTATGGATAAGGTGTGGGCTGTTAGAGCGGGAATCGGGTGGCAGGGAAAACATTCAAATATTATCTCAAGAGAGATTGGAAGCTGGTTCTTTTTAGCAACGGTTATCTCAAACTATGATTTTACGCACGGCAGCAGGATGGAGAATTTCTGCGGATCTTGTACAGCTTGCATAGATGCCTGTCCTACTAAAGCAATTGTAGGTGAGTTTCTCGTTGATGCAAATAGATGTATTTCGTTCCTGACTATCGAGAACAAAGGAGAAATCCCCTCACAATTCAAAGATCAATTTGAAGGATGGCTCTTCGGATGCGATATATGCCAGGATGTCTGTCCCTGGAATAATAAGTTTTCGGTAAATTCAAAAATAAAGGAATTTGAGCCTGCCGGAAATATGGAACTTAGTTTTGAGGAGATTGAAGGGATGACTGTGGAAAATTTCAAACAGAGATTCGAGACGAGTCCCATTAAAAGAGCTAAACTGACCGGTTTAAGAAGGAATGGTGCTTTTTTATTCACAGGGAAATAAATTTAACTTTGATGACAGAATGAATCCATTGCGGATAATCATCATCTAATTATTTATTAAATATCAATTCGTTTAAGTAATTTTGTCAGGTAAATATTCGGAGATAAATTAATGTCAGCCAATCATCATAAAGTAATTATTATCGGTTCAGGTCCCGCGGGATTAACAGCTGCTCTCTACACATCACGGGCTAATCTTAATCCGGTTGTATTCGAAGGTATGCAGCCGGGCGGACAGTTAACAATCACTACGGAGGTTGAAAATTTTCCAGGTTTTGAACATGGTATTCAGGGACCGGAGCTGATGGATATAATGCGCAAACAGGTTCAGCGATTCGGGGCTCAATGTTTTTTCAAAAATGTGACCGAGGTGGATTTTTCGAAGCGCCCGTTTACTATCAAAGCTGACAATGAAGTTTATACGGCAGATTCGGTTATAATCTCTACAGGGGCTTCGGCTAAATTATTGAATCTGCCGTCGGAAAAACATTATATGGGCTACGGAGTTTCCGCCTGCGCAACGTGCGACGGGTTTTTCTTTAAAGGTTTGAAGATTCTTGTGGTAGGCGGTGGTGATACGGCCTTTGAGGAAGCTTCATATCTCACAAAATTTGCATCTGAAGTTACGCTTATACACCGCCGCGATGAATTTCGCGCTTCAAAAATTATGATTGAGCGTGCGAGGAAGAATCCCAAAGTAAAATTTATTACCAACGCGGTTATCAAGGAAATTCTCGGTAAGGAGGAGAGCGGAAAAAAATTCGTTACCGGCGCGCTGCTCCAAAATACTAAAGACGGATCTACCTGGCAGATTCCCGCAGATGGAATTTTTATGGCAATAGGTCATCAGCCAAATACATCTTTGTTCAAAGGGATACTCGATATGGATGAAACCGGTTATCTCATTGTAAAACCGGGAACTACCAAAACAAATGTAGAAGGTGTGTTTGCTGCAGGTGACGTCGCGGATAAAACTTACAGGCAGGCTATTACGGCTGCCGGAAGCGGATGCATGTCTGCTATAGATGCCCAGCATTGGCTGGAAGAAAACGAACTGGCTTAAATTGAGTTGCTGATAATAGAAAAGCATCCCGGGATAAGGGATGCTTTTTCTGGTTTTGGAAAATTTAATCGCCCCTAATTTCCGTTCTTCAGTTTCCTTGTGAAAAGAAAAGCCGCGACAAATCCTAATCCTGTCATTGCTACAATCCAGAAAGCCATCCATTCGTCGTGATCCCCGTACTCGACCCATCTGTCTGCACCCGTTCCGTGAACGATCTGATAGGATGTCATTTGAGTTGTTAGAAATCCGATTCCTAATCCGAGACCGACGAATAATATTATTATTCCGAGTTTCAGCATTATGTATGGATCCCTCTTTGTTTTGAGGAGTTCCATTATCTGTTCAATGGATAATCCTTTCTCGATCATCATCTGTTTCTCTTTGGAGCGGTAATAAATGTAAGTTACTATTACAAGTCCAATTACCAGAAACATTATAATGGGTATTAACTCTTCCATGATTTCCTCCTTGGTTATTTGATACTTTTGACCGAATTCTTCCTTTAAAGGTTACAACTGTTTGTATTTTTCTTTCTCTGCTTTTCTGCTAAATTTGGGAGAAATATTCCGTTCACTACTTTGGACTAGAATAAATGTCTGAAAGGTTACATAAAACTATTTGCTTAATTTGTAACCTTTCTGTTAATCTTCAGGTCTAATGGAGTAATGAAAAAGTTAAGCGACATAGAGATAATTGATTCCATTAACAGGGGAAATTCATCCGATTACTCTCTGCTTGTTAACAGATATAAGGACAGGGCGTTTTCACTTTTGAAACGGCTACTCAAGAATGAGTTGGATGCGGAGGAGGCACTGCAGGATAGTTTTCTGAAAGCTTTTAATGCTTTGGGCACATTCAGGCAGGACTCCCAGTTTTCAACATGGTTCTATAGAATTGTATATAACACCGGCCTGAGCGTGGTCTCTTCAAAGAAAAGAAAAGTTGAGCAGGAGATGAGCTCCATTGATGAACAATTCGATCTTGCAAGTCACGATGACGAGGTATACAGCAGAACAGACAACGCTCATCAGTATATAATGAAAATGGTTGATAAACTGCCGGTTCGCGGAGCCCTTGTGGTGATTCTTTTTTATATGGACGGACTTTCTCTGAATGAAATCAGTCAGGTGATGGGGACCTCGCTTGTAAATACGAAAGTTCTTTTGCACCGCTCACGCAATGCTTTGAAAGACCTGCTTATTAAGCATAATTATCAGGAGGAAATGTTATGAATAATCCTACAGATGAAATTTTGAACAGATATATAGACGGCGAACTCGATTCCGACGAGCTTGCTACTATCAAGAATGAAATGAACGATAACCCGGAATTACTTTCCAAACTGCAGGCTTTAAAGTCGGTGGACCATTCATTGCGGCGTATGGAAGTTGAGCATGCGCCGGATGCAATTACCGAAAAGGTGATGAAAGCAATTTCCGCTGCCCGAAAATCTGTAAAACCAGCGGCAAATCATTTCTTTATAGCAATCATCTCTCTTTTCTCCGTCGGTGTAATTGCGGTTTTGATAGCCGCTCTGCAGACAGCTGAGAAAGCCGGTGAAAAATCAGCCATTGCTCCATATGCGGATAAGATGAAAGATGCAATAAGCAAAAATATCTCGTCGCTCCAAAGCTTTTTTTCGAATCCCGGAATTATTCTTACAATTTTCGCATTCTCACTGGTTCTTCTGATTGCGGCTTACTTCACTTTCGAATCGCATAAAAATTTTACTAAAAAGCTGAACAGTGTTGCCCGCTGATCCCTGCAAAGGATATTTCTGAATATTGCGGTTAGAATTCTCTTCAACCTGGGAAACATTGCCCTCTATTAGCGTATCTGCTCTACTTTCGATATTTTCACATAAACAATTTAAAAGAAATATCATGCCTCATAAATCAGGATTCGTATCTATAATCGGTAAACCAAATGTAGGAAAGTCTACTCTGTTAAACTCGCTGCTAGGTGAAAAACTATCTATAACTACCAGCAAGCCTCAAACTACAAGAAAAAAAATTCTGGGTATATTATCATCTGAGAATTATCAGATAATATTTCAGGATACACCCGGAATTCTTAATCCCGAATATCTTCTGCAGGAGAGAATGCTCGAATATGTTTTTCAGTCGGTGAAAGACTCCGAGCTTGTACTTTTTATAATTGATATCAAGGAAGATCCGACGGGCTCTCAGACTCTCGGCGATGAAAGAGTTAGCCGGATATTGAATAGTATCGAGACAAAAAAGATTCTTCTGATTAATAAAATTGATCTGTCGGATCAGACAATAGTAGAAAGACTGATAAATGACCTCACCTCTAAGGGGATGTTTGAAAAGATTATTCCTATCTCCGCAGCGGAAGGATTTAATCTTGGTTCAGTTATTGACACAATTCTTGAATATCTGCCTGAGCATCCTAAATATTTTCCGGATGACCAGCTGAGCGATGAAAACGAACGGTTTTTTGTCTCTGAGATAATAAGGGAAAAGGTTTTTGAAAGATACCGTGACGAAATTCCCTACAGTACGGAGATCATAATTGCTGAATTCAAAGAAAGAGAAAACGCGAAGGATTATATAAGCGCGGAAATTGTTGTAGAAAAGGATTCTCAAAAGCCGATAATTCTCGGGTCAAAAGGGGATGCAATAAAACGTCTTGGGCAGGAAGCCCGTACGGCCATAGAAAAATTTTTACAGCACGAGGTCTATCTGGAACTCCGTGTGAAAGTCCGGGATAAATGGCGCTCTAACCCCGTAATACTCAAAAGTTTCGGCTATAAGAAGGATGATGAATAACTCTTTCAAGGAATCCGCCGGTAAATATTTTGGCGAAGGAGCGCTTCTCTTAATGACTGTTATCTGGGGAGGCACTTTTGTTATTGTTAAAGAATCACTTAATGATATTTCAACTCTCCTCTTTGTTGCATTTCGATTCGGTATCGCTTCCTCCCTACTCGTACTGATTTTATTACTCCGTAAAATTAAAATTGAATGGCAATCTGTATTGCCGGGAATGTTTCTCGGACTTTTTTTGTTCCTCGGATTTTTTACTCAGACTATAGGCCTCAGATTCACTTCCGCAACTAAATCTGGATTTCTTACCGGATCTCTTGTAGTTATGGTGCCGATTTTTCAGATGATAATCGAAAAAAAACTTCCCGGCAGAGGCGCAATAATTGGTACGATGCTTGTCTTTTTGGGCATTCTTTTCCTCTCGAGCGGAGGTTCGTCCATTGCCTCACTTCTCGGCGAACTCGGAGCAAATTTTAATTTCGGGGACGGTATGACTCTCCTCTGCGCGGTCTTTTTTGCGCTCCATGTAGTTTATATGGATGTCATTTCATCAAAGAATCATTTCTGGACACTCCTTATCACTCAATTATCTACAGTTTCTATACTGAGTTTTATCTCTGCATTTGTGTCATCGGGAGTATCAATAGAGTCTCTGCATGTCTCATTGACTAAATATCTGTTATTCGGATTATTATATACTTCGCTTTTGGCGACTCTTTTCAACATCGGTCTTCAGACAAAATTTCAAAAAATTGTGAGCCCAACAAAAGCGGGCATCATCTACTCTTTCGAACCGATATTTGCAGCGTTATTCGCATTCTTTTTACTAAACGAGAAAATCAGTAACTTTGGCATAGTCGGAAGCATTCTGATTTTTCTGGGACTGATAGTTTCCGAAGTGTACGAATCATTCTTCTCAAAAAAAGAAAAACTGAATATTTGATGAACGAAAATGAAACGTGCCGAAATATTTGTAAACGGACTGGT
>Ga0172380_10006389_pt1 | contig 13728 bp, 37 predicted proteins | sample Leawe162metaG_FD_119747 | JGI IMG/M metagenome (GOLD analysis project Ga0172380, IMG submission 119747) | Leachate microbial communities from a municipal landfill in Southern Ontario, Canada - Leachate well 162 metaG | ecosystem: Engineered > Solid waste > Landfill > Unclassified | place... | reverse complement strand
TCCGCTCTCCAGGAGTCTCAGCCGTCCGTGCAAATAAACTACGCAACCGCCTTTGGTCAATGCCTCTTCCACACTTGACTGAAGTGGTCCAGTCTTCGTACTCATAAACAATGCTCGCTCATCTTCAGTAGCGATCCTGCAAATACTGCCTTCGGGATATATTGCATCCCGAAAGAAACACCGCTTTCTGAGTTCAGCCACAAGCATCGAATCCTTTACCACATGTCCTCTTCATCTTCATTATAAGGACCATTCCAGGTACTACCGTCGTCATAGGGATGCTCATCGGGGGCCTCGCTCCTATCAATATCAAAAACTGCACTATTCTTCAATTCTTTTGGAAAAGTCTCATCCTCTTTAATAAGCTCTATCAACAGCTCATCGGCAACATTCGGGTCATGTACAACATAATCAGCGGTTGTGTTATCCAATTCCGGGTCATATTTCTCACTGGTATCATAGGTAATGAATTCTAAAGTATCTTCCTCAAGTCCCCACCCCCAGCCACTATCATTATGCGTGTTTAACCAAGCCACATAAACAGTAGCTTTCTCCGGTGCAATTTGAGCTAATCTTTTTTCCGTCAAGTTGGTTATTCCTTTTCCCATTACTTTACCTCTTTGTGGATTTTGAAAAGCTATTTTATCATAAGTAACCACTACTATACTAAAGTCAAGTTGTTATTTTGACTCTTGACAAATCGTAATCAAGCCTTATGTTGGGATTATGAGATTTTTGCTAATAGACGATTTGCGAAAGTGGGAAGATATTCTGTATCTCCAAACGGGGGATGAGTATTTGATTTCCCGTTCTTATAAGGAAGGAATCAAGCGTTTGGAAGAGTCAAGCTGGGACGTTCTATATCTTGACCATGATCTGGGGGAAGATAAAACTGGTTACGATGTTATGTGCTGGTTGGAGGAACACCTTGAGTTTCTTCCGGGTGACATTTTCTTTGTGTCGGCAAATCCTGTTGGTAGACAACGTATGCAACAAGTAAAGGAGAAGCTTTACAAGAAAGAGACTTAATCATGGAAGAAAAACTTATTGAGGATCTGAAGAAGGAAATTATTGAACTACGTAGGCTATATCAAGAGTCAAAGCGAAACGAGTTAATGTACAGTAATATGCTTCATTTTATTTTGGATAATGAGGTACCGGAAAGTAAATTAATCGAGTTACGAAGTAGTATAAATTGAAAGTTATATTTTTGGATATTGATGGTTGTCTTGCGCCTATCCCAAGACCCTTCCATCAAGATATTTTTAAATCGGGTTGCGTAAGGTATTTCGAAAGTATTTTTGAATCTGTGCCCGATGCTAAAATTGTCCTTTCCTCAACTTGGCGAATTGGGCAAAGTATTAAAGAACTTCGGAAGACGTTGGAAAAATGTGGGTTGTCTTGTGCGGATCGTATAATAAGTAAAACTGTTGATTATACAGAAACTGGTGAATTTCTGTATTTAACCAGAGGACAGGAAATTTCTATGTGGTTAATGGATCATACAGAAATAGAATCGTATGCTATAGTGGATGATGACACCGATATTTTTCCACATGGGCTAAGATGGGTTCAGCCCCGGCATGAACTGGGGATTCAAGAACATGACGCGAAAAAGTGTATAACAATTTTGCAAAGAGGATTAACAACATGAACGTAAATTACTGCGCTATTGTAGAACCAATGAACATTTATCCAGATGATCTTCGAAAAATTATGGTACTACTGGAAACTGTTCTTTTTCCAACAAACACAGTAGATCAGAACTTGATGCTGGGGATTACTAATTTTATGCGGGAAAAACTTATTGATTATGAGACAGAACAACAAGCTAAGTTTTCTAATATGTATGAAATGTCAGTTACGTTCACTTCTGACGGGGAAGCTTGCAATCTAGCGACTGAATCTAACACTGAAGTAACTGTTTCTCCAGATTTTCCTTATCCAGAGGGCACAGCAGAAAAGAATCGGGCGGCGAAGAAGGCAAAGAAGCGGGGGAAGAAGTAAATGAAATATTTCATTTTTGCAATTTTCCTTTTTATGGGGTGCTCAACGGCCACAGCAAGGCACCCGGTACAGGATGCTAACGGCTTTATGCATTCATTCGACGTACAACGCTGCCAGAGCCTCCTTGACCAAAGGGACGCACTCTCATGGGGTATTGCTTTTGCCACGGGCCTGACAGCCGGTGGAGCCCTGGGAACAGCAGGTGTAGATACAGGGGACGAATCTAAAGACAAGCGAATAAAGTGGGGTCTTGGCATTACAACAAGTGTTTTAGGTGCAGCAGCTAGCTCAATGATGGTGCTGGTTAAACTCAAATCTACGTCTTTTGAGCAATACTGTAATCAGCCGCCCACTAATGTAACTGTTACAAAAGAAGCCCCTGTTGAAAAGCTTGAAGATCCTATTACACCAATTCCCGATGCTTACGCGGGTGATGCAGGAATTGAGTAAATTTCTTCCTGCCTCTTGACAATCCCGAAAACGTCCTTATCCTATCAAACATGAACTACCAAGAAATTGCAGAAGATAGGTTAATCCTAAAAATTCGCAGTGGTTCCCATCTTTTCGGAACTAATACTCCCGAAAGTGATTTGGACATGGTTGGCGTATTTTTGCCAACGTCTCAAATGCTTTATGGTTTTGCGAATTGCGAAGTCCTTGAGATGAACATCAAGGATAAGGATGCAGCCGGTAGGAACACTGCTGATGCGGTTGATTGTACTTTCTATGAATTCAGAAAATTCATTAAGCTAGCAACACAGAACAATCCCAACATTTTGCATCTACTATTCGCCAACCCTGAGAACATTATTTTCCAATCAGACATTGGAAAAGCTCTTCTAAATCGTCGGCGCATGTTTCCCAGTAAACAGGCACATCACCGCTTTGTTGCGTATGCCGATGCACAACGCCATAAGATGCGAATCAAGCCTGAGAATTATCATGCATTGGAAGAGGCTTTAGTTTTCTTGGCTAATAAGGATGATCATTCGGTACTCGGAGAATACAAGAACGATTCCTATTGCTTGAAGTTTGATGGAGAAAAGGGTCACCATATCCTTATTGGTGATCTACATCTTGAGCCTAGCGTATATGTGAAGAAGGCCCGGAGGATGATTGAAGATAGACTTTCCAAAGCGACTAACAGGAAAGCTCTATTTTTAAAATTTGGCTATGACACAAAATATTCGAGTAATCTTATTCATCTTCTCAAGGAAGGAATTGACTTGATAAAGCATGGAGAACTGGTTTATCCACTGCCCTATGCAAAAGATATTGTTGATATTAAGCAAGGTAAATACACAATTGAGGAAATTCTGAAGTGGGCAGATGAGCTAGTGGAGGAAGCTAGGCGAGCATTTGAGCAGACTACACTTCCTGAGAAACCGAACCTTGAAGAGATTGAGAAATTCATGATTTATACTCTTAGATCTGAAGTCTAACCTTTTCCCTCTTGACAATTCTCCTTTCGTGCATATACTACCAACTATGGGCAAGCAGTCAACCAATGAGACGTTTGTTTCTTGGTCACGTAGGCACCAGGAAATGGAACGTCCTTGCTCTTGCGGGGGTTCTGGCGCTCGGGGTGGGCATACTACTGATTGCGAACATAGGAAGTCTTGGGACGAAATGTTCAATGCTTGGCGTTCTGAGGTTCCTTGGTGGGATACGATGTGGAAGTCAGGAAAGTACGTACCCCAATGCTGAATTGTGTTCAATGCCGTGGTCCTGCTCATCTGGCTACTGGTTGGGTCATGCAGCAAGATCCTTTGCTCATCCTTTGTGGAAGATGTGCTAAGGAATTTGCCAAGTGGTACAAGGGCAGGCAGGAACAGTTCAGTCACCCGACTTCTGAGCAAAAGAAGCTTGCTAAGGCTTGTGGTATGGAACCCGAAGCTTTTACTCAATCTGCAATGAAGTCGGTTAAGGGATAAAGAACATGACAACCTTCCTCATATCGGACCCCCATTTTTTTCATTCCAACATGATCCGATATGAAAGCCGTCCATTTACCGATGTAGACCATATGAATTCCGAAATTATCAAGCGTTGGAATTCTGTAGTAAAGAAAAATGATACAGTAATTGTTCTTGGTGACTTTGCTCTTGCTCCTCGTAGTGCTGTTAGGGAAATTGTTGCAAAATTGCATGGCACAAAATGGCTGATAATGGGTAATCATGACAGAGGAAGATCCGTAACTTGGTGGCACGGTGTAGGTTTTGCCAAAGTTTACGAATACCCTATTATCTATGAAGGCTTCTACATTCTGTCGCATGAGCCTGTGTACATGAATGATGCTATGCCCTACATCAACTGTCACGGCCATATTCATAGCAAAGTTCTTAGTGGCAAGAGTTATGTCAATGTTTCGGTAGAGCGCTGGAATTACACACCCATAACTTTTGAATCAATCAAAAAACTTGCGGGGCAGTAGTGTTCCTACCCCACCAAGAAGGACTTACCCATATCAATGCCTACAGCAAAAGTAGGACAGTTCTTGGTAAACTTTTATCCAATTTCGCACATGCTCCATTCACTTGCGAAGAGGGACAATTCAACTCGATAGAAGGATATTGGTACTGGCTGTCCTGTACGCATGAGAGGAAAGAAGAATTACGAACAGCTTCCGGATTCTATGCAAAGCAATTGGGCAGAGAACTTCGCGCATTGGATTGGGTAGAAACTCCCGAATTCCAGACTAAAATTTGCCATGCTATTTGGCACAAGATTAGTCAAAATTCGGAAATATTACGAATGTTGCGCGAATCTACTTTGCCAATTGTTCATTACTATGCCTATGGACAGCCACCGAAGATTACCACACCGGAAAATGGGAAATGGATTTGGGCTTATGTCGAATTCGTAAGGGGCTATTTGCAGGAACACAAAGAACTGTGCTAAGATTAGTCCATGACCCGTAAAGACGATATGACAAGGCCAATCACTCTTCCTCCCAGGGAAGAAGATGACGAAGCTGTATTAGTGCTTGATGAAGAAATCACCAGACCCATTACTTTACCACCACGACCAAAATGTGGAAAACCAGAAGATTCTTACTGTATGTTTCGTGATCCCGCCGATGGTTCCTGCGCCAAAAGAATAACCACTTGCCGATGGAAAATTAGTTTAAAAAAAGTTTAGTTCAGGGACTTGACAATGGTTAGGAGCTGCTTATATTCTTAGATGTGAGCAGAACAAAGGTTGATTTACAAAGGGGTTTGAACGTGGATATTCGTGACATGAAGGTAGATCAGGTTGGTGTTCATATGACGCACTGCAACATGGACGACTATATTGGATGTTGCAAGTATGGGGAAGACGAGACTTGCCCCGCGCTTAAGAACAGAAATATCTCGAACAAGTTCCTGCTTTTGGACATGACACGGGATGAGCTTGCCACGAATATGCAAAACATGTTTGCAGGCATGATTGTTGAGGCGAATGAGTGGCGTCCCCTGGCAGACTATGTTCTTGATCTGGTTAAACTTTCTGTTCGAGAGACACTTAATACTGTTAATATTGTGAAGGAGTAATCTAAAATGAAGATCGAGAAGAAGGACAAGAAGCTAGTTATCAATTTCAAGGACGGAATTGGCTTTGGTTGTGCGTTGGCCATGATTTTGTCATACACGCTCAATCACTCAATTTTGTGGGCAATTCTTCATGGAATCTTTGGCTGGTTCTACGTGATCTATTTTGCAATTGTACATTAAGGAGTAACCTAAAATGAGCGACCAATGCAAATACTGTTCTCTTCGTGGAGATATTGATAAGTGCTTGGCCCAGGATTGCAAGCAGGATTACTGGATCGTTGACTATCTTCTGAAGGAACGGGAGAAGCTACAGACCAAGCTCGCCAAAATCGAGAAGGCCGCTGCTGGGGACTATTGCCAGGAAAAGATCATTTCCATTCTACAGGATGAGGAGTAATTTAAAAATGTCATATCACGTAAAGTCCGGTAAGCATCTTGGCGTTGTTCGCTCCTGGATGCAGCATTCAGCGGTTAATGGGGATCAGGTAACTTGGGGATCTAATGAGCAGTTGAAGATGCGTATTAATCTTACTCCACAGGTAATGGAAATGCTTGCCCAGGATATCGCCGATGCAGCGGTTGGCGAAGTATTGGCCGATGTTTCCAACATTAAAAGACGTATTGACCATGCACTCGACAGTCTTTCCGAAAATGGACACTTTATTTTTGAGCATGAGAATCTGAGCAGTATTGTGTGGGATCTGACATTGGCCAAGTCCGAATTGGCCAAGATGTTGGAGAAGAAGGATTAATCTAAATGGAAAATCTTTACATAATCAGAAACAAAATCACTAATAAGCTGATTGGCCTTGATCGCGATTCGGGTGGATGTCCTTTTGAAACAGATCTTCCCAGCGCAAAATTCTGGAGGATTCGAGAAGATGCAAAGGAGTATATGAAGATCATGCACGAAGCGGACTGGGAGCTTTGCGACTTCAGCTATATGCTCACACCTGTTGAGGAAAACGAAGTATCAATGTTTCAGGTTTTTGATGGTAAGAAACCCGCACAGTACCCGGAGTGTGCTGTATCAAAGTCTTGGTCGAATAGCAAATTCACCGATGTTGCTGAAGCTGTTGAATATGCTATGAACTGGTTGGGGTGTATGGGTGATCCAAATTTCGAGTGGGAGATAAATGTTCCTTATTATTACGGAGGTGCAGGTGACTTTGTTGTGATCAAAAGGATTGCGGGAAAGGCGGGTTACTAATGCTAACACTATTTCTGAATAATGACGAATACAAATTCATTAATTTTTGCAAACAAGAAGGTTCTGGTGGAATGGCAGGTGTTGTAGATTTTTGGGCAAATCGTGGTGGAATGGATAAGGAGTTTGCAGAGAAATGCAAAATCAATATTGCCCATTATGCACTTGGAATCATCCGCGTAATTAACCCGTATCATTTTATGGAAAGTCTTGTTGATAAGCTGTGTCCTTATCCACACATTGGATACGCACTTGATATGGAATATTTTGACAGGGTTATCATTTTTTGCATTACCGAAATTGCAATTACAAAGGTAGTTGATATTCCTGGTTATTCAGAGTGGCTTGAGAATACAAAGAAGGAGTAACACAATGTGGAATTTTATTAAAGAATGGTGGTCACTTTTGCCGCTAATCATTTGGGCACTATTTCTAATGATTTATCTTATTATTAACCCGTCTCCAAGGAATAAAACAGTTTGCTATTCAAAGGGCTGCTCAATCCTTGTAACGCATCCTGACCAAAGTCGTATGTGGTATTGGGCACCGTTTGAGAAAGAGTATAAGGAGTAACTAATGGAATCTTTCTCACCTATTAGCGCAGCTTTTGCCAGATCCTTTATGCGTAGGCAATGGTCAGAAACAATGCGGGGTTGGTATGATCATCTAATTATGGACAGCAACAATGATATCGAATCAGCCGCCAAAAGAGGTTGCACAGGTATTGTATTCGGCTTGACAAAAGAGCCTTTGGAAACGGTTCAGCTAGTAGCAGAGGAATTTAGGGCACTAGGATTCACTGTTGTTAGAAGCGAAGATTACAACGAACTAAAGATTGACTGGGTACAGGAGTAACTAATGTCATTTACTACAGCAGCACAAGCCAGATCAATCGTTAGACAAAATTGGACAACCAGAGAGCAAGATGATTATCGAAGTCTTCTTGATGTAGTAGACGCATATATTGAAGGTGCAGCAAAAAATGGGGACTTGTTAGTAGAATATAAGTTTGCTGATAATGAAGATGTTATTCATGCTCGTATGTTAGCCAAGGAGCTGCATGAGTCGGGGTTTGGCGTAAAGCTTTTGCCGGATTCATTGTTAATCTATTGGGGAATTAGCGCACAAAATGACTAAACACTATTACAGAGAAATGGAAACGGAGTACGGAAAATTCTGTGGTGCTTGCAGTGAAAGCCCAGAAACAAATCCGGAATGCGATGGAAAGGTACCAAATCCGGCATGGACTTCAGAGGGGCCTATATGCTCGTATGATGCCTGTTTGTGTTGGGATAAGTACTGCTCTATTACAGGAGCCAAAAGGAAGCAGTGTGACCAACCAGAAGCTTGTGGCGCTATTGCAATTCATTTGAAGCAAGAGGTAGATGATCTACTTGCTCAAGTTTCCGCTATGTCCAAGACAATGCTTGAAATGCTGTTAGACGGCAAAAAAGAAGCAATTCATCTACTTACGAAAGATGACCCAAGGGCATAAGGGAAGAATAAAACAATGAAGAAAGAGGATATGATCGGGGGAAAAGCTGGAGAACAAATGACAGGACAATGGCCGGATGATCTTCCCTTTCCGATTGCAGGCACTAATTCAGGCTTGGGTTATTCAGAAGAGCAAGAAGATTACGAAACCACTTTCGAAGAATTTTGGAAGGAAATTGTAGAGAGCCCAGACGGATCTTTGAACATTGATCAAGTAAAACGGGAATTACACGATTTTTGGGTAATGATGGGTGAAGTTCCCAAGGTCTATTGCCACGTTACTGGTGGATTGATTTCGAAAGCTAATACATGTTCGGAAGCTGTTATTGAAGAGGCTGATGCGGTTCTGGATAGGATGATTCAGGAAAGATTGGAAGAAGAAAAAGGCTAGTTTTTTTAATATTCGTCAACCGGAATAGAATTAGAAATATGTAATTCCTGCCGCATCATGTAGTAAAGCTTTCGTTCTAACTCATTATAAATTTCCATAGTATTTTCGTCCAGACCAATTACTGTTCGAACCGTATTGAAATACTGGAAGAGCGGCCTGAAATCGTTTTCTGTTAATTGTTCTGGTGGGATGCTTGTCAAATTCTCTAAAACACCATCAAGGCTAGTGGTAATATGCGGGTCCATATATTCAACTAGATCCTGAAGTCTATGTCTGATTTGTTCGTAGTTAATATCGTATTCCTGCCCCTGCGCCACCTTGGCCAATCTTTCGTAAGATGCTTGGTTAATACCTTTTGGCATGATGAACTCCTTAAAAGCCTTCGTCAAAGTCTTCGTCCTTAGCTTCTACAATCGGCTCAATTCCATGTTCATCGGGGCCAATGTAAAGACCGTTTCGGAAATAGTCATAAATATTGTACCCGTCAGAACCACTACCATCACCCTCTGTCCAACCAAGCAGATCCAATTCATCTGTATCATAAGGAGCACCAACAGTCATTTTTCCATCTTCGCTAATTTCCCAAGCTTTTGGCGAAAGGAAATCAGACTTATTCTCATTCCGTTCTACACCAGATTGCGCGATTCTTTCAAAACCCTCTTCACTAATTCCTTTTTTCCACATAGCTATTCTCCTTTAAAACCTTCTGTGTTTTTTACCATTTCAAAAAAAGACAGCGCAGATTCGGCATCTATAAAATCAAAGCCTACTGCTTGTCCATCTAACCCGCCTTTAAACGTTACCGAAAAATTCTCTGAGGTTTCACCTATGGTCCATTTTGCACCGGGAAAACGATACACAGTTACAGTGTTCCCACCAACATCGGCTTCGGCAAGAACTTCCTCTTTTAGATCTTCTTCTTGTGTTTGGGCAATTCTTTGTAGCCCTTTATCGTTGATTCCGAGTTTCATTGTTCCTGCCTTAACAAAATTTGCTGCCACCACAATTAGCACAATTGTTTGGCCGGTCGTTTTTGGTCCTTTTAGAACTCTTGAGAATTCTTGGTTTAGTTACTTTCTTCATAATATCCTTCTTAACATACTAATTCTCGTTTTCCTAAAGTCAACCCCCACATCTTGACAAAAAATTTAAAATGCTTACTAATACCCCATGAGACAATGGCTTGTAGATCCTTCGTTAATGTGTACCCAGCATTTACTTGGCGAACACGTTGAGCATCATATGTTCATTGGCGCTTTGAAGAAACATAAGAATATTACAGGATATCTTAAAAATAATCTGCTGGAGCCAAAATCTCTCGTTAACCGACACAACGCTATTGCCCAAGAAATGCTGAACCGTGGCTATAAACATTTATCGCCTATTGATGAACCTGACCTAAGTTCGCTTTCTGATGAGGAAAGAAATATCGAAATTGATAGAGGATTAGCAAAAACGGAGCTTTTTAAGAGGTGTGCCAAGTGTTATCAAAGATTTTTAACTTTTGGGGGTTGACATATGGGGATTCGTGGATATATTGCTTGGTAGGGACAGGGAAAACAACGGTTCATCTAAAAAGGAGTTTAACAATGTGTTCCGATACAACTGAGAAGACGTGCCAGTGTTTTGCTAAGGTTCGTGGCTGTTCCATTCAGGGCTTGACCGAGAAGTGTGGGAAGCCTGCCAAGGGGGCCAGGAACGATGGTACGCCCGCTTGTGGAATCCATCTCAGGCAGGAGCAGAAGAGGATCGAGCAGAGCACTAAGTACCGTAACTTTATGAACGTAGAAAAGGAGAAAGAGAAGAAGCAGGATCGGATTCTCAGGGTTGCCAAGTGGTATGCGGCAGAGGAGCATGACGGTGTAGATCTGTGGCTTGGTTATTCTTCCACCGACCAGGAGCTTTACTGCAAGTATGCAGAGAAGATCATCGCTGTTGTTGAGGGCAAGTAAAAGATCTTCAACCGGCTTACGAAATGATTAAGGAATTGGAGGAGTAACATGCACGTCGTAAATGATTTTCGTGGTGTACTTCAAATGACCTTGAACGTGCTTAATCGCAAAGCTGAAGCTGAACCCGCTATCGGTGACATTGCCTATGAGCTTAAGCGTTCCGGGGGCTATATGGTTGACCTTGTTACTGAATTGGAAAAGGAAAACGAAGCTCACGAAAAAGAGCGTGAACACTTGTATACCCATCTGGAAGTTGCTGAATGGCTTGCAGAATATCACGGTAAATATCGTGAACTGACACTTACCGATTGGGTTGCACGTAAAAGAGCCGAAAAGAAAGGTTAATTTAAAATGATGCGCGAAAATATGGACAATGCTCTGGCGTGGTTTTTCAAGAATCTTTTCAAGTGGGGCATTTTTGGTTTGATTGTTTATGTATGTGCCCATTTCATTATTAAGGCGTGGTAGCATGGGCAAACACATTCTTCTTGATGGTCCCGTTCAATGTTTGAATACTCCTTCAGATTATTCAGATTACGAAATGCCTGCTTGTATTTGGGGAAAGTATTGTGACACATCCCTAAATATCTCAGGTTGGATTGATACTATTGAAATAGAACCTTATGGAACAGAAGTGCCTTATTGCCAAATGTTTGATAAAAGACTTCGCCGGGATCACAAGAAGAAAAATGCAAATGGAAAATTTGCGGTAAAACGCTGTGCCCAATGTAAGAAGACTTGGCCGGTAGAAAAGGAGCTAAAATGAGTTATGAAGGCTACGAAGTCATTTATTGCATTTGTGGCTATCGGAAAGCTACCAGGGAAGCTTCCATGTTTAGTAAGCTTGCCCCAGAACCTTGCCCAATCTGTGGGTCAACAGAAGAGGCTTGGGATAGCGTAGATGAGACAAACGGGTGCCAATGTGAGTATATTGAGCAAGAGTGGAACTATGAGTGAAAAGACGGCGATCCTCCACTTTGTTCTGCCCACGAAAGAGTTACCAATGTTGTCGAAATCGTTGGCGAACAAATTTGCCCATGCTGTAAGGGCACAGGGAAAACGCCAATTAATCGATATGATATTAGTATGTTGAGGAAAAGAGGATAATTTTTATTAAGGCCCCCCTTGACAACCTAGTAAATGTGCTTATACTCTTAGGTAGGAAGCAAAACCGTTTATTTACAAAAAGGAGTTTGAAAATGTTTAACGATGATTTCGACAACCATTTTAAGAACTTTGATAAGCAGTTCGACCGTACCTTCAGCTTTGCTAAGTGGGCTTTCCTCATTTGGGCAGTTGTCGTTCTGGCAATCATGGGCACGGTTGGTTACGTCATTTTCCACTTCATTAGCAAGTTTTGGTAAAGGATTAATAAAATGAATCTTCGTGAAAAGCTTATTGAAAATGGTGTAAAGAATTTGAAGGAATTTGGCTATCCTTCTGTGGATAAAGAAAACATCTTTACCGATCTAATCTATTCCAAGTTCTTTATTTCCATGCTAAAGGATAATCTGGGACAGGCCGGTATTGCTGTGGACGATACAATTCATGGGCTGCTGAAGGAAATTGAGAAGGAAGGTTGAAAATGTCAAAAACTAAGGAAAAGCTCTTCAAGCTAACCATTTACATGAAGTCCGGTAATTCTATCGTAATTGATGGAGTCACAAAGTACGAGTTCAAAAAGGAAGGAAATGGTGGATCTAGCCTTTATTTGGAACAATGGGACTGCGCCCCTTTCAAATTCATGATCCTACCTTCTTTGGATCTCGGCCAAATCGAGGCCATTGTTCGTGAAACTTATGAAGAATTTGTAAATAAGAAGAAGGTAAAGTAATGGCAAACAGAAAAGCATTTATCAAGGAACTGGCTAATTTCCTTGGTGGTCCGAACCAAGTAAATATGTCAATCCTATTAGCCACACCTAATAGCTCCACAGGTCAATTAGCTAAGATGTGGGCTAATATTCGACAAACCACTCCGCTATTCGGTTATCCCACTGTTGAGGAAACTGAACGAGTATTAACCACTTTCCTCTTTGGGGAAGATGTGGAGTTGAGGAACCTTTAGCGAATAATGAACAAATTATTGGTGGATTTAGAAAGCCAAACAAAGTAGTGCTATCTTAATGCTTATGAAATCCCTATCAAATGAAGCAATAACTAGATTGTCCAGAGTTGTTGCTCAGGAAGAAAACTCCGGAACACTTTACGTAACCCGGTATGGTGATGAATACACGTTTGATTTATCAGGGGATGCTAATTATATCGTAATCAATGTTTCTGGTGAGGATGGAGAACCTTACGTACTCAGCAAGCACTCTGTTATTCGATCCGCACAAACATCTTTAAACAAAATGACCAAAGCCTATCCTGGTAGTACTCTTGAAATTGCCCAGAAAAAAGATGTGGGAATGATTTGGTAGTTCTCTTCCCGAACGCAAATTCGGGAACATAGGCTAACATTCCGTAATCTTTACTGATCATCATAAGGGACTTGACAACTACAAAAGAGTGCTTATACTTTCCATAAGGGAGGAAAATAATATGGGAAATATCGGCTTAGAACCAGAAATTACTAGAGAATTCTTGGAAAAAGAATACCGAGATGCTTGTAAAATAATTGCTGAACTTACTGAAAAACTCGAAGAAGCTAAAAAGGAATGTTCAAGATTAAAACATATTCTGAAAACAAACACAGGAAGGAATTTCTAAAATGAAAAGATGCTGTAATAATTGTGAATCCTATACAGAAGGAGGTTATTGCTTCTATATGGTTGAGCATATAACCGATCCTAATGAAAACCGCTGTTTGGAGTTTATTGAGATTAAAGAGCCACAAGATCCAGGAAAATGTAAGCGTTGTGAAACTTATGCTCTTTTGGATAATGAAGGTTTTTGTTCCTTTTGTGCCAAAGCTCTTATCGATAAAATTGCTTTAAAACTGATGGATTCATTTATATCCGAACTCCCAAAGTCGAGAAGCGTAGCAAAAGAAATCGTGGATATTTTTAAAACTTTCCATCTTTAGATAGCCTACCAGAAAAGTGCTATTCTCCTGCTACTACATCAAGGAGAATCAAAAATGAGAAAACTTAATGGTATTTCCAACGACGCTATAAAAAGAATAGCACAAGTTTTGGATAAG
>Ga0172380_10006388_pt1 | contig 13729 bp, 4 predicted proteins | sample Leawe162metaG_FD_119747 | JGI IMG/M metagenome (GOLD analysis project Ga0172380, IMG submission 119747) | Leachate microbial communities from a municipal landfill in Southern Ontario, Canada - Leachate well 162 metaG | ecosystem: Engineered > Solid waste > Landfill > Unclassified | place... | reverse complement strand
GCTGTTGTATTCTGGAATGATACAGTAAATCCTGTCATAGCAGGACCGCCAACATTAAGAACATCAAAACCAATCTGAGTTATTAGTACTGATGCCGAATTGATCTCTGAAGCAAGATATAGATATTGAGTTCTTCCGTCTTTCCAGTAAGTTGTGAATGGGAAGTTACTTGACGTTGTTCCTGTTCCGATGATTGACCAGTTCATCCCAACAGTAACTTCAAACGAATCGATACGTGTAATTTCTCCACCCGCGGCATAAGATTTCAGTACAAACTTAGCAATTGTTCCGAGTGGTATAGAAGGCTCTGCTGAAACGTTGTATTGTTTCTTGAGTGAGTCGTTGAAATTAATCATACCATAATGTAAGCTATCACCGGCAATTGTAATACCTGAAGTAAGTGCGAACAACCTGGCGCATACTCCTGCAGCATTCGATGAACCTGTGTTTTTAATTGGAATGTTCAACTTAACGGTTTCACCTGGGTCGAATCTTCCATTGTTGTTACCAGCTGAGTCAACGATTGAATATGTTCCCATTTTGAGAATAGGTGAATGCGCTGTCATGATGAAGTTGCTCGTCCAGCTTGTTGAACTGCCGGTAACAGTTACGACAAAATCAACACTTCTGCCTTCGGGAATGTTGTTGGCAACTGTGTATATAAATGCATCAGTCTTTATCATAGTTGTATTTGCGGAAATATCACCATAAGTTTCTGTTGAGTCCGTCATAGTAACGTATGGGTCGTTTTCTGTAACTTTTACCGTTACGCCTGTGGCTGTAGCCGAGCCGACGTTTTTTACTCTGAGTGCGAGTTTGTTCGTTTCTCCATAGTCCATCAATCCGTTGCCGTTTCCTAGAGGAGATGCGTCGTTAATAGCGACAGAGTCTTTAATTACGTAAGGACCCGACGGTGGAATAACCTGAACGTTAGATTCATACCTGTAATAGTTTTGTTTTGTCACTACTACTTTTAAGAATTGTCCCGGTACTTGAGTTCCCGGAATTGTGATTGAAACAGGTGAGCCTGTTCCCGCTGCTGTTCCGAGTACGCTTGTATCCTGAGTGACAGCAATGAATGAACCTGAGTTTGCAGTAACGCTGAAAGTATTAACACCGGAAAGAACAACGCTAGCGTGATTAACAACAAGATTCTGCGGAACTTCGTAAAATAAGTTTAAGAATGCATCACCGTGCATATGAAAAAGTCTGTATGTTACGAGTTTACTGCTTGTATTGTATGGCCATGATGATTGCTGTAAGAAATACTTTCCTGCTGTCATACCGAATGCCGGTTTAACGTCTCTTGAAGGAGGTGTAGAGCCGTAGCCGGGCATGAAGTTAGGCCACATATTATCGTACATTCCCCAGCAGTATGTATCGTTAACGAATGAGTAAGAAACTTCTGCAGGACATACCAAGCCGAGCGCTCCTGAGTTCTGATTGTTGTATTTATACCTGTAAAAAACTTCTACAAAAGAACCGTTGGCAGGGCATCCAGAAGGGTTATGATAAGCACCGGTCTGACAGTTAATAGAGTAAACAAATGTCAGGTCTGTGTTGTTTAAAGCGCTTATGTTTGACGTGGTGTATGATGGTTCACCCCATCCTGTGTACATACCATGGTCTCTGTGCTGTAATATGAATGAACCCTGATTTATTGCATTGTTGACCATAGTCGCAGTTCCGCCATCCCACCCTCCGAGAGAATCGGGAGTCATTGGAATGTATTTCAAACTGCCTGCTGTTCCGAAATAATTTACAACGGTAGCTGTGTTTGTTGCGCTTGACCAGGAAGTACCGGGTGTTCCGGAATATACTTTATTAATTCTTACAGGTGTCTTGCCCATTTTTCTGAAAAACCCGCCAAGTACTTCTGAGCAAATCTGGAACCACCTTTCAGTCTGCCATCCCAATGCAGTGATTGGCTTGCTGTAAAAGTTTGGATTTGTCGGAGGATTCTTTTCGTAGTTAATATTCTTAGTAATAAGAGTCTGTAGTTCTGTGTCATTGTTTCCAATGATTCTTGAAAATACAATTTCCGGCATTTCATCGTTGTTGACATCAGCATAATAGTTATCAGAAGCAAAGTCAGGATAACCTGAATCGGGCTGCAGTTTCGAGATTATTCCCGTATTGCCCGAAGGGTCAGTGCTGTAATCTGCCATTAAACAAACAGCAACAGGTTTAATAGGCCAGTTGTTGTAAGCATTTGTAACCCATGCTTTGATTCCTTCAACATTGTTGCCGCCTATCTGAGCTAATGTAAAAACACCTGTTTTAATTCCTTGTGCCGTTCTGAATTTTCTGAGCGTATCAGCCCATGGGGCATAGACCGGATTGTTAGGAATAATTATAACATATTCGTATCCGTATGCATCCATCATATTCTTGTATTGCATTGAGAAATCAATCTTAGGCAAAGATGAATAGTTTGCTATTGCATCGCTAAGGATTGGTTCCCACCATCTGTTTCTGTAAGAATCGTTTCCAAAGTGTCCGTTGCCGCCAACGAAATTAACTTCTACCTGAATATCTTTGTAAACAGTTAATTCTTTTGTTAAAGGATTATACTGGAAAGGAGTAATTCCAAGCATTACAACATCAACACCGCGTATTTGCTGCCTTTCTGAAAGAATTACAGGCGACTCCGGATAAAGACCACTTTTACCGTAAACACTGAAATCCTTATTGTATTTCAGAGGGGTTGGGTCGTCGTCTTTTGGGATAACGGGTGCGGGTGCAATGTCAACATTCTTTATCACTTCCGTTCTTACGGAAACGATTCTGTATGTTGCAACAGCGCCCTGCGGAATTGCAATGTATCTGCCTGTACCCGCAAGGTCGGGTTTTCCTGCATCATTAGGAAGGAAAACACCCTCTATCTTTGCAGCTTTTAACGTTGAACCATTAACATCAACGTCTTCCAAATAAAGTTTTGTAACGGAAAAATTTACACCGACACCTGTAGATTTCTGAGATGTTAATGTAAATCCGTTTGGTCCCCAGTTACCTGAATAGCTTATTTGCTGTGCATCTACTGAACTGTAAGATAACAGCAATATGATAAAAAGGGAAATAAAAGAAATAAGAGGTTTAAATTTTTTCATATAATTATAAATTTAAAATTGATAAGAATTTTAATGCTTGGAGAGAGTTAAGTAATTTAATGTATTTAATCAGCACTTTATAATTTGTATTTAATACAAAATTATGAATATTAATTCATAAATTAAACTTATTATCACAGAGGGGAGAAAAATGTTATTTTAGAGAAAAAATAAAGTTCCTTATAATTGGGAAATTTTCAATATATTCTGATTTTTATAGTCTTTAGTGCAGGTAAGGTTTGCACATTGGTTTGATAAAAAGAGGTGCAGGTACGAACCTGAACCTTTTTGGATTTCAAAATACGCGGGATGACAATTTATTAGAATTTTATTTTATTAACATCATTCTCTTTATGTCTGTGAAATCATTTGCTTGAAGCCTGTAGAAATATACACCGCTTGAGAATTCAGAAGCATTAATATCAACAGTATATCTGCCGGCGTTTTTAACTTCATTTACGAGCGTTCTTATTTCTCTACCGAGCACATCGTAAATTCTAAGAGTTACTAATCCCTGTTTAGACAAAGCGAAGTTAATCTTTGTTGAAGGGTTAAACGGATTCGGATAATTCTGTGAAAGAGAATAACCGGATGGTATTACATTAGGGTTATTTGTAATTCCTGTCAAGCCGCCTGCATTTGTGGTTTTGTACATTCTTTGGCTTTGTCCTGCAATATATCCAACAGGGGAATTGTTTATTTTCACGCGATGTAATCGGCCCGCTCCTGTTATTTCGGTTCCACTTATCCAGTTTGCACCTCCGTTAGTTGTGAAATAATTACTCGTGTTTGTTGTTGAATAAAAGTCGCCTACAGTCCAGCCGGTGTTATGGTTTATGAAGTAGATGGAGTAAAGTCCACTAGCGCTGGATACATCATTCTGGCTGACCCAGTTTTGTCCTCCGTTCGTAGTCTTTAAAATATTGTGTCTGTATCCTGACGTGTATCCTGTATTTTCATCCAGAAAGTATATATCGTATATTATCCTGAAATCACTTGTGGAATGTTGTATTTGCCAGTTTACTCCTCCATTAGTAGTCTTTAAAACATTCGAGCCGGCGGTAATATTTCCTAATGTCCATCCCGTATTCTGATTAATGAAAAATATTTGTCCGCTCGATTGAATTATACTCGTTGACCAGTTTAAACCACCGTTTGTAGTAAATGCTAACCTATTTAAGCCAGAAGCATAACCAATAAGCGAATCTAAGAAATGAAAATCTTGTACCTGAAAACCGATAAAAATTCTCTCTGACCAGTTGTTCGTGCCGTTTACAGTACGGTATATAGTATCACTATCGGCTGCGAGCAATCCTGTGTTTGCGTTAAAGAAGTGTACGGCATTAAGGCTATTTTCCGTCGTCGGGAATGACAAATCAATCCAGTTTATGCCTCCGTTTGTTGTTTTTTTGAATAAACCTCCGTAACCGCAGATGTATCCTGTCTGAGCGTTTGGAAAACTGAAATCAAAAATACTAAAACCGTTACCCATATTAAGATCAATCCATTGGGAGTTCAATTGCGAATATGATAGTGCAAAGAACAAAATAAGAAGGAATTTGTTTTTCATTATGCTTTATTGTTTGAGAATAAAAACAATATAATAAGTATTATAGTTCAAGAGAATGGTGTATTTTGACTTTAAATCAGGATATTTTCATTAATTAAAATGAATAATAAAAAAGGCGGCTGTGAAATCAGCCGCCTTAAGTTTATAATTATATTATTAATTTATTTGACTAACAGCATTCGTTTTACATCCGTAAAGTCATTGGCTTGAATGCGATAGAAGTACACACCGCTTGAGAATTCAGAGGCGTTAAAATCGACAGTATAGCTGCCTGCGTTTTTAAATTCATTTACAAGCGTTCTTACTTCTCTTCCGAGAACATCGTAAATCCTTAGTGTTACCAGACCCTGCTTTGGAAGTGCAAAGTTAATTTTCGTTGTTGGGTTGAAGGGGTTCGGATAATTCTGATTTAATAAATAAACATTAGGCACCTGGCTGCTAACAGGATTAATTCCTGTTAATGGTTCAAGTACCAGTTTTGTATTTGCTCTGCCTACGGGTCCTGTCGTCAGAGTCCATGCTGTATACCCGCAGCCGCCATTAGGTTCTGTAAGGTCATTGTACCTTCCCCAGTACATTCCCGGCGCTGTTGTACATTTTACTGTAGAATACGACGTATATGTTGTGTTGTTATAGCATATATCTACTAGTAAATTACCCCCTGTATAGTTAAATGGTGTCGTCATTACTATCATATTCCATCCAGTTGTTGAAGGTGCGTATGATGCTGGGTTGTATGCAACGGTCCATCCTGTATTTACAAATCCTGTAAGTGTTGTAGCAGTCGTATTCTGGAATGATACCGTGAAACCTGACATCGCAGGACCGCCAACAGTTAAAACATCAAAACCAATCTGCTTAATTAAAGCTGATGCTGCATTTATTTCTGAAGCAAGATAAAGGTACTGAGTTCTTCCGTCCTTCCAGTATGTAGTAAATGGGAAGTTACTCGATGTAGTTCCTGTTCCAATCGTAATGTTTGCTTCATTTATAATCTTAAACTTATTTTGTGCAGTGGAATCTGTATTATGCGCTAATGAATTATCACGTGCAAGAACTCTGTATAAAATAGAGTCACCTATATTAACATCTGTGCCGACAGAGTTAAATGGAGCAGCAAAACTTGAACCGCCTGTGTTAAGAAGTTTGAATTTTTTGTATCCTGTATTAATATTATTTATGTACCATCCAACCCATACCGAATCAACACCAATATTATCCATTACATCTGCAGATACAGTTGCAGGCCAGTTTAGTTTTGGCTGATTTGCAAGAGCTGTATGTGTTATTACAGGTTTTGTAGTGTCCGGTGAGGCCGTGAATATATTTAATACTGCGGGAGCACCCGGAGGATTTGTTCCTACTCTTCCTGTGCTGTCAATTGCCTTAATATAATATCTGTAAACCGCTGCGGATCCGTTTCCTGGGATGGAAGCAGACCAGTTATTTCCCGTACCTTTTGTCATAACAACGCTGTCGGTAACATTAGTGTTATTTCTTGACCAGAGAAGTTTTGCAGTTGAAACTCCTGTAAGTACTGAGGTTACTTGTGAATTAATTAAATATGGACCAGCAAGGTTTTCTGTATTCTGTAGAGGCGTATGTGCAATCATCGGTCCTAAAGACTGGAATGCTGCATAAACGTCTATTACACCTTTACCGTAATCATTGTTTTCACTGCCGCCTACGGGAAGCTGAACAGCTGTATTATAAATAGCTTCAAGAATTTGTTTACCCGTTAGATTTGGAGCTACTTCTCTTAAAAGGGCAACGGCACCTACTATATGCGGGCATGCCATTGAGGTACCCGATAATAATGAATAACTTCCTCCGGAATAAGAAGAGCGTACACTTGTTCCGGGTGCGCATACTTCAGGTTTTATTAATAATGAACCTGTACCTCCACAAAGAGAAGGTCCTCTTGATGATGATGATGATATAGGATACGGGAACGGATTGTTGCCGTTAATATTACCAACGCTAAAAGCATTAACTAGATTTGTGTTTATATTTTTAGGTTTTGTGATTGTTGATGCACCCGAACCGCTGTTACCGCATGAAAAAACTACTGCGATACCTGCTGCTTCAAGAGCGTCGAGAGTTGTTTTATAAATTCCCGAACATTCATTAGTTACATCTGGATCATACCATGAATTTCCTATCGCATCCGGCATATCGTTTGTTGTACTTGAATTACTGTCAGGATTCATTGCCCATTGAAATGCTGCTATAGAATTGCTTGTATGCGGTGACGAGCAAATTGTTCTTGCAGCAATCCATTGTGCATTAGGAGCAACTCCAACTGTATCTCCTGCTGCGGAACGTCCGCACATAATACCCATTGTATGAGTACCATGTCCATCGCAGTCAGCCGGTGCTGTTGTACTGCCGTTCTTATCGAACCATGCTCTCCACCAGGGCTGACCGTTATTACCGCGCCATCTGGATGCAAAAGCAGGATGAGTACCTTCTACTCCCGTATCAATATTCATGACGATTCTTCCAAGCCCTGTGATACCAATCTCCCACAGTTTATTTGCTTTTATAACTTTAAGTCCGATTTCAGATGCTTCTGTACCTTCCGGAGAAAAAACCGGCGGATCAACAGGCTTGTCGTATTCGAGCAATGCATCTATATCTATTTCCTGAATATCAGTTCTTCTGATTAAGTCTTGAATAGTTTCTGCATTAGCATCAACTAAAATCATATTGCTAATCCAGAAAGATTCATAGCTTCTTACCTTACCTGCTAGCTTCTTGTTTTCAAGTGCTGACAGTATCGGACCTTGTGTGGACCGAGCTTTATCCATTAAAGCATCAATTACAGTCTTTGCACGAAATTGTGCATTTGCTTTCTGAGAATAAAGCTGTGCATCAAGAGCTTCAATATTGACCCTCTCTTTCAAAAGCACGAGAACGGAGGTGTATTCCATCGGGCTCATTGATGAAAGTTTTTGTTTCAGTCTTATGCTGACTTCAGCAAACTGAGCATAAGATGCAGTATATGCAAGAAGCAGAAAGACGATTAAGAATAATTTTTTCATTACAATGTAATTTAATTGTTTGTAAATGTGTATTAATTATATAATTACTTTAAATTACAAAATTCATGTTTAAGATTAAACTATTTAAGGTTAAAAAGGATTTGTTGATTAATTTATAGCTCTTTCATAAACTAAATACCTGACCTTTTGAGCGAATCAAGCATTCTTTTCGAGTCTTTATACTCCAGAGAATTAGATTCCATATTTTCCAAAATATTTTTAGCATCCGACGGCTTGTTTGTCATTAGTTTCAGCTTTGCATACATATAATTTGCGTTAGGGTTCTTTGAATCAATTTCCAATGCATTTTTCAATTTGACTTCTGCCGTATCATATTTCCCCCTGACCATATTAATTATACCAAGGTTAATATGAGCGTTTATCATATATTGGTTTATAGCTAAGGCTTCAACGTATAATTTCTCTGCTTTTTCTATATGATTTGATCTTGTGTAAAGACCTGCTATGTTAATCATTGATGAAGGACTGCTATCACCTTCGGCTGACATCCATAAAGTTTCATTTGTTTTCCATACCTGATTTCGCTGTGTAGTCAGAAATCCTAAGAAAATAATTATTATCACAAAAACCCATGCATAAGTTTTTTGATTCTTTAAATTCATGTTTTCGGAAATGAAGTATGCAATCGCTACGCATAACGGGAAAGTAAGCATATAAAGGTATCTTTCAGCCATAATATTTGCAGTCGGTATAATATTAATGACAGGCAGTAAACCAACAAAAAATACCAAAATCGAATATGAATAATAAATTTTATTTTTAATTAAATAAATAGACAAAGTTATTACTGCAATTATGAATAATATTGAGAGAAGACTGTTTATTTCAAGTAGTGAGTTCGAGTATGATATTACTCCGTTATAATTGTAAACCAGTCCTAAAGGAAAAAACATCAGCTTAAAGTAAACAGGGATTGTCTTTACCATTGTTGCAATGATTACAATCATGTCTTTGCTGTAAAACCAATCAAATACAGGCTTTGTTTCAACTCCCTGAATTGCAAAGTGCCTTATTATAAAGTATAATAATGAGACTCCGAAAAGAATAATATAATCTTTAAATACTGTCTTAATTTTTTCTTTTGATACAAGCAAATCAAAAAGAAGGAATATAAGAGGCAAAGTGATAATCATTTCCTTAGATAAAAGGCCAAGAAAATAAAGTGTCAAACTGTAAATGAAATATTTCTTTACTGGAGATTTTATTTGCTGTGTTTGTTTCTTGTCCTTACTTTTTTCTTTTTGATATTTTGGCAGAGAAAAACCACGATAGATTAAAAAGTAGTAAAAAGACATAAAGAAAAACATCGTTGCCAGCACGTCTGTTCTTGAACTGATAAATGATACTGCCTCTGTATGAACAGGATGCACAGCAAATATTAAAGATGAAAGCAAAGCGGAAAGAATCCCAAATTCATATTTTCCAAAAAACATCAAAAGAATTAGAAACAGAAATATTGTAGATACAGTGTGAAAAATGATATTTACGAAATGAAATCCTCCGGGTTTGAGTCCAAACAATGTATGATCTATGGCAAAAGAAGTCATTATGAGTGGTCTGTATAATGCTCCGAACACATACCTGTACTCTCCCTGATTGGTAAAATAACCTGGAATGTTCTTTAAATTAAGATTATCAGCATTCTTGACGATGATAGTTTCATCATCATAAACAAAATTATTATTTAGTGTATTGAAATATACTATAAAAGATGCAGCGGCTAAAATGATTAAAGCAAGCTTTAGGGATATCTTCATATTTAACTATGATTTGTTATCTCTGTTGATTAATAAAAAATAATTTAACAAAATAGTATCCGACATTCAATTCAAAGAAACTACGGAGTGTTTGATGTAATTTATAACTTTTTGAATAAAAACCCTGCAATGTTTATGTATGGAAAAAGTTTGATGTTCTAAAAAATCATTTTATTAAATCCGGGATTTGTCAAATAGTTTTAAAATAAAAAAGGCGGTCATTACTAACCGCCTTTTTATTCAATAGATAAATAGAGTTTTTATTTTATTAACATCATTTTTTTAATATCGCTGAAGCTGTTTGATTCAAGCTTGTAGAAGTAAACACCGCTTGAATATTCCGATGCGTTAAAATCTACCGTGTAGTTTCCTGCTGATTTTACTTCGTTTACGAGAGTTCTAACTTCCCTGCCTAGTACGTCATAAATCTTGAGAGTTACAAGCCCCTGTTTTGGAATTGCAAAGTTAATCTTAGTTGCAGGGTTAAACGGATTCGGATAGTTCTGGCTTAATGAGTAAACATTTGGTACCTGACTGCTAACAGGATTTACTCCTGTCAAAGGTTCAAGTACAAATCTTGTGTTTGCTCTGCCAACTGGTCCTGTTGTCAAAGTCCATGCAGTATACCCGCACCCGCCATTAGGTTCAGTAAGGTCATTATACCTGCCCCAGTACATTCCGGGTGCTGTAGTACACTTTACAGTTGAATATGATGTATATGTTGTGTTATTAAAACAAATATCAACAAGTAAGTTACCACCTGTATAATTAAATGGTGTTGTCATAGCTATCATATTCCATCCAGTTGCTGAAGGTGCGTATGACGGAGGATTGTACGCAACTGTCCAGCCAGTATTCACAAATCCTGTAAGTGTTGCTGCAGTAGTATTCTGGAGTGATACTGTAAAGCCTGTCATAACAGGACCCCCAACTGATAAAACATCAAACCCAATTTGCTTTATCAACGCTGATGGAGCATTTATTTCAGAAGCAAGATAAAGATATTGTGTTCTTCCGTCTTTCCAGTAAGTTGTGAACGGGAAATTGCTTGATGTTGTTCCTGTTCCAATAGTAATATTAGCTTCATTTATTATCTTAAACTTATGTTGCACGGTTGAGTCGGTGTTATGACCCGATGAAATATCGCAGGCAATTACTCTGTAGAATATAGAATCTCCAATACTAATATCAGCATTGACTGAATTGAATGCAGCAGCATAATCTGAACCGCTTGTATAAAGAAGCTTAAATTTTTTGTAACCTGTGTTGATATTATTCTTGTACCAGCCGACCCAGACTGAATCAACACCGATATTATCAGTTACTGATGCAGCAATCGATGCAGGCCAGTTCAGCTTTGGAACATTTGATAATGCTGTATGTGTAATTATGGGATTAATTATATCCGTTGCAGCATTGAATGAGAAATAATTTGTTGGCGCGCCTCCGGGTGAAACCGAAGTTCTTCCCATCGAGTCAATCGTTGAAATATAATATTTGTATAGTGCTGCCGAACCATTTCCTGGTATGTTTGCTGTCCAGTTAATACCTCCTGAATTTGTCATCGCTACACTATCAAAAGCTGCAGCTCGTGTCCAGAATAGTTTTGTTCTACCAGTCACCAATCCTGAGTTAATCGTATTAATTGATGCATTAACAACATAAGGTCCCGCCATATTCTCTGTATTTGGCAGAGGGTTGTGTGAAATTGCTGGTCCGAGCGGAACTCCTCTGGTTAATAGTAATGAACAGTCACCAAAGATATTGTATTGTTCCATTAGTTTTAATCCTTCACCGGTGCTGCCGCCCCATTTATCCATTGCATACATCACTCCAAAGAATGACATTGCACCCGCTGTTTTCCTGTGCTGTCTTGACATCAGGTGATTAGAGAATAACTGCATATCGCATGGTGGAACCCAGCTTGCATTTGTTGATGAAGCATATATCCCGACGCATCCTTTTGGATTAGCAGTATCTCCTGCTCTTAGCAGTGCTTCAGCAAGACATTCACCAAGCGTAAAGTTTCCGTTTAAGCAGGCAACGTCAAACAGATATGGCTGTTTCCATCCGTTTGCAAGTTGGTATGCATTAGAAACCGCAAATCCGGTATTGCTCCAGGAAGTACCTGATCCGTGACCAACATAGTTTAATACATAACGTCCGTCATTTAAAACCGTAATAAGTGATTGAGGTGTTGCTACAGGTCCGTTAACTTTATCAACGTGTGTAAATCCTCCAAGCATTAAAGTATCTCTTACCCAGTTCATTCTGACTGAATCTGTGTATGAAGGAGTGCCACCGTTATCAGGTCCGCCTATTCCTGTTCCTTTATTATACCAGGCCGCTCCAAACTGAATATCTCTTTCAAATCTAATAGCTTTTTGAACAACGTAAGAAACACTCGCAGCATTTCCGCATGACATACGTGAAATAAATGCATCTGGATAGGCATCAGTTCCTGAAAGTTTTACGTAACATGGGTCTGATGGCGCAGATTCATATTGTCCGCTTAATGTGGGAATATCTGTGCTTTCACCGACCAGTACTATGTAAGTAACCGAGCCCGCAGAATTATACATGTTCTGTATGTATGTTTTTATTGCCGTATTACCCGTGCCTGTAGCAGTAGGATATTCAGCAACTGTAACATTTAGTCCGCGTGATTGTTTCCACTGAACAAATGGCTGAATGGCTGACATGTACGCAGTCGGACATATTACAAGCATCTTGCCCGGTTCAGGTATCGAATCGAACCTTGTTGAACCTATGCCATAATTCATAAATAAATCATAATATAATGCTGAAAACTCATTTGATACTTTTCCAAGAGATTTTAGTCTTAAAAAAGGATTTACAACCTGCTTTGAATTGTCCGTAAAAAACTCAACTATCATTCTTTTTGTAACCAACATTTTTCCTTTTACAGGATTGTATTGCAGGGGATTGAACTGAACAGTCATTCCTCTGAAATCCCTAACTATATAAGGAGCATCGAGTGATATTATGTTTTCAGGATAATATTTATCGGTAGTATAAACATTTCCGAAAGTATAGGGAACTGAATTTGGGTCTATATCTCTTGTGAAATGACCCTTTGATGGCATTACTGGAAGAGTGCTTAATTCTTCCACATCCCTCGAAAGTATCCTGTAGTTCATCCCTGCATTATCTGGAATGAGCAGACTTCTTTTGTAAGTAAGAAGATCTGGAGAGCCCTTTTCCATAAATGAAGTCATATCCGGAGCTGTTAGATAAACATAAGTCTTCCCGTTAATAATAATTTCTTTTTGTTCGTAACCGTTAAACGTGTATTCAATCTTAGTATAGCCAAGTCTTGACTCGAGTATATTAACATTGATTCCTTTGCCTGTACTGTTGAAAGAAATAGCATTTGCAAAAACAAACACCGGGAGAAAAAGAAACAACAGCATGGCTGATGCCGTGCGTAGATGTTTTTTCATTGTATTAATATTAAAATTTATAAATCTATATTGAGTAATTTAATAAAGATATAATTAAAATAGAAGAGAGAAATAACTTTGTAATTCTCACAAATTAAAAAAGGGTCACATTTCTGCAGGACCTTTTTAATTACTTAGAATTGTTCGTAAATTTATTTTCGAATTTATTCATCATCCCCCGAATTAAGCCCTGGACACCCTATTAAATGAAATTATTTTAAATTTATATTTAGACAGCCTTATTATTATTGCAAAAGTGTAATATCAGTCCAAATAACTTCAAAAGCCGCTTTTTTTGTATGCCTGCGATATGCCTGCGATATGCCTGCGATATGCCTGCGATATGCCTACGATATACAAATATGACCATAATGAGTAAAAAAGGCGCTTTTTGCCTAAATGAACCTAAAGTAAACCAATAATATTATACAATAAAAAAAGCATGTAAATTTCGGCTTAAACATAGGGACACCAGTTTATTTGCACTTATTCTTTATTTAATGAATTAGGATAAATTCCACAGCTTGCAGCGAATCTTGTAGTGTTTTTTATTGCAAATAAAAAAGGTGCCGCATTTCTGCAGCACCTTTTTAATTACTTAGAAGTTCTAATTACTTATTTAATAAGCATCATCTTCTTTATATCTGTGAATCCTTGTGACTGTAACCTGTAGAAGTAAACACCGCTTGAGAATTCTGAAGCGTTGAAATCAACTGTATAGCTTCCGGCTGCTTTAACTTCATTTACAAGAGTTCTTACTTCT
>Ga0172380_10006386_pt1 | contig 13730 bp, 14 predicted proteins | sample Leawe162metaG_FD_119747 | JGI IMG/M metagenome (GOLD analysis project Ga0172380, IMG submission 119747) | Leachate microbial communities from a municipal landfill in Southern Ontario, Canada - Leachate well 162 metaG | ecosystem: Engineered > Solid waste > Landfill > Unclassified | place... | reverse complement strand
TTCTCCTGACATTCCTGCTCAAAATGTCATATCTGACAAAAGGGGGGGTAGCGGAAATCGCTTCCCTCACGCTCAGATTATGCCTTAAAAAGCTGGTTTTAGAAAATTAAGGGATGACTGTGAAATAAAATCAGAAATTCTTTTGCGCTCTTTGCGACTTTGCGTTAAACGTTTTATTTTTTCGTCCGAGACGGACGAGGCTACACCCTAAAACCTTCATTCATCTCATGCCCTAATGGTTAATTTTTTGCGCTCTTTGCGACTTTGCGTTAAACGTTTTATTTTTTCGTCCGAGACGGACGAGGCCCAGACACATAAAACCTTTTCGTGGCTATAAATGCTATTTAGCGGGGAGGATTTCAATCCAGTAGCCATCAGGATCGGCGATGAAATAGATGCCCATTTCGTTATTTTCAAAGCAGATGCAGTCCATAGTGCGATGTTTTTCTCTGGCGGCGTCGAAATCATCGGTGACGAATGCCAGATGGATTTCATTGTCGCCGAGGTCGTATTTCCGGTTCATATCCCGCATCCAGGTCAATTCGAGCAGATGCGGAGAAGTTCCGTCACTGAGATAGACGATGATAAATGCTCCGTCAGCGGCGGCTTTGCGTCTCAGTTCTTTGAGGTTGAGCGCTTTTTCGTAGAAAGCCAGGCTCTTGTCGAGATCAAAAACATTCAAATTATTGTGGGCAAATTTAAAATTCATTTTTTCACCTGTTTTCGAGTTTTTTCAACATTTCTTCGCCGAAACGCGGCAGTTTAAAGGCGGCTTCGTGCATTTCCGGAGTGTAATATTTCAACTGTTGTTGCAGCTGCGCCGACGGGCGGCGCGCCGGTTTAGTAATTTCCGGGCCGAGCGAGGCGACGCAAGCGCCGATATTGCCCATCGGATAAGTCGGAACAAAGATAATCGCATATCCGGATTTAGCAAATAGTTTCATGGACGTTGAAACCAGACGCATGACAATATGCGGATGCAGAAACAACGATTCAGCCTGGGTGGCAATAATGCCGTCAGGACGCAACGCCGCCTTCATTCCGCGATAAAACTGTTCATTGAACAACGCTTCACCGGGACCGGCCGGGTCGGTGGAATCGACGATAATCACATCGTAAAACTGTTGTCGGGTCTTCACAAATTCATTACCGTCGGCGATGTGAACAGTTACGCGGGAATCGTCATAGCCGCAGGCCATGGAGGGAATATATTTTTTTGCGGCATTGATAACTTCTTCGTCAATTTCGCAAATATCAATTTCTTTCACGCCGTCATGCCGGGCTATTTCGCGCAGTACGCCGCCATCGCCGCCGCCGATTACCAGCACGCGTTCCGGATTGGGATGGGAGAACAACGGAATGTGCGCAAGCATTTCCTGGTAGCAGAATTCGTCGAATTCGGTCAGTTGAATGATGCCGTCAAGCGTCAGCAGTTTTCCCATATATTCCGTGTCATAAACATCAATCTGCTGAAAAGGGCTTTTGTGGCTGAAGAGATGTTCCCGGTATTTGATAGAAACTCCGAAATCGTTGCCGGTTTCAGAAAACCAGTTGGCTGAAGGGTTGTCTTTCACCTGAGACCTCCTTGATAATTTTATTCCGGCCGTCTATTTGCGCAAAGCAACTTGCATGCGGTAGTATTCGCCCTTGAAATAAGAAATCGCGAATTCAGCGACATCCCGCGGTTCAAAAAACTTGCAACTGAAAATATCCAGATAAGCGGTATTTGAACTGTTGGCAAAATGCCCGGACACCAGCGAAGTTTCAATTAACTGAGTCATGCTGAATCCGGCAACCCGGTCATTTTTTCCAAAATTTACCACCACGCATTCACCAAAGCACTTCATGCCGATACGGTCGCACAATTCAGAGGCGAACTTTTTCACCGCGTCCGCATCCTGAATCAATTTCGGGTCGCAGTTGTAAATGTCAACAGACGCCAGCAATCCCCAGGCGGTAGTTGATTCAAACCGGTTGCGCCAGGAGAGCGCGTAAAGATGGGTGCGGTCTTCAAATACTGGAACCATGCGTTCAATGCCGTTATTTGATACGACGCCGCGATTCATGACACTGGAAATAATTACATTTCCGGAATGCATACTGTCGCGGAGACTGTCAACTGCTTTCTGAAAATCAATGCTTTCGCCGCAGGTAAAAATATCCACGGCGGCATAATCATGTTCCGGCCAGGCATGCACTGAAAAATGCGATTCCGCGATAATTACGAATCCGCTCACGCCTTGCGGTTCAAATGAATGAAAATTAGTTCCAAGAACAGTTGCGCCTGAAGCAATTGCTGCAGCGGTAAACAGTTCTTCCATTTTCTTTGGATCTGCGAGAACTTGAGAATCACAATCATAATACTCAACGGTCATATGCTTTCCGAGAGCGAAATCGTGATGCTCCGGAAAAAGTTTACTGCTTCCTGTCAATTTTTCATTCCCCTGCATTGGTACATTTCGATTGCAGCCAATTGCTGAACGCAGTTTTGGCGGCGGCTACTTTCCTTTGACGGTAGAACGTTTCCACCTGTTTCTGATTCTGTTCGAAATCCTTTTTATCCGGCGCAATACGTTTTTGAACAAAAACCACCAGTGCGCCTTTTGCGGTGTCGGTTGATGCTGAAATATTGCCGGCAGTAAGGTCTTCGGCTAACTCTGCGATCATTCTGCCATCTTCACCATATGGCGGATTGGCAACAGAGAAATCGTCGATTTTTTCAAAGCGCGGACTGGTCAGCTTAGGAATTACCGTCATACGCTGAGCCGGAGTCAATTTTGCCAATTTTGCGACGGTTTCACGCGCGGCGATTCTGGCAAGTTCCATCGCTTGATTGTCTTTCAACTCTTTCATTACCTGGCGGCTGGCTTCGCTGAATGTCGCCGGACGCGACGGTTGTTTTTCAACGAGGAAACCGAGATATACCGCGTCTTTGCCCATAACGGCATTGGACACGGGAACGCTGTCATAAATCTGGAATAACTGTTTTACCAGTTCCGGTTCTTCCAGCTTCCCGATTTTGCTCTGATTAGCTTCAAACCAGCCAGTCATGACGGATTTTAGTTTCTTTTCATTGACTGCCTGAGTGAAAATTTCCAGCTGGTTTTTTTCCGCTTCGCCGACTTTATCATAAACGTCACGAGCGAAAAGCTGAGCTTTATGCATTGCGGCTTCGCGACGCAATTTATCTTCCAGTTTGTTCTTGACTTGACTCTTCGCCTGTTCAAAAGTCATTATCTGCGGTTTCTGGTCAGGTTTTACTTTGATGAATTGAGTTTTATTTTCTTCGTAATATTTCTTCAAAGCATCATTAGTGATAAGATTGGCAATTTCTTTTGTAATTTCCGGGTCATTGTAATCAAAAACCACCAGTAATGTTTTCAGTTTGGCTGGAATCGTAAATTTATCACCGTTAGTATCGAAGTAGTTGCGAATGTCAGTATCTTTCAATTTTACTTTGTTCAGATAATCCTGAGAATCAAACGCGGCGGCCATAACTTGCAATTTTTCATTGAATTCATTGAAAAACTGCTCGACTTCACCGGGAGTAACTACCGTACTGTCAGTAATTTCACGGTCAAGTTCACGCTGGACAAGAAACTGACGAACGCTTTCATCCAGCTCCGAAGCGGTAAAGCCATTCGGCTTCAACGTGTCGTTCAAGTAGCTGCGATAACGCGTCACATCAAACGCGCCTTCGGCATTCTTGAATCTGGGCAGAGTGGCTACGAATTCAGCAATCTGCTTGTCGCTGACAGTTATGCCGCGACGTTTTGCCGCCGCCAGCTGACACATTACCGGGAATGCGTTTTTTGAAGCAAATTCACTCAAGGCGGAGTTATTCAGACTGCTGCCGTAAATCAATGAATAAACAATATGATTGCGGTTGGCCTGATCTCTCACATCCTCAAAAGAAACATTCTTTCCAAAAATCGTTCCCATTGTTTTGCCACCCGAAGACGACTGAAACAGACTTTGGAATCCCGGGGTTAAAAAACCCAGAAATGAGACAATAATAACGACTGTGATTACGGCAAAAAGAATTCTCCCGTGCCGCGTAAAGATGGCATTCATTTTCCTGATAACCATTTTCTAACGTTCCTTCCTCGAATATAAGTTTGTTTAAAGTAGAAATGCTTTGCTGAAACCATAAAAAACAACTGTGTTTAAAATAGAATATTTTGCGGTTTTAGCAAGGCGGGAATGTTAAAAAGTTGCGATTACTTTCCGACAGGCTACTCCATCCAAACATGAAAACACCTGTCGCCCATCAATCGCTACTGTAATATTCAGCCTGGTAGCACGTTTTCATTTTTGCGCCAAAGCCAATTGCAAAACTTATATTTTACATAAATTCAGAATAATCTTCTAATTTAGGAACTGTCACAAAAGAACCAGTCTTTTTATTTAAAAAAAATACCTGCAACCGCAGGCGCGTTAATGTCCGGAGTCACGGAATTTTCCCGGAGGAATCCCCGCATTTTTTCTGAACGACTTAGAAAAGGCGTAAACATCGGAAAACCCCATTCTGTCAGAGATTTCTTTGATGCTGTACTCTGAATGGAGCAACATGTTTTTTGCGGTGGAAATCTTTAAGTCCAGCGCATATTTCAGCGGAGAAATCCCGTAAACCGCTTTAAATTTCCGGCAGAGATGTTCCGGTGACATAAAAAAACGGTGTCCCAGGGCTTTAAGGTTCAATGCTTCATTGCTGTGCTTCTCAATAAATAATTTTACCTTGCCCAGAGTACCTTCTTCCGGGATTAAAACTTTACCGGCAAAAACATCACTGTATAAAAACTCAAACATATTCATCACGGTTTTAAGTACCGGCAACATGTTTTCCGGCGAATTTTTCAGCAACACGCTCAAGTTCCTGAAATGTTTATCCAGTGTCGCCATTCTGGAACTATCCAAAGTTGTAGCTGACGGAACCGATACGTTATCCATTCCTGAATAATACCTCAACAGCTGATTCCAGTTGCCGCAGAAAAATCCTGACGCGTTTTCCAGACTGAACGTCAATTCATGATACACAGTTCGTCCCGGCATCAGTGTCTGAAATGAATGCGGTTCGCCCGGCGAAGTCACCACCAGCATTCCCGGTAATGACTCCGTCTCCTTATCGTTCAGCAGAATGCTGTTTTTGTCATTGTCCGCAGTATAAAATACAATATGAAACACATTATGAGCATGAGAACCTGAAACTCTTCCGGGATTATGCCGGTGAATTTCCGCCAGATGAAACGTCTGAATGCGAAAAAAGAAAAAACCGTCCGGACCGCTGATACCCAGCAGTTGCGAATCCGGCATTCCCTGCCCTGTCCTTAAATATTCAAATTCTGTTTCCATAATCAATTTTTGACAAAATTATGTCAATGTAAAACATTTATCTTTGCTAAGATACATACTATAATAAACAATAGACAACAAACAACGAGGTTTTATAATGAATTCCAGAGAAATAATCCATGCCAACTTGGAACACTGCAATCCGGTGCGACCGGGTCTTACTTTCAACAACGGGCGCATTAACGATATGTGCTGGGGCGGACCTGACAATCCCAAAGGCTGGACTAAAAAAAGATGGGTGGAAGGGCAATACGAATATTACGATGATATATGGGGCAATATCTGGGTGCGCATGACCGACGGTTGCGCTGCCGGAGAAGTCTTCAAGCCAGCAATTGAAGAGTGGACGCAGTTGAAAGATTTTCAGATACCGCAATATGATTTTGAGGAAACTGTCAATTCCATGCGACAAGGATTTGCAAAAGGTGGTGATAAATTCAAACTGGCAGGAATGCCCGGGTGGGTATTCGCCTCATCACGCTACCTGCGAAAAATGGAAATCTATTTGATCGATATGCTGCTCTATCCTGAGGAACTCAAACAACTGCATGAAAAAGTGGCAGGCGTTTTTGAACTGTTGATCCGGGCGGCTGGCGAGGCTGGCGGAGAAGGCATTTTCTTCTGTGAAGACATGGGCACCCAGAATGGTCTGCTGTTTTCGCCGGCGCTGTGGCAGGAATATTTTGGCGATTTGTACCGCAGACTTTTCGGTTTAGCCCACGAATGCGGAATGAAAGTATTCATGCACTCCTGTGGTCAGAACCGCCAGATACTGGAACCGTTGCTGCAAGCCGGCGTTGATTGTTTCCAGTTCGACCAGCCTGCCATCTACGATATGGCCGAGCTGGCGCAACTGCTGAAAAAATACCAGGCCGCGCTGTGGTCGCCCATAGATATTCAAAAAATCATGCCCACCGGCGACCGTCAAATTATAGAAAAAGGTGTTGAAGACATGTTCAAACATTTTGAAGGTGGTCTTATTTTCAAAAACTACGGCGACCTGAAAGGCATCGGCGTCAAGAATGAGTGGGATAACTGGGCATATCAGGCCATCTGCAAACACATAAAAATTGATGGTTATTAACCGTCGCCTGCTATAAATCGTAAATTTCGCTGTCTTTGCGGTTCAAGTAACGCCTGTGCGGAGCCGGGTTTACTACGTTGATTTCTGCCGCTGGAATCATCATTTTATTGTAAAAAATTTGATTTTTTGCAAAAACATTTTTATATTTAACCCGATATAAATGTTTGACCGGAAATTTTCAGGGAGAAAATATGACAGATACGGCCGCAGTGTCTTTCCAACATATTAAGCGCGAGCAACGTCCAATATATATTTGGCCAGCCTGGCATAGCGCATTGTCAACTTACAAAGAGCCAAGCACATGGAAAGCCTGCTGGCAGCTGGTAAACACGGTTGTTCCTTATTGCATCCTTTGGTTATTGATGATTTATTCCATCCGGCACGGTTACCCGTATTGGTTGACTTTGATTTTGACGGTAATTGCCGCAGCATTTCTGGTACGAATATTTATCCTGTTTCACGACTGCGTACACGGATCATTCTTTCGAAAAAAAGGCGCAAACACGTTCTTTGGTTATTTATTCGGAGTTATGGTGTTTACCCCGTTTGAAGACTGGCGGTTCAGTCATCTTCGTCACCATGCCACTTATGCCAACCTTGATGCCCGCGGATTCGGAGATATCTGGACCATGACACTAAATGAATATGAAAGTTCTTCGACAGGAAAACAACTTGCCTACCGGTTATACCGTTCTCCGCTGGTACTAATCGGGGTTGGCGCTCTGTTCAGCTTTCTGCTTCGTTTCCGGCTTCCGGTCAAAACCTCGACTCGCAAAGAGCGCATGAGTGTTCTGTTCACTAACCTGCTGATAACCGGGGTAATACTTATTGCCGCCTGGAACATCGGCTGGCAGACTTATCTGCTCATCCAATTGCCCATGATATGGATTGCCGGGGCGACTGGAGTATGGTTGTTTTTTGTGCAACATCAGTTCGACGGCGTATATTGGGCTCGCAAAAAAGAGTGGGATGCATTGCGTGCCGCCATGGAAGGCAGTTCATTCTACAAGCTGCCGGGCGCGTTGCGTTGGTTTTCCGGCAACATCGGTTTTCATCACGTGCATCATCTATGCTCCCGCATCCCGAATTATCGGCTCAAAGAGTGTTATGAAGCAATTCCGGAGCTGCAAGCCAGAACACCGCTCACGCTCTGCAAGAGCTTTTCTGCCATCCACCTGAAAGTGTGGAACGAGGAAAGCAATAAACTCGTTCCCTTTCGTTAAAATTTGTATACTTTGAAAAATCCGTTGTTTTCTACAAATTGTAAATTTCGCCGTATTTGCGATTCAAGTAACGCATGTACGGAGCCGGATCAATTTTGCTTCCGGTAACCATTTCAACCAGTTTTTGCGGTTCAAACTTGGAACCGTGACGGTGAATGTTTTCCGTCAGCCATTCCCGCAAAATCTGAAAGTTGCCGTTCGCAATCTGGTCGTCGGGGTCAAACTTTAGCTTTTGTGTTTTCGTGCAATAGTTCATTGTTTATTCTACCTCTGCCTGGCTTTTTATTCCCGCATTCTATTAAGACTCAAATATAATCTTACACGCAATATTATCAAGCCGGGCAAATTCCAATGCGCTCCGAACATCCATGCGTCCATGATTTAGTTGAACTGCAATCCCGTTCGCCAAAATTAGTTTTTTTCCTGCACGCAACCACGCCGTGTTCAGAGGACACCGCGCCCACCATATTAAACAGATCTTTGCTACTTTTTACAATCCGTAGATTTCGCCGTATTTGCGATTCAGGTAACGCATGTACGGAGCCGGATCAATTTTGCTTCCGGTAACCATTTCAACCAGTTTTTGCGGTTCAAACTTGGAACCGTGGCGGTGAATGTTTTCCGTCAGCCATTCCCGCAAAATCTGAAAGTTGCCGTTCGCAATCTGCCGGTCCAGATCAGGAATTGCCTTTTCGGCAGTTTCCCGAAGCTGAGCGGAAATGAGATTACCGAGCGCGTAGGTCGGAAAATAACCAATCGCGCCGCCAGCCCAGTGAACGTCTTGCAGCACGCCTTCCGCGTCATTTTCCGGAGTAACTCCGAGATACTCCCGCATCTTTTCATTCCAGGCTTCCGGCAGGTCGCTGACTGCAATTTTGCCTTCCAGCACCGCGATTTCCAGTTCCAATCTGAGCATGACGTGAAGATTGTAAGTGGCTTCGTCAGCGTCAACTCTAATTAATCCCGGCTCAACCCGGTTGATGCCGCAGTAAAATTTTTCCAGTGAAACGTCGTCAAACCGGCCGGGAAACGCGGCTTGCAGCCGGGGATAGAAGAACGTCCAGAATTCCCTGGAACGTCCGACCAGGTTTTCCCACAGCCGGGATTGTGATTCGTGTATCGCCAGCGAGGCGCCCGTGCCGAGCGGAGAACGTTCCAGCAGCGGAGAAATATTCTGTTCATAAATCGCGTGTCCGGCTTCATGCAGAGTTGAAAACAAACCGGAAAAATTATCCGGAAAAATCCGGGTGGTAATGCGAACGTCGTTCAAGTTGAACGTTGTGGTAAATGGATGCGCCGCCTTGTCCTGACGGCCACGTTTCAGGTCATAGCCAATCATTTTCGCGGCTTCAACGCCAAAATTCCACTGTTGCTGCGAATCAAACTGCTGATGCAGGAAAGAGGTGTCCGGTGCGGTTTTTTCCCGGATAGCGTGAATAAGTTTTACCTGTTGCGGACGGAGTTGGGCAAAAATTTCTTTCACGTCAGCGGTCTTCATTCCCGGTTCGAATTCATCCAACAACGGGTCGTAAACATGATCGTAAGGCGCAAAAAATCCGGCATATTCGCGCCGCAACCGGAATATTTTTTCCAGCGCGGGTTTAAAAATGGAGAAATCAGCTTGCGCTCTGGCGTGTTCCCACTGCATGTGCGCAGCAGAGGTAACGGCGGCAAATTCTGAGACATAAGCTGTTGGAACTTTTTTCCGGCGGTTGTATTCGCGTCTGGCGACTTTCAGCAGACAGGCATCGTCGGAATCCGGTGGCAGTTCCCGGCGATATGGCTCCAACGCTTCCAGCAGTTCTCCAACCCCGTCGTCAACAAATATTTCGTGCGCCATCCGGCTGATGGTTGACGCCTGGCTGGCGCGTCCGTCAGAACCAGCAACCGGCATATTCACCTGCTGGTCCCAATCCAGCACCGCCAACGCCGTGGAAAGATCATACACTTCGCCGAGAATCGTTTTCAGTTTATTCAGTTTATCCGTCATAATTGCCTCCGGTTAAGTTAATTTTTCCATTAATATTGTTGTTAGTAAATTTATCATCCTCTCAAACATTTGCGAACAGCCGGCCAATCAGCGCGGGCACGGCAACTTCGGTGCGCAGGATGCGGCTGCCAATATTGACCGATTGACAACCGTTTGCCACGAGTAAATCAATTTCATAATCAGTGAAACCGCCTTCCGGGCCAATGCACAACGTTACTGAAGTTTGCAGTTGCGCCGGGCAGATTTTGGTTGAACCGGGATGCGCCGCCAACGCCAGTGAATCGCCAATAATGCCGCGGAGCTCATCTTCGGCGAACGGCTTAAACCGGCGGCGAATTTGGATGTCCGGCAGAAGCGTATCGCGAGCCTGTTCCAACGCTGGAATAATCTGTTCCATGAGTCCGGATTCAGTCAACAACGGCGTAGTCCAGTAGCTTTTATCGACCTTCCAGGCTTCGATGATGAAAATTTTCTTGACGCCCATAGAAAGCGCCGCATGCAAAACTTTTTTCAGGGTTTTCGGGCGCGGCAAGGCGAAAATCAAAGTTAACGGCACGGCTGATGGCGGATTTTGATTCAGCGTAACGTTCAATCGCAACGAATCCTGTTTGACGGCAATTACTCTGCCTTCTCCCAGTTGTCCGCCCAACATTCCCACCCGGCAGATTTTTCCGGTATCGGCTTTGAGAATATTCCGGATATGCTCAAAACGCCGTCCGGAAAGTTCCGCCTCATCCGGACTGACAAAATCTTCCGGTTGAAGGATTATCAGATTCATAAGCCAGCGCGCCTATTCGTATTTTTTCACAATCAATACAGAATTGTTGCCGAGCATTCCAAATGAACTGTTGGCGATGTATTCCATTTTGTCCGCTTTTTCCGAAGCGGAAGCAACCAGCTTTGGAATCGCGCATTCCGGGTCGATGTGGTCAAGATTCATGCACGGATGAACAATCCGGTCTTGAAATGCCGGAAGATTTCCCGCCAGCTCCAACGCCCCGGCCGCCCCCATGGTATGCCCGATAAAACCTTTGGTATTGTTGATAAACGGCGTTTTTTTACTGCCGCTTAATGCCATAATTACCGCTTTGGTTTCTTCAATATCTCCAACCGGAGTGCCGGTGGCATGAGTATTAAGCAAATCAATATCCTCCATGGAAATTCCCGCTGACTTAATCGCGCCGCGGAAACATTCCGCCTGGCGTTCAGCATTCGGCAACACCGGATCGGCGGCATCTGAATTCATGCACCAGCCGGCAATTTCCGCATAAATCTTCGCGCCGCGTTTTTTGGCGTCTTCAAGTCTTTCCAGCACATAGAGGCAGCCGCCTTCGGAAATAACAATGCCGTTGCGGTCTAAATCGTACGGACGGCTGGCTTTTTCCGGAAAATCATGTTTGGCCAGTGCGCCCTGACTGCGGAAACTGGCGAAAATTCCAAACGTATGCGGGCTTTCGGAAACGCCCCCTGCGATGGCGACATCAACTTCACCCAGCATCAATTGCTGTGCGCCTTGAATAATTCCGCAATTACCGGCGGCGCAGGCGGCGCCAATACAAATATGCGGCCCGGTAATTTTCATATTTATCGTAATTTCCCCGGCCGGATTATTGGCCACGGAACGAGGATTGTGATGATGACTCCAGAAATTCACATCATAATTGAACTGACTGAGATTGAAAACTTCATTTTCTGTTTCGACATTGCCGTGTTCGGTAGTGCCGACAAACACCCCAATCCGGGAACGGTTGGCGTCAGTAATCGCGATATTCGCGTCATTAATTGCTTCATTCGCGCAAAAAATCGCAATTGACCCGGCACGGGTTCCGTTCCGAATGTCACGTTTGTTCTGATATATTTTAGCGTCAAAGTCGCACAATCCGGCAAACACCTCACCAATGTACCGGTGCGTCATCGAGGTAACTCCGGATTTTCCGGTTAGCAGAGCGTGCCGGTATTCATCCATTCCGGTTCCATTGGGCGCTGACAATCCGACTCCGGTAATTACAATTCGTTCTCTATGTATTGACATTTCCCTGTTTCCTGTTCTATTATCTGCTGAATCAAAAATAAAATCTATGCTGATAAACTAAAATTACAAGTAAAGTTGATGGATAAATGATCTGCGGATTGGGAACTGACATAGTAAAAGTCGAACGACTCAAGGAAATGATTGAACGCTACGGCAACGATTTTCTGGAAAAAATTTTCACTCCGGCGGAACTTAAAGAGGCAAAAAAACGCCGCGACCCGTCCGAATATTACGCCGGACGCTGGGCAGTGAAAGAAGCCGTCTCCAAGTCCATGGGCTGCGGAATCGGCGAATTCTGCTCCTGGCTGGATATTGAAACCGTCAACGGCGTCGCCGGCGACCCCGTCGTGTCCGTTTCCGGAACCGGCCGGAAGACCTTCCAAAAACTCGGAGCCGAAACCATGCACGTTTCCATCAGTCATGAAAAAGAATACGCCACCGCCACCGTTATCCTCGAAAAAACAACTCCTTAGCATTTGCGACAGAGAAATATTTCCTTAAGTAGCGCCAGGTTTAGCCATAAACCGGCGAAAAAATGGTCGCGTGTACGGCTACACTTGCTACTACTTTCCTATATCAACGACGAACTCACGTTTTTGACGCTTGCCGTGATTCGGCTTACATTGCTTGTTCTTCAATGACAACTGCTTCCGCCGGATGCGCAATATCATCATAGAATTTGGCTAAACTGACAATTATATACGGTTTTCTTCTGGAGGGTATCGCTCCGTCGATACTTCTTTTTGATGCGAAGCGTCTTTTATCCGCCTCGGGCGGGTTGGAGTGCGGCGACCCTGCGCCGCTTTGATTTTCCTCTTTCCCTTATATTTCTGTTTAGTCTCAGACAGAAGTGTCTAAGTTACATTGATTAATTGCAACAGCTGCATCAGGGAAAAGGTATCGACGGAGCGATACCCTCCAGCGCTTAATCTTCAGGTCAGTAAAAATGCTAGAATTTACAGCCCTGGTATTTAAGTAGCGCCAGGTTTAGCCATAAACCGGCGAAAAAACGGTCGCGTGTAAGGCTACACTTGCGACTACTTTCCTATATCAACGACGAACTCACGTTTTTGACGCTTGCCGTGATTCAGCTTACATTGCTTGTTCTTCAATGACAACTGCTTCCGCCGGATGCGCAATATCATCATAGAATTTGGCTAAACTGACAATCATATACGGAGCCAGCCATAAAATTCCTATGCCGAAAGTCAGGATGCACAATAACCACCAGCCGATGAACCGCAGTTGCAGGCAGAAAAATTTCCACTTGTTTCCGTGCATCAACTCTTTGCTTTTGCGGATTGCCTGCAACGGGCCAATGCCCGGTTCTTCAGCAATAATGTAAAAAATTTGCGAATAGGCAAAGGTCGCAATAATTCCTGGAATTATCAATAATAAATACCAAAGAAACACAAACAATGTCATTAATAAATAAGCGCCAAGCGCAACTCCGAATTGCCGAAATCCTTCAAAAATCTGCCCCAACCGCGGGTTTTGTCCTCTTGCTAGCGCCAGAGCAAAGATAGCCATTCCGACATTCATTGGCCCTGCAATAATCAACCCGCCAATAATTCCAGCCTTGGGAACAATTTGTACAGCTGAGATTACTATTCCGAAAACAAGAAAAGTTACTACTGCCAGTCCCCAATTGCCACGTAATGATTCTCGCGCCTGAGCCATCAAATCCCGGTTTTCAGTCCTCGATAATGAATCCATTCCCATCCCCCTTTTGTTGCTAATAAACTAATGCAAAAAACGTTAAGAAAACTCCAGTGCAAAATATAGGCGGCAAATTTATTGATAGCAAACGCAAAAGCTGTTTCTCCTGGATTTTTGCCTTGGTGGAAGCGCATTTAAGTAGCGCCTGGTTTAGCCCTAAACCGGCTTTCTGGACTTCTAATACATTAACCGCGAAAAAAGCACGAAAAGAGCGTTCACCATGAAGGGTTTTCTTCTGGAGGGTATCGCTCCGTCGATACTTCTTTTTGATGCGAAGCGTCTTTGGAGTGCGGCGACCCTGCGCCGCTTTGATTTTCCTCTTTCCCTTAT
>Ga0172380_10006385_pt1 | contig 13730 bp, 15 predicted proteins | sample Leawe162metaG_FD_119747 | JGI IMG/M metagenome (GOLD analysis project Ga0172380, IMG submission 119747) | Leachate microbial communities from a municipal landfill in Southern Ontario, Canada - Leachate well 162 metaG | ecosystem: Engineered > Solid waste > Landfill > Unclassified | place... | reverse complement strand
CGCCGGCAACGCGCGCGGATGTAGCCGAGCCCGATTCCGCCCCGGTCGTCGATCTGCAGCATGCGCTCGCGCCCCAGGATCGCGGCGTCAGCCATGGCATTGACCTGCCGCTCGTCCAGCCTGCCGGACGGGATCGCGTCCAGCGGCACCCCCGCAGCGCTTGCAAGCAGCCTCGCCCCAAGCTCATCCCGCGACTGCTCCAGGCTGAAGAATGCAACGCTCTGTCGCGCCGCCACCTGGTCGGCAATGTTCAGCGCGAGCGCCGTCTTTCCGACTGAGGGACGCGCCGCCAGGATGGTCAGGGAACCGGGCGTCAAGCCTCCCAATCGCTCGTCCAGCATGCCGAATCCGGTACGCAGGCCGCTCGGCCGGCCTTCTTTGCGCGCGTCGTCAGCGCGATCGACGATCCGCATCAAGAGCGCCGGCAAGTCCTCCTCGGCGTCGACCTGCTCCCCCGACACCGCCAGGATCATCTGCTCGGCACGCTCGGCAAGTGCATGCGGGTCCTCGGCGCCGGTTGCGCAAGCTTCCTGCAGTTCCTGTGCGGCCAGCATCAGGCGCCGCAGAACCGCCTTGCTGCGCACCAGCTCGGCGTACTGCCGGACGTTCAGCGCACCGGGAGCGCTCTGCTCCAGCGACGCCAGGTAGACCACGCCGCCCACCTTGTCGAGGTCGCCCTTCGTCTTCAGCTCATTGCCCAGCGTCACGATGTCTACCGGCCGCCCAGCCTCGAGCATGCCGCGCAGAACCGGCCAGATGAGCCGATGCTGGCCGCTGTAGAAGTCGTCAGCGACGAGGGCCGGCACCTGGTCATAGGCGTCATTCGACACCAGCAGACCACCGATCAGCGCCTGCTCGGCCTCGGTACTGTTCGGCGGGGCTCGCAGCATCGAAGGCTCGCCCGGGATCTCGGCCGGCACCATCAGGCGACCAGCCCCGACGAACGTTCGGCATCCTCGGCCCGCTTGCGTACGCGCGCGACGCCATCGACGATGCGCAGCAGCCGCTCGGCTTCCGCGGCGCCAGCGTCCTCGCCAAGGGATTCGAAGGCGCGGCGCGCACCCAACCATGCCTGATAGGTCATGCGGTGCGCCTGGCGTGCGTAGAACGGCTCGATGAGCGCGTCCAGGGCCGTCTGATCGACCAGCCCGAACGTTCCATCAGGCCAGCGTACCGGCGTCAGCCGCGCACCGGTCAGGATCGCGCTCACGCCGCGCTCCGGAGTCCACTGACGAACGATGTACTGCGGCAGTTCGCCCAAGGGCACCGCTTGCGGTCGCACCGCGTCGCCGATCTGCGGGAGCATCGTCAGGCTGCCTTGCGCTGGTCGCTGCAAAGGCTGTTGATGAAAGCGTCGATGTCCGACTTCCGCCAGCCGATCGCACGGCTACCCAGCTTCACCGGAGCCGGGAACTTACCGGCTTTCACCCAGCTGTATATTGCGGTGCGGCGTAGACCTACCCGCCCCATGACCTGCGACACCCGCAGGATCTGCTCTCCGTCTGCTGACATAACGAACCTCCGCGTACATGACGGACGAACGTTGCGCCAGTGCCGGCTTTAAAAATAGGAGGGGAATAGGCATTCCCCTCCCATTACTTTCCGGGACGTCTTCCTTTGAGGTACTTCTTCACCAACCACTCGGGAGAACGGTCTTTAAACACGGAAATGTACGACACCAGAAGCTCTGCCGCGGCAAGCTTTGAGTGCCTCTTGCCTTCGATTCGCAGCCTCTCTTGTACCATTGGAAGCGCATCCTGCAGAAACAAATCGAGCCGAGGCTCGCTGTATCCGCCTTTCTTACCCGGCAACGCCTTGAGTTTGTCCATAAGCCTGCGTTTCCAAACCTCGTCCTCGCTAGCCCGGTTGATCACCTCGGCCATAAGGTCGTTGTCCGTTGCTTTTCGAAGGTAGACGCGGCGGCGCTCCTTCTCGCTCATGGCCAGCTCGCCTGCATTCGGCGCCTGAGCGAGGAGACTTTTACCCCGCGCGCCATCAAGCACGGCAGCCTGCACCTCCATGATCCTAACGGAGGTATCGGCATCAAGAAATGCCGGCTGACGGCGCGCTTTAGCCACGCGGCTCATCCACCGTCCGCCTCTCGCTGATACGCGCCGAAGACGCCGCCCTCCGCAGCGCTCCCCAGCGCTTGACCTACGAAGCGCTGGAACTCCGGATCCGATTGAGCGAAAGCCCCGAGCCGCGCGGAAAATCCACCACCGCCGAAGAGCTGAGCGATTTCGGCGAGAAGAGCGTTCGCCTTTGCGGTGGTCGCCTCGTCGAACGCGTAGGGGTGGTGCGGATCGTTGGTGAGGTTGAACGCCTGAACCAGCGAGAGGATGCCTGCTTTCAGAGCGTCCTCCGCTACCCCCCGAGCCCCGCCGCATTGTGCGAGGCGGTCCCGATCCTGAGCGACACGCTGCGCCCGCTGCCGGTCCTGGAATTCGAACTGCGCACGCTCGATGTAGGCTGCCCTTTCCTCGGGAGTCCGGTAGACGTCCACCCCGAACCGAAAGGGCTTCCGGTTGCGAAGACTGACCACATACACCCGGGTCTTCTTCCGCTCGCCGGCACCAGGAAAGACCGTGCTGGTCTTCCCGCAGCCTGGCTCTCCGGGAAACTGCCCAGGCTTCACCACGCCAGCAGCAATCAACGTCTCGCGATCAGCGATGTAGGTGACGCAGGGCGCGCTATCCCACCGCTCGAGCGCTTCCAGAGGCTGGACCCCATTCTCGCTCATGGAATTACCCATGACATGCGGCCAATTTTTGAATCCTCGGATCGTCGCGAAACCTCTGCAGCCGCACGAACTCCACGCCGAAGCGGCGCCCAAGCCGCTCGCACATCGAATCGTCGGTGTCCGATCCGATCACCAGCATGACAGGGCCGTCCTCTGCTTGCTCAAACCCTCCTCGTTGGCCCCAGCGACTGACCAGCCGCGGATCATCCGGCCGGCAAAGCACGACCGCCCGGTTTCCGAAGCCCTGCGCAGCGCGAGCCGTGTCGCTTACTGAGCCGAGTTGCCCGGTGGAATTGCTACTATTCGATCCAGCCATGATGCGAACCTCCTCACAGGTTGCGTTGTGGTCAAGTCGGGTCGGGTGCGCAAACACCCGGCCCGACTGCTTTTCGCCGAGCGTCAGGCGAAACTAATGCGGCTCAGCTGCGCCGCGGCGTCCTTCGTGGTGAACTTGCCGTAATGCCCCTCGATCATCCGCACACTGGTCCCGCAGATCTTCGCGACCATGTGAATGTTCACGCCGCCTTTCAGTGCCTCCGAGATGAATGTATGGCGCAAGGTGTAGAACACCGTGCCATGCGGTAGGCGTGCCTTGCGGGCAGCCTCACGCATTAACTCATCCTGATCGGAGTGCTTCCAAGGTTCGCCGTCTGGACGAGTGAGAAGGTATGCAGCCGGCAGCTTCGATTTCGCCAACCGCGAGAACAGCGCGACTGCAGCGTCAGACAGCGGAACGACGCGCGCGCCAGTCTTCCCTTTGCGGATGCTCAGAGCGCGCTGGCCCTTGTCGAAGTCGCCCACGAGAAGCGCCCGAAGTTCACCATAGCGCGCGCCCGTCAGCAGCGCGGCCTGCAGCAGATCACGGAAAGCGCCTTCCGTTTGCTCCAGGAGGCGCTTGCGCTGCTCTGCGTTGAGGAACACGCGACGCGCCTCTCCGACCTTCTCAAATGGCCTGACGCTGGCCCAAGCAGCATCGGAACCTATCAATCCATCCTGGTGCGCACGGTTCAGGAGTGCTTTCAGGGTCGACAGGTTACGGTTCGCGCTGTCCTTGGCGCGACGCACGGCCGCCTCATCCCCCTCGAGGGACACCAGCGAATTGCGCCAGTCCTCTACGTCAGACTTGCGCAGCCGATCCAGGGACAGCTTCCCGAGGGTCGGGCGAATGCAGCGATTGATCCGCCCCTCCGCATCCTTGGCGGTTGCCTCACCCTTCTCGATTCTGCGGTTCTTGAGGTAGCGGTTCGCCGCCTCGTCGATCGTGTGCCGTGTCAGCACGCCGGCCGCGCACTCCTTGAAAAACGCCCTAGCCGCTGCCGCCGCCAGGTCATAGGCTTGCTTGGGGTCAAGAATCCCCAGGCCCAGGGCACGGTAGCGCTGTTTCCCGGCCTCATCCCGCCAACGGGCGATCCATGTGCCGCCATCGGCGGTCCGCCTGAAGCCGAGGTAACCGCGGCTCTGCAGCTTCTCGAAGTACGGCTCACGCCTCACCGCGAGGGCTAGGCGCTGTGTTTCTGACTGCAGTCCAGATTTCGCCACTTGAATTCCGTACGGATGCTGATACGGAAAATCATAGGCGAACAACAAACAACAAGCAAGAACATATTTCCCTATGAGAACAGCGGCAATCGTTGTTCGCCGTTGTTCGCATTTGCCCGCCTATTTGCCTTCACACGGCAGGGGTCAGTGGTTCGAAACCACTATCGCCCACCAATTCAAGCATAATAATCAATAATTTAGATATATGCCGCAGGGCTAGGCCAACCCTGTACGGACCGGCATACGGAAAATCATCGACAGCTCTCCTCGCTTCCGCAGAAGGAATTAGCCCCCCTGCGCGGCCTGCCGGCGCGCCTGCGCTTCGAAATGCGCGCGGGCCTTCGCAACCAGGCCGGCATGATCCGGGTGGCTGGCGTCGAAGTAGCCCGGCTGCCGCATGATCTCCTCCAGGGACATCGACGGCACCTGCTGGCCGTCCACGCTGGTGTCCTCCTGCAGCTCCCGACCGATGGCTGCCAGAAGTCGCAGCACCATGGGGTCGTTCCCGATCCGCGCGCCCGCGGCCTTGTCCTTGGGGTGCGCGAAGGCTTCGAACGCCTTCTCTGCGAACGCCATGTTCCGGTCGAAGGTCGGCGCCCCCGGCCTTCCCCAATCCTGCTCGAGCGCCTGCACCGCCGCGGCGATCTCCACCGAGCGCGCCGTCTGCAGCATCTTGGGCGCCACGCTCAGCAGCTCGCCCATGAGGAAGTCGTACTGCTTCGTGCTGATCCCTGCGGCCAGCGCGCGCTCCTTGAACGCCTGCGATGCCTCCGCGTCCAGTTCCACGCCTTCGGGCGGCACCCAGGCGTACCCGTTCACATCCTTGGGCGGCAGGCCGGTCTCCTTCATGCGGCGCTCCAGCTCGCCGTAGCTGTTCGCCAGCTTGCGCGCCGAGCCTTCCAGATCGAACGCGCCGCCCTCGCCGTGAACGTGGTACTTCTCCGGCATCCAGCCATACGGGCGCGCGGCCGCTTCTCCCATCTGCACCCGGCCGGCGTTCCAGTTCCCGCCGCCGACCTCCCCAGCGATCCCACCGCCAGCGCTGCCGCCCGTACCGTCGCCCGCCTCTTCCTGCTTGATGCCCATCTGTCGATTCATGCCTTCCTCCGCTTGTTGGTGCCCGAAATGGCCTCCTGGGCTCTCTGCAGCGCTTCGATCAGCGCCGGCAGCTTGCCGCGCGAGAACTGAAAGCCCTGCTTCTTGGGTGCGTACGGGCCCGGCGCGCCTTTCGGCTCCTCCCACACCCGAACGTCGATGTTGTCCTCACCCATGAACGTCACCGCCGCGACCCGGATCTCCGAGAAGCGCCCCTTCGGCATGCTCGCCAGGAACACCGGTTCGCTCGCTACGCCTTCTTTAGCCATCGCCTCATCCCCTCGCCAGTCATGCGCGTCTCGTCGTCGTCGTCGAGCCAGTCGTCGTCCGGATCGTCCCAGGTGCCCTCGCTGTCCAGGCATTGCGCCGGCGCTTCGCCTTCCGCGTCCCACGCCTCCAGGATCGCGGCAATCTTCTGCCTCTTCTCCTCGCTCAAGGCCATGGTCAGTTCCACCGCGGCGAAGAGCCGCCGCCCACCGCCGCCAAGGTGTCCTGCATCGCCTCGTCGACATACTCCCTGAAGCGCGGATCAGGGTCGCTCAGCCGCACTTGCGCCAGGCGATCGGTGAACTCGCCTATCACCGAGTCCCGCGTCTGCTCGCGCGCCATGCCCACCAGGGCGCAGATCAGGGCGTGATTCACCAGCGCACACGCCTGGCTCCTGCGGTGCATGTCCGTCACTTCCTCGATCAGGCTCCAGTGCAGCTTGGCCGCGTGCCTCAGGGTTTTAAGCTCTTCCTCCATGCGCACCATGGCGCCCTGCTGAAGTAGGTTCACGGCACCCCCAGCGCGTCGGCAATACCTTCCTGCGCTTCGTCGAACAGCTTTCGCAGGTAGAAAAGGTTCTGGTAGGGCACCAACCTGTACAGCGCACGCACGTCCGACTCGTTGAACTCGCCCGTCACCGCGGCGCCGGTCGCCTTGGCCATGTCCTCCACGCGCCCCACGGTCGGACCGAACAGCGCGCCGAACACCCCTCGGCTGGCGTAGCGCGAATGCTCATCCCCGCCGGTCAGCGTGCGCAAGCTCAGCCCCCCGCGAGAAAATTTCTCGACGATGTTATGGGAGTCATAAAGAAACCCGAAGATGCCGCTTCGGTCCACGCCTTCACGCACCCAGACCGCCGGCTCTTCGGACGTTGCTTTGCCCGCGGCCTCGCTCTTCAGGTAGTAGACGCCCATGCCCAGCGCCACCGAGAGCAGGGTGCCGTTGAGCACCGCCGCGTCGCGCTGTTGCAGGCCGGACACCAGCACCCGCTGCACGGACGCAAAGCCGAACGTCTTAAACTGGCCGATCATCTTGCCAAGCTCGGTGGACATCCAGAGCGGCCGATCCCCAATGCCCGGCGTCACGATGGTGCGGTCGATGTCCTTCACAACCGCCGCCCGGAATGCAGCGATGGCGTCGCGGTCTGTCCACTCCGCGGTATTGGCCAGCAACACCGTACCTTTCTCGCCGTGCTTTTCGAACTGCGCCGCGATCCGCCTGGCCATCTGCGCGTCGATCCCCGACATGGCCAGGCGCTCGACATCCTTGCCTACAATTCCGCCCGCCTTTGTCACCGCGCGCAGGATCTCGCTCTGGGTAATGACGCCCGAGAACTGCTTGAGGGCCGCGTTCCAGGGCGTCATCAGCGAGTACTTTCCGAAATTTTGCACCATTGCCTGGGTGCCGCGCTCGACCATGGAGTGCCGACCGTAGGCGTCGCCCACGTCCGCCAGCGACATGGCGCGCGTGTCGAGGATCATCTCCAGCCCCGCGCCGGCCTTCTTCGCTTCCTCCGCTGCCAGCTTGAAGCCGCGAAAGTTGGCGATCAGCGGCAGCACTCCATCGCGCAACGTGTTCAGCACGCCGTGCACCATGACGGGTCGCGCAAGATCCGGGATACTGGATACGGTTTGGCCGCCAAGCATTGATATGTAGTTCCAGTTCCGCACCATGCGCGAGCCGCGCACCCACATGCCGCTGGGGTCGGATGGCGCGCCGTAGGTGTTGCGCAGCCGGTCGCGCATCGCCGCCAGGTCGCGGATGTCCGCGTCCCGTTGCTTGCCCAGCTTCGTGCGCTCCGCTTCGCTCCCGGCCTGACCGATCAGCTTCGTGTAGTCGTCGCGTACCCGGCCGATCGTGTCGGCCATGGTGGGCGCCCCGAACGTGCGCGCGATCTCGATGTCCGGAATGATCGAACGCGAGTAGAAACGCGCGATCAGCTCGATGTCGCTCTCCAGGAAGGTCTCGATATACTCGTCCGGAATCGACAGCACCCGCTCCTGCGTCGGCCCGCGGTGCATCGGTGCGGCCTCGTAGGGCACCCGTCCCTCGGGCGTGCGCAGGATATGGTCTGTGATGTCCTCGGCCAGCGCCTTCAGCTCGTAGTAGTCGCCGCCCTGCTCCATCTTCAGCCACTTGGCCACGCGCTCGACGAACTCCGGGCGCTCTGCGCTGATCTTCTCGACGTTGTAGACGCGCGTGAGGTACGAATCCGCGCCGACCACCTGCACATCCTCGGGCAGCAGCTTCACCGCAATGGCGTGCTTCTTGGTCGGGTCGAAGAGCAGCCGCCGGAACACGCCCGCCGCCTGCGCCACTTCGCTGATCGGGTGCGTGTCGTTACGCCGCATGGCGCGGCCGACCTCCTCCTTGAACTCCTTGAACGACAATTCCCCGCCGCCCCGCTTGTGCTGCAAGTGCAGCTCGTCCAGCGCCTCCACCGAATCGGCCAGGGGCTTCGCCCAGAGCTTCACGCGGGTTTCGGCGGCGATGGGGGTTGCCACGCCGCGCGCGTTGTCCGTCAGCGCAAAGGGCGTTTCGGCCAGCTCGACGGCCGCACGGCGCACGGCCTCGCTGGGACTTTGCAGCGTGCGCATGATGGGCGAGGCGAACCCGACCAGCTTCTCGACGCCCAGCGCGCTTTTCAGCTTCGCCTCCATCTCCTGCACGCGCATGGCGCCAGCGCTGCCGGTGGTGGGCAGCGGGATTGATCCGGGCTCCAGCGGGTCCGGCATGTCCCGCGCCGGCAATCGCAGATCCCGGGTCACCCGCGCGCCCAGGGCGTCGAAGCCCTCGCGCACCAGCGGCGCGGCACCGCCCAACAGGCCCGACAGGAACGCCGTTGCGCCCACCGAGATCGCGCTCTCGGCCAGCGTGCGCGTGTCCTGCGTCGCCTGCAGGCCGGCCTCGCTCAGCAGCCCCACGCCCGCGCCTGCCGCCCCCACACGGGCCGCGCCCTGGATCACGTTCTCGCCGATCCTGGCCGAGCGGTACACGGTGCCGCCGAGGGGGATTAAATTTATCGGATCAAAAACGCCCGCCGCGATCTGCGCCACCACGCCAGCGGCGCCGCCGGAATCCAGCAGCCGGCGGTCTTCGTTCTCGCGGTCGATCCGGCGCTTGATCGTGGCGACCTCCTCCGGGCTCTGTGCATCGCGAAAGGACTTCGCCCAGCGCTCGTAGCCGGCCAGGTCGTTGAAGGGATCGAAGGCCGGGCTTTGCTCGCCTTCGAACGCCGCGCGCGTCTGCGCCTCCTCGCGCTCCAGCGCACCCCGCAGCGCCGCGCCCCCTGAGCCGATGATGTTCTGCTGCCGGAATGCGGGCTTCAACAGATCCCGGAACGCCGGCTTGGGCGGGTCGTTTCGCTCCGGCACCGCCTGCAGGGGCAGCGATGCGTCGGCTCTGGCTTCGGTGTCCGTGATAATCATGGCGCCACCACCGCACCCGATACGCTGGGACCTATGCGTCCGCTCGCGCGCCGCAGCCGCTCCTCCTCCAGCACCCGCGCGTCCTCGACCCGCGAGGCTTCGAGCGCCTTTTTCCTGCGCTCCCCGGCTGGCGAGGTGGCGAAGTCCGGGCGAAACCGCATCGGCTTGCCGTCCGAGCCCATCATCGGCTCGTAGACGCCATCGCGCTTGAGCAGCACCACGTATGAGGGCCGCGCCTCTCTCGCCGTCACGCTGTCCGGCATCAGGGTCAGATCGGGCTCGCCATCGAACATGCTGCCGCGCTTGATCTCGGACAGGAACTGCTCGCGGATCCACTTGCCGTTTTCCTCGCCCGGCACGCGGTAAACCGACTCCGGCGCGTACTTCGACCACCTGGGCTTGCCGTCGATGTTCGTCACGCCCCAGACGCGCTTGAGCATGTCCGTCGCCGTCTTCTGCGCCACCTCCAGATCCCCGCCGCGCAGGAATTCACCCTTCACCAGCGTTTCGTACTCGCCTGCAAGGGCGTCGGGCACCTTGTCCGGCAACGAGGCCGACATCAGCCGGAACCCGCTCAACTCCTTGCGCAGCTTCTTCGCGTTGGCCTCCGGCGCCTTGGCTTCACGGTAACGCGCCTCGCGCGCCTTGCGCTCCGTCTCGGGCACCGAAAGCGCCTTGTCCGCGAGCTCGACCGCCTTTGCCGCCGGAACACCGGCCGCGGTGTACGTCGCGATGGTGTTGCCCAGCGCGATGTCCTCCGCATCGAAGTCCTGCAGCGCCGCCGGATTGCCGGTCTTGATGCGATCCAGCAGATCGGCCGCTGCCTGGCGCTCCATCGGCCCGCCGGCACGCAATGCACCTCGAATCTGCCCACGCACCGGACGCGGAACGATGCCCGTACGCGCCGTGAAGTCGACGATCATCTGTTGCACCTTGCCCGGATCGTTCAGGCTCGCCTGCAGTCGCGGCTGCACCACGCGCTGGTAGTACAGGTCAACGGCATCGCGGTCCGCCTCCGCCCGGAAGTCGAGGAACCCGGAGCCGTCGAGGGCACCACGCACCCGGGTCAGCATGCCCTGCTCCCTGGCCGCACCCTCCGCAGCCTTGCGGCGCGTGTCGTCCACCAGGTCCGTGAGCTGCGTGCGCTTGGCCGGCGTCAGCACGCCATCGCCGTACGCCTGCTCGATGTCGCGATACCCCGCCTGACCCCTCCGCACCGCGATCTCCAGGTCCGAGGTCGCCGCCTCGTTGCGCGCCTTCTGCTCGGCCTGCGCCTCGGCGATCCGCTTCTCCGTCAGCGCCACCACCGAACGCGCAAGCTGCGTTGCCTTGGTCGGCTCGAGGTCGGCGTCGCCCATGATCCGCGCCTGCAACGCCTCCAGGTCCTGCTGGCTGCCACGCAAAGCCAGCGCCTGCGCCTCGTAGTAGCCGGTCTTGACGTTCTCCCGGAAGGTCTGAAACGCCTTCTCCGCACCGTCCGCGCCCAGGAGCTTCACGCCTTCGGTCGAGTACGCCGCCCTGGCCTGCTCGATGGCTGCAGCCGGATCGGTCATGCCCAGGCGCTTGTATGCCTCGGTCATGCCGGTCAGGGTTGCGACACGCTCCTTCTTCGCGCTGGCGACCAGGTGCGCGTCCAGCTTCAATTGCGCGTCGCCCTCGAATTTCACCAGGTTGTCGGCGAACGCCTGGCGCAGGTCTGCGGGCATCGGCTCGATATGCTCCTTCCTCAGCGCGTCGATCCGCTTCTTGAACTCCTTCGGGGCGTCCTCTCGGGTCAGTTCGCCCTCGTCCAGCCTGCGGGCCAGATCGGCGTGCAGACCGGCCACGCCCACCTGGAACAGCGCCATGGACTCGCTGCCCTTGCTCCGGCGAACCTGGTCCTCCTCCGCCGCCTGCTTTCTCAGCAGGTTCTGGGCGATGGCCATGCCCGTATTCCCGGCCTCGATGATCCCGCCGGCCGTGACGAACGCGCCTTCGGGGATCTGTGCAGCCCCCGGCCCGCCCGGTGAGGTCTGCGGTACGCGAAAGCCGAATTGCCCTGCGCCCGGTATCTTCATTGCTGCACCGCCCAACCGGATTTCACCTTGCCGGTGGCATAGCCATAGCCGGTGAGCAGGCTGCCGCCGGCCTGCAAGATGCCGCTGGTGAAGGCGTTCTCGCCCGCCTGCCGCTGGTAGCCCGCCTCGCGGTCGGCCTTGGCCGCGCCCAGTTCGAGCTTGCGCGCCCGATAGCTGCCGTCCAGCACCGCAGTCAGCGCATCCTGCTCTGCGCCAGCGGTAATCTCGCTCTGGATGGTCAGCGCCGATCCGGCATCCGCCACCACCCCGGACTTGGCCAAGGCGGAGCGCGCCTGCGACTTCGCCTTGCTGCCCATGCGGCGGATCCTGTCGGCCTCGACCTCGGAGCGCTCCCGCTCGACATCAGCGTCGGCACGGTTCTGCGCGGCGACCGTCTCCGACTCCTGCGCTCGAGCATTGGCAAGGTCTTCCTGCTGGCTGCCCTGCATGATCGAGCCGACCGCCTGGACGCCGGCGGAGATCATCAGCAACGTGGTTGCGGATATGCACATGGCGGACTCCTTACGCGGCTTCGCGTTCTTCGGCTGCGATGAGGCCGACAGGCTGCATCAGCTGGCGGTGCACCCGCTGCACCCTCGTGACGAACGCAGCGCGCGGGCCGATGTTCGTCAGGCTCGCGATTTCGTTCATCAGCACCTCCATGCGCCAGGAGCCATCGAGGTGGCAGTGCCTGCGAACGTGCTGGCCCTTCGGGTCCACGCCGGTAGCCATGAACGCCTGCACCGCCTGGCTGCGCGCGGTTTCGAAGCGGTCGGCCAGAGCCGCCAGCGCATGGATCGCGTCGGCCATCTGCCCGGCGACCTCTTCGGCTTCGGTCAGATGGGCATTCACGCGGTCGATCTCCGCCTGCTTGTTCGCCCGCAGGGATGCGATGCGCGCTGCTTCGTGCGCCTCCTCGGCGTCCTTCACCTGGCGCCCACGCAGCAGGAACGCCTCGCGCGCGGTGGCCAGCTCGGCCAGGTGTCCCTCCAGCGTGCCGCCATCGGCGATGAACTCCGCCACGCGCCGGCCCTCCAGGCTCTCCAGTCGATCCCGGGCCTCCTCCTGCGCCGTCTGCGCCGCCCGCAGCGTCTTGTCCGCCGCGGCCAGTGCTTCGGCATGGTCGATTTGCTGCTCTTGCTCCGTCTTCATGGTCTTGCCCCCTATAGGTTTAGCTACAAACGCGTGCGCGCGCGCGACCCACCGAACACATCAATTCCCGTGCTGTGAAAGAGATCACGCCGCCCTCCTCTGCCCGAACTCCACGGTGTTGCGCATCCAGGTCCGCCACGCCGCCTTCCAGTCGATGAACCGCGTTCCCTTCGCTCGGTGGTGGTCGAGAAACTTCTCCGTCTGCGGTTGCAGGGCCTCTACCGCCACGCCGAGGGAGACCGCCCAGGACGCCATCTCGTCGCTGACGTCGAACTGCGCCGGGCAATTGGTCTCCTGCCCCCCTCTCGCCCTTTTCCTGGATGCGGTGGGCGGAGCATCATCAGCAGATGAAGATGCAGATGCAGATGAAGGGCCGTCACCAAAGGGGGGCATTGGTGAGGGCTTTGGTGCGGTCTTGGGTTCGTCACCAAAGCGGGTTCCAATGCCCCGCTTCTTCCTGACATGCTCGTCCCGAACGAGACGGCTTGAGTACCAGACCGGCCCATCCTGAGCAGGGATCAGAACCTCCGGCTCTCCGTCCCGCCCGGCGTGCCTTGGGGTGAACGAGTAGGGCTCGCAGCGCTCGCCCGGATCGGCGCCCTTGAGCACGCCCTTCTCTCGCAGCTTGAGCAGTTCCGCCGGACGGCAGCCCACCGCCTTCGCAATGTCCCGCAGCGGCCAGCGCAGCATCCCGTACTCGTCCTCGTTGTCGTGCATGAGGCAGAGCACGTCGATCCAGATCCCGCGCTCGGCATGCGAGCATCGCCTGAGCTTGGCGTTCCGCTGCCAATCGCCGGGGTAGAACTGAAAGGAAGGTCTGCTCATCGCCCATCCTCTCCGGCAGAACGCGATTTCCAGTCGATCTCCTGTCCCCCTGCGCGGAAGCCCCGCACAGGTCGAAGGCTCGTCACCGCGCCGTACTCGAAACGTTCCTCCGTGCTTTCGAAGCGGCACAGCTCGGGGGTGTAGCGCAGCGTGACGGCACCCAGGGGCCCGTTCCTATTCTTTCGAATGAGGACCTGGCAGAGGCCATGGTTCGGGCCTTGCTCGCCGTTCACTTCGTCCCGGTAGAGCATCAGCACGATGTCGGCGTCCTGTTCGATGGCGCCGGACTCTCTGAGGTCATACAGCTGCGGCCGCTTGTCCGTCCGCCCCTCCAGGGATCGGTTCAACTGACACAGCGCCAGCACCGGCACGCGCAGCTCCTTGGCCAGGGCCTTCAAGCCGCGGCTGATCGAGGACACCTCCTGCTCGCGAGAACTGCCCGCCCCGCTCATCAGCTGCAGGTAGTCGACCACCACCAACCCCAGGCCGTGCTTTCGCTTCAGACGCCGGCAACGCGCGCGGATGTAGCCGAGCCCGATTCCGCCCCGGTCGTCGATCTGCAGCATGCGCTCGCGCCCCAGGATCGCGGCGTCAGCCATGGCATTGACCTGCCGCTCGTCCAGCCTG
>Ga0172380_10006384_pt1 | contig 13731 bp, 7 predicted proteins | sample Leawe162metaG_FD_119747 | JGI IMG/M metagenome (GOLD analysis project Ga0172380, IMG submission 119747) | Leachate microbial communities from a municipal landfill in Southern Ontario, Canada - Leachate well 162 metaG | ecosystem: Engineered > Solid waste > Landfill > Unclassified | place... | reverse complement strand
TGTTGAGCGCCAGTTCGACGCATTGCAGGGTGTCGCGGATGTTGAGGAAGCCGCGCGTCTGGCCGCCCTTGCCGTAGACGGTCATGGGCATGCCGTGCACCGCCTGCACCACGAAGCGGTTGAGCACGGTGCCGAATACTGCGTCGTAGTGGAAGCTGGTGTACAGATCCGGATGCATCCGCGTCTCGTCGGTGTTGATGCCGTACACCACGCCCTGGTTGAGGTCGGTGACGCGCATGCCCCAGACGCGGCAGGCGAATTCGAGATTGTTCGAATCGTGCACCTTGGACAGGTGGTAGAAGGAACCGGGCTTCTTCGGGTAGAGCAGCCTGTCCTTGCGCCCCTTGTGATCGATCTCCAGCCAGCCTTCCTCGATGTCGATGTTGGGCGTGCCGTATTCGCCCATGGTGCCCAGCTTGACCATGTGGATGTCGGCGTTGGTGTGCTGCATGGCGAACATGACATTGAGCGTGCCGACGACATTGTTGCGCTGGGTATGTACGCACTTGTCGCGGTCTATCATGGAAAAGGGCGCCGACGGCTGCTCCGCGTAGTGCACGATGGCATCGGGCGCGAACTGGTCTAGCACCTTGTAGACGAAGCGATGGTTCTCGGCGATGTCGCCGACGTAGGTCTCGATCTTCTTCCCCGTCAGCTCCTGCCAGCGCTTGACCCGTATGTGCAGCGGGCGGATCAGTGCCAGCGGTTCGACACCGATCTCCGCTTCCCAGAAGCGCTTGACCATGTTGTCCACCACGGCGACTTCATGGCCCTTGTTGGACAGATACATGGCGGTGGGCCAGCCGAGATAGCCGTCGCCGCCCAGAATGAGAACTCGCATATTGCCTCCTGAAGAAGAGTTGAATCTAATTGAAATCGGGTAAGTGGGCGACCCCGCCCTGAAGCAGCAATTCGGCCAGACGCAGATCGGACAGGGTATCCACGTCGAGGTTGTAGGGTGCGGCGATCTCCACCGCCACCGACGGCTCGGCGAAGAAATCGGCGCCCGCCATCAGGGCGCGCGGCCGCGCCGCGACCAGGTTGCCGAAAGTATACAGCTTGGGCTTGCGCTGCTTGTTGAAGGCGGTCCGTCGCTCCTCGGCAAACTTGAAGCGAACCCGCCCGGCCTCGACGATGCGCTGGTTCCAGGCGTGGTAGTTGTGGATCACCGGGCAGACCGTCTGCCCGGAATTGGCTTCCGGGTCGGCATCCATGCGCGCCATCAGTTCGCTCACGTGCTCGGGCAGCAGAAAGGGGCTGGTCGGCTGGATCAGCGCCAGGATGTCGGGCATCTGCGCCTGGCGCGCCAGGAACTCGCGCGCGACGTCGGCTACCGCCGCCTCGTCGCTGGCCAGTTCGGCCGGGCGCCAATCGACTTCTATGCCCAGCGCCTGGGCGCGCGCGGCGATTTCCTGATCGTCGGTCGAACAGAAGATGCGGGCGAAACAGCCGCTGGCCAGTGCTGCGCGCACGCCGTAGTCGAGCATGGCGCGACCGCCGAGGGGCACGAGGTTCTTCTTCGGAATGGACTTCGAGCCGCCGCGGGCGGGCACCATGGCCCATTTGGTAGACTTGGTCGATTTGGTCATGATATGGGTCAGGCGACGCTGATGCCGAATACCTGGCAGGCCTTGACAATGACGCGGCGTTCGGTCTCGGTCCAGGCATCGACGGTGGAGCCGCCGATGTGCGGCGTCAGCACCAGGTTGTCGTGGCTGCGCGCATAGCGGGCGATGGGGCTGTCGGCGAAGCCCTGGGCGAAATCGAGGCGGTACTCGCCGTCTATGGTGTCCAATGCCGCGGCCCAAAGATGGCCGGTTTCGAGCAGGTCCAACAGAGCCTCCGTATCGAGCAATTCTCCTCGCGCAGTATTCACCACAATGGCACCGGCTGGCAGTGACTCCAGCACTTGACGGGAGACGATTCCTCGTGTCTCTTCGTTGGCCACGGCATGCAGGGAGAGCACGTCGGAGCGCCGCGCCAGTTCGAGCAGGCTCGCCATGCCGCCGGGCACATGGGGATCGAAATAGGCGACCGCCATGCCCATGGCCGCGGCGATCGCTCCCACCTTGCGCCCGAGCCGGCCGTAGCCGACCAGGCCCAGGCGCAGCCGCGACATCATGCGCGGCGCACCCCACTGGCGGCGATCCCACTGGCCGGCGGCGGCGGCGGCGTGGGCCGCCGGCAGGCGGCGCGAAGCGGCAAGCATCAGCCCCACCGCATGCTCGGCGGTCGGCGTGATGGTATCGAGAAAGGCCTGCTCGTTGTGCAGGGCGCAGACGGCCACGTCGCGGCGCGCCGCTTCCGCCATGGCGATGTGCGGCACACCCGTGGTGTTGGAGGCGATCACCTTCAGTCGCGGGCAACGGTCCATGGTGGCGGCGCCGACGTCGAAGCCGAGCGGCGCGAACAGCAGTTGGACCTGGGCCAGGATGTCGTCGCTGTTCTCGTCGGGATGCTCGAGTTCGATGACGCGGAAATGCCGCTCCAGCAGCGCCCGGTTCTCCGGGCGGTAACGCAGGATGCGGAAATAGAGGGCGACGGGCTTCACGGTCTCGCCCATGTCAATAGCTCATGCGCTTGACCAGCAGCCGGCTATCCAGCGGCACGCTCTTCAGCACCTCGACGATGCGCTCGCCCGCTCTGCCGTCGCCGTAGGGCTGGCTGCAGGCCTTCACCTTGGCGCGGAAGTCCGCGTCGTGCAAGGCGCGGTCCAGCGCCGCGGCAATCGCCGCGCGCTCGTGCGGCACGTGGATCACATTCTCGGCATGCAGCCGGCCCTCCTGGCGGCGGCCGACATTGATGGTGGGCAAGCGGAAGGTCGGCGTCTCTATGATGCCGGCCGAGCTGTTGCCGACGAAGGCCGAGGCCATGCTGAGCAGGCCCCAGAAGATCGGCGCCTCGAGGTTCACCCGCACGCGGAAGCGCGGGCCCACCGCCAACTCATCGATGGCCTGGATGATGCCGCCGAAGCCGACGTCGGAGCAGGGATGCACCACCACCGTCTGCAGCCCGAGTTCGCGCACCGGCACCAGGGTCTCCACCATCTGCGCGTAGGCGGCGTCGGGCGCCGTCGTTTCCGAGTGCTGCAGCACCACGAGCACTGGCTGGGCCGGGTCCAGATCGAGGGCTTGAGCCACTTCCTCGCGCCCGGCGTATTCGCCGGCGACGATGAGGTCGATGTGGTTGTCGCCGACGACGTGGATGCGCCAGGGCTCTTCGCCCATGCGGGCGATGCGCTCGCCGCTGTCGCGCGTCGAAGGAAAGTGCAGGTGGGCGAGCTTGGTCACGGCGTGGCGCACCTGTTCGTCCACCGACCCGGAGAGGTCGCCGCCCTGCAGGTGGGCGATGGGAATGCCCATGTTGGTGGCGGCGATGGCGGTCGCGATGACTTCGCCGCGATCGCCGTAGAGCACGCAGATATCTGGCCGCAGTTGCGCGAGGACATCGCTCATGCGCGTCAGGCAAACGCCCAGGGCGCGGGCGCGCTGGTGCGGCGCGTCGCCTTCCTGCTCCATGTCCACCGCGGCCGTCACCTTGAATTCCTGCTCGACCTCCTTGATGGTATTGCCGAAGCGGGCGCTCACATGCTGGTCGGTGACCACCAGTTGCAGTTCCAGGTCGGCAGCGTCACGCAGCAGGCGCAGCATCGGCTTCATGGCGCCGAAGCCGCCGCGCTTGCCGGTGAGGACGAAGATTTTTCTCGCGGTGGTCACGATCGGGCTCAGTCCTCGCGCATGGCGCGCTCGAAGAGCTGTGTGACGGGCGTTACCAGGTAATCGAGCATGGTTCTCTCTCCGGAAACAATCATGACCTCCACCGGCATGCCGGCGATGATGTTCCATTGCTTGAGTTTGTCCAGTTCGCCGGGATTGGCCTCGACCCGGGCCAGATAGTAGGTCTCGCGCGTCGCCGGATCGCTCAAGGTGTCTGTGGCGAAGGAGAGCACCTTGCCGAAGAGCAGCGGCACGGCGCGCCTGGGCAGGCTGCTGAAGCGGATCTCGGCGCGCATTCCAACCTGCACCGCATCGGCATCGTCGGGCCGGACCCGGGCTTCGATGAGCAGGCGCTCGCGCTCCGGCGCGATGAAGCATATGACGTCGCTGGGTCGGATCACGCCACCGACCGTGTGTACAGTCAGGCCGACGACCTGCCCGGCAACCGGAGACCTGATCGTGGTGCGGGTGCTGATGTCCTGCGCCACCTTGATCTGGTCGTCCAGTTCGTTGAGCCGCGCGCGCGAGTCGCGCAGTTCACTCAGCACCTGACGACGGAAGGAGTCGCGGGTCTGGAACATCTGCAATTCCAGCGCTTGGATTTGCGATTCGTTCTCGGCGATCGCGCCCCGCCGTGCCGCTGTTTCACTGTTCAAGCGCTCCACCTCGCGTTCGGCCGACCGCACCCGATCAAGGGTTTCGAAGCCTTGTTTCTGCAGTGTGCGCATGGCCTCGGCATCTGCAGACATCAACTTGTGCTGTTGCTGATAGGAAGCGTTCTGGTGATTCAAGTCTACCAACTCGCGGCGCAACTGCATTGCGCGTTCCTGCATGGAGTGAATCTGCCCGTCGAATTCCTTCTTTCGTGCCGAGAAGAATGCACTTTGGTCAGCCATCGCCGCCCGGGTCCGATCGTCGAGTTTGGCCCTGGAAACCTCCGCAGGCCAGGTAATGCTGCCCGCACCATCACGCTCGGCCAGCAGACGCGACTGGATCACCAGTTCCTGAAGGCGGCGGCTCCCCATCACCTCGAGTGAAGCGCGAGCTTGGGTCTCATCGAGGCGAATGAGTATGTCGCCGGGCTTGACCCGATCGCCTTCGTGCACGACGATTTCCTTGACGATGCCGCCCTCCAGGTGCTGTATGGTCTTGCGCTGGCTGTCGGTGATCACCATTCCCATCACGTGCGCGCCCTTGGCCAGAGGAGCCAATGCCGCCCACAGACCGAAGCCGAGGAAGGTGATCACGATCACCATCAATCCGCTGGCAATCACCGGCCTGGGATTGGATGAGACACGACCCGCCCCGTCTCCATTAGAGCCATTGTTGGGCTTGAAAATGGCGGGTAGGTTCACTGTCTAGTCTCCGTAGCGACAAGGGGCGCGCTGTCGGCTGCCTCCGCTTCGGCCTCCTCCACGTGCTCTGGCAACGCCAGTTGGTCCTTGCGTCCCGACAACAGTTTCTTGAGGACATCCTCCCGGTCGCCGAACAGTCTCATCTTGCCGTCGGCCAAGACCAAAAGCTTATCCATGTTCTTCAAAGTCTTCGGACTATGGGCGATGACTACGAGCGTGACGCCATCTTCCTTCATTTGATCGATCGCGGCGCCCAGGGCTTTGTCGCCGGCGTTGTCCAGATTCGAACTTGGCTCATCCAGAACCACGAGGCGTGGGTTGCCGTAGACCGCCCGGGCCAATCCCAGGCGTTGCCGCTGGCCACCGGAGAGGACACCGCCGATCGAGCGTATCTGTGTCTCGTACCCTTGCTCCTGGCGAAGAATGATTTCGTGCAGACCCACCTTTTGCGCGGCCGTGATGATGGCGACATCGTCTCGCTGCCCGAAGCGGCAGATGTTGTCGGCGATCGTCCCGTCGAACAATTCGATGTCCTGGGGAAGATAGCCGATGTATGGGCCGAGATCGTCGAAATCCCAGGTGTGTACGTCGGCACCGTCGAGACGCATATGCCCTCCTGCCGGAGGCCATACGCCGACCAACAAGCGCGCCAGGGTCGATTTGCCGGAGGCGCTCGGCCCGAGTATGCCCAATGCCTGCCCGGGATCGAGTTTGAAGTTGACCCCCTGCAGAACCAGTTTCATCGTGCCCGGGGGCGCGGCGGAGACCTTCTCGGCGCTCAGGAATCCCCGCGGGGGTGGCAGTTTCAACTGTTCTCGCGCAGCGGGTAGGCTAAGCAGAAGTTTGTCCAGGTTCTTGAATGCTTCCCTGACCGTCAGCACGCTGCGCCAGGCGCTGACCATGTGCTGCACCGGACCGAGTATGCGTCCCACCAGAACGTTTACTGCAAACAGCACGCCTGCGGTGGCAGACCCGAGAATCACCAGGTAGCAGGCGAGTGCCATCATCAAGATCTGAATGATCTGGCTGGTGGTCTTCATTGCACCGGTGATCATCGCCATCTTGTCTGAAACCCGGGAATGGTTGTCGATCGCCTGCTGATGGTCAGTCAACCAGCGCTCGCGCAGATTGCTCATCATGCCCAGCGCAGCGATGACCTCGGCGTTGCGCATGCTGTTGTCGGCAAAATATGCGGCCTTGCGCGCCTCCTTGCCGGCCTCCAGCATTTCCCGTTTGCACAGCCACTCGGTAGACATCCCCACCATAAATATCACGAGGGTGCCAAGTACAGCGGCAAATCCCAGCAGCGGGTGCATCAGAAACAGCACGGTCAGAAAAATCAGGGCGAAAGGCAGGTCAAAAAAGGCGATCAGGGTCTGACTGTTGAGAAAGCCGCGTATCTGCTCGACCTGGCCCAAAGTCGAACCACCGACGCGCTGCTGCAGGTTGGCGAGGAAGACGGCCCTGAATAGTTTCTCCGAGACCATTTCATCGAACTTGACGGACAGGCGCACCATCAGTCGCGAGCGTATGGCCTCGAGAAAACCGTAGCTGACATACAGGAACAGGGCGATGGCTGTCAGGGCGATCAACGTCGGGATGGACAGGCTGGTGAGTACACGATCGAAAAGATTCATCATGTACAAGGGCAGCGTCAATATCAGGATGTTGATCAACAGGCTGAAGAGCCCCACCATGGCGATCGCGCCGCGGAGGTCTCGGACCGCTCGACGCGTGACAGGTTCTTCCGCGTCGGCAGTCCGTTTCAGGTTACGGATTGCCATATAAGCTGGTATGAATTTCCGTTATTCTTGCGAAGTTGCCCGCGTCAGAGCGGTGGCGACCCGGTCCGGGCTGCAAGCGCGGCTGGCGGCAGGAACAAGATCGACGGGCCAAGAGACGACCCGGTCGCATCAGATGTATTTCACGCCGAAGTACTCGTCCTCGTTCTCCAGTTCGTCGGCCAATGCATAGGCTTCCCGCTCGATCTGTTTCAAGTAGTCGATCAGGTATTCACGCACCTCTCCGAAAAACTCCTGCTCCTTTTCCGGTGTGCCGAATCTCATGAAGATCGTGTTGATGTACATGCAGATGCGCAGCAGAGAACCCCGCAGCAGACGCGGCGCATACTGTTTGCGCAACTGCTTGCCGTTGTAGGCGTTGAGATCCTCGATCTTTTTCAGCAGCTGGTTGTCCCAACGATCTGAATTTTGCAGCGCCTTGATCATGCCGGAGATCATTTCGGCAACGTTCTCGCGCACCCCGGAAGACTCCCAGGCGCCGATGAAGCGCTCACGCGTATACACCGGGAACTGGTCCACGAGCTCCTGAACGAGTTTCTTCTTGTCTTCTTTCAGTGGTGCCAGATCGACCTCGCTCGGATGCTTGGGGGTCGCCCCGGTAATACGCACCCCATTGGAAAGGTTGAACACCGGTCCGCCCGGCAGGCTCCGGATCTGGGTTTCGATAGTTTGCCGCTGCTGGGTTAGGCTGCGATCGGTAAACACGGTACGGCCGAAATTGCCGCGCACGGGAATGTGCAGATCGCGCTGCTTGACGTCGGGGCTGACCCAGGCTTTCTCGGCGCGCGGATGGCTGGGATCGGCGGCGCCCAGATCGATGCCCAGCAAATAGTATTCGGAAAAGTCTAGCCGGCGGGAAAAGGCAAATGCGGTGTTGGTCACCTGCGGACCTTCGCCGTTGAGGATCTCGGCGTTGTCATTGCAGAAGACACCGAGGGGCGACAGCGCCGGGCGGAAGAAATAGACGACATCCTTGAAGAAGGCGTCGATGCCCGGCCAGATGGTCGTCGTCAGCACCACGTGAACGTCCTTGTAGTCATACAGTTCCGCAGCTTCCTTGTGGCGGTCATAGACCGCCTTGGCCCGCTCCAGCACGGCCTGGAAATCGGGTTTGATGCCATGTTGCAAGAGGGCGGCCATCGAGGAGCCGCTGGAGATGATGACCGCCTTGTCCTGAACCGAGCGCAACCATTCGATGCTTTCTTCGAGCGATGGCCCACTGCCGACGATGATGACCGGGACCTTCGCCTTGCGCCGGATAGTGCTCAGCACCCGCTTGGTCCCCGCGCGCAGGTTGCGGAAGGAGTTCTTCATCATGTTGAACTCATCGACGATGAAGCCGATGAAAGAGGCCAGATTGGCCGTCTTGGCGCTGTTGAATTCGTTGAACACGACCTGTAGCACCGGCGATTGGGTATGGGTGTAAGACATCACGCCATCGAGTCCGAGCAGGCATTCACCGCCCACCGTGCCATTGAGCTTCTGCAGCATCATCAGCGCTTCCTTCTCGAAGATGATGCGGATCTTCTTCTTCCGGTCGTGCATGAAGGCCCAGAACTTCTCCCAGTCGAAGGTGAAGGTGGAAAAGTGTATGGTCTCCAGGTTGTCCTCGAGGAGGACGAATATCTCCGGTTCGTAATATTCCAGCAAAGGCATCACGTGAAAACCCAGGCCAATGCCGTAGCTCACCAGGTAGTAGGGGTTCTTCTCGCGCGCCACCCCGTCGGTGATCTTGATGCCGTGGTCCTTGATCATCTGGCCGACATGGCGGACAAAGCGTTCGGAGTGATCGTCGGTGTTGCGATCGTCGTAACGCTGCGTCGCGAAGGCGTAGGTCCCTGCGTCGGGGCGCACGGCGCCCTCGACGTCGTCGAACAGGTGTTCCGGCTTGGCGAAAACCACCCGCGTCGGACGCTTGGTGAAGGCCTTGAGCTGCTCCGCGGTATCCTGCCGGGCGCCTTTCTTGTAGGCGAAGACGTTGCCGTGGCAAATATTTGCATCGTCCTTGTCGCCCCAGACGAGTTCTCCGGTCGGCTTCAGTTCGAGCAAGGCCTTATGCAGGCCGGGCAGGTTCTTGGCGAAAAAGGCCAGGTTGCGCTGGCGCAGCTCGACAGAAGCCTCCCTAAGTGTTGGGCCGGCATGGGGCTCCGCTGCGGACCCCGGCACCGCCTTTAGATCGGCCAAGGACTTCATCTCGCCGCCAACAGGATGCTTCTTTTCGACCGCCTGTAGCGCTTTCTTGTCAAGTGCCTTCATGTCTCGTTCTCGCTCATCAAGTTGAATTGCCGTTCACCGACTTATTCCAGCGCCAGCCATGGCATGGCGTTCGAAGAAATCCACCCCTCAGGATGAAAAAGAGGCCGCCGTGAGGCGGCCTCCCAAGCATTGCAATTTCTCAATCAAACCATCGTTATGGTCAGGCCATTGGTGGCATGTATCGACACCGAGAACAGGCCGGTCAACGAAGTGAAACTGGTGATGCCTTGCAGGGTGATCTGAACCAGACCAGTACCCGCCGACAACGCCACCCCCGTAACAAACGACACCTGGATGATGGTATTTCCACTGTCCTGGAACATCGCCACCGCGTAGGCGGAGTTGGCTGCCGGATCGAGCGTCAACCCGGTCAGCGAAGCCGTCAGCACACTCACCGAACCAACGGCGGTTGCGCCACCGTTCGCCGAATAGCCGATCGACGTAACACCGCTGAAGGTGATGGTATCGCCGGAACCGAAGTCCACGATGATGTCGGAGATGTTTCCCGTGCCGTCCAGCAGGGCTGCGCCAGCGGAAGACAGGAAGCGGAAGTTGTCCGAACCCGCACCGCCGGACATGGTGTCCTGACCCGCGCCACCGATGATCGTGTCAGCACCGCCACCGCCACCGAGGAGGTCGTTGCCGCCGGCGCCGACGATGTAGTCGTGGTTGGCGCCGCCCTGGATGGTATCGATGGCCGAACTGCCGGCGGCGCTGTTGGCGCTGCTGACGTCATCGCCCATGGTGATCACCAGCCCGTTACCGCTGGCAGCATCGGTGACTATCTCCGCCGAGTTCGTGTTGAAGCTCAGCGTGCCATGGAGGCCGGACGCATCCACCGAAATGGTGAAGGCGCTGTTGCTCACGCCGCTGAAGTCCATCGCCCCGTTCAGGGTCACGTTGCCGGAACCGCTGATCACGAAACCCAACGTTGCCGCCGTGTTGGCAGCAGCGGACACGACGAGGCCCTTGATTGCGATCACGTCTCCGGTGCCGCCCGCAACCAGCGTGATGGTCACGGCACTATCAGCGCCAGACATGTGTGCGATCTGCAGCGCAGAGATATTGACATCGCCGCCGATCGCATTGATGGTCAGATCGTCGCCCATCGTGGCGCTATTGATGTTGACCGTCGCGCTGTTGTTGGCATTGATCGTCAGATCGGCGTTGCTGCCGGTGGCGGCGGCGGGCAGGTTGAGATCCTGGATGACCATGCCCGTCTGGCCGCTGCCGGCAGCGTTCAAGGTCAGCAGGGTGGCCGTCCCGAGGTTGGCGCAACCGAGCCACAGGCTGCCGCCGGCGGTCGAGTTGAAGGTGACGTTGGTGGCGTTGAGCGCCGACAGGTTATCGAAGGACATCCGCCCGCTACCGGTAACGTTGATCGTCAGCGCGGTCGACTCGTCGGCATAGAGGCCAAGAGAGCTCTGTGCGCCCGTGCCGGCAAGATTCAGCGTGAGGGTAGCGGCGCTGTTGACGTCGAGCACGCCGAACTCGTTGCTGAGAGTTGCAGCAGCGGCCGTCTCATTACCCCGCACAGTCACGGCTGCCGCAGCCCCCGAAACGAAATTGAGGTTGAGTGTGGCCGATGCGGCGGATACGCCGGAGTTCAGCGAAACGCTTACCGTGGTCACGGCCGCAGCGATGTTGGTCACCGAGTTGGCGGTGGAGTTGGAGAAGAACTGGACGGCCACCGTCGTAAGACCGCTCATCTTGCCGAGGTTGGCGTAGCCACCCTCGCTGCCCGACATGAAGGTAACGGTCGCAGCTTCGATGCTGTTACCGAAGGGCATGGCCGATTGACCGCTCTGGGCGACGAAGGCCAGCGTGTCGGTGCCCTCGCCGCCATCGACGATGGCGGTCGGCGCATTGACGCCGCCGTACAGCGAAGTGCCCAGGTTGATGGTGTCGCTGCCGGTACCGGCGTTGATGCGGATGTCGTGCGCGGTGCCCTCGTAGGTCAGGTTCAGGTTGCCAGCTAGCGCCGTGGCGTTGATCACCACGTCACCGGTGCCGACGAAGCCAGAGAAGGACAGCCCGATCTTGACATTGACGCTGCCGCCGATGGTGACGTCCGCGCTGCCGACGCCCCACAGGCTGGCCGTGCTCCCGGAATAGCCCGTGCCGGAGAAGTTGAGGGTAAACGTCTCAATGTTGTTGCCGATGGCGCTTTCGAGCAACCGGAAGCCGGACGCGCCATTGATAAGGTTAACAGTGATGGCGTCGGCAGTGCCCGCCGCAGTTTCGAGGCTCAGAGCCAGTTCGCCGGTATTGCCGGACATGACGTTGATCGTCGGGTTGGCAGACAGGTGTTGAATAGCAGCGGAGCCAGCCGCGCCCCAAAGGCTGAAGGTGCTGAAATGATTGGCCGCTGCCGAGAGCGAGACCGACGCGCAGTCGCCACCGGCGAGGGTAACCAATTGCAGCGTCTCGATCGCCGTGGAACCAGGCAGCAGCGTTTGCTGCGAATTGACGTTCAGGCGCAGCGTGTCCGTGCCTGCGCCACCGTCCAGAGCAAGGGCAGATGCCATGCGGCCAGCAGCCGACCCGGTGATGAAGAAGATGTCATCGCCCGTGCCCGACTTGAAGTTCAATTCGTTGGCGCTCAACAACGAAGACGCAATCTGAGAACCCAAGGTCAGGGTCAGATTACCCTGTAGCGCCGTCGCATTGACATTGAGCCCCGAAACAGCGCTGTCGCGGTCCACGGCGATGATGACGTTGGCCGTGCCCGTAATGCTGATCGAGGACATCGCGGAACCGCCGTCGAGAGTGATATCGACGCCACTGCCAGCGGCAACGATGCTGAAGGCTTCGATATCGTTGTCGGATTCGAGCAGGTTAAACGCGCTGGCCTGGTTGACGCTCAGGGTAATGGTATCGTTGGTTGCCGTCTCGCTCGCGTAGCCTATCGACAGATCGCCGCCCCAACCGCTGATGACGCCGATGGTCACGGCCGACATGTTGTTCAGCAAGGCCGAATTGCCACCACCCCAGACGTTGACCGCCGTATAGCCGGCCATGTTGGCGAAGCTAACGTTGGCAGAACCCATTTCGATGAAGTTCATCACTTCGACATTGGTGATCTGCGGTGCGCCGGGGGCAGCCACATCGCCGACACGCACGGTCATGATGTCTGTACCACCCTTGCCGTCGACGACGTCGGTGGCCTGGAAATTACCCAGCAGGCTGGAAATCGTATCGTTGTATATCGACATCGTCGGCTGGTCGGCCGCGGACGTCAGGGAGATGGTCAGACCGCCGTTGGAGCCGCCTATGGTGCCGTTGTCGATCGCTGCTTCGGCCGCTGTAATGGACGCAGCGGTTGAAGTGACAGAGGAAACCACGGATTGCAGGGTTCCCAGGTCGGTGGAGGTCAGGCCCTGCGTAATCGTGTAGTAAGACGCGACTGTAACCTTGTTGAGCAGCTGCGTGTGGGCTGTACCCCAGTCGGCATTGGCTGCGTCGACGTTGGCTAGCGCGTTGATCGCCCACCAGACCATCTCGCCGCGTGTATGGCCGGCGTTCAACTGGCTTTCGATGTAGGAGGCAGCGTCAGCCTTTTGAGTGGCTGTAACTGTACTGCCCACGAGGTTATCGACGAACTTGGTTGCAAATGCGCTGGCTGTAAGGTAGTTCGGATACAGGGTCGAACTCGTAGCCGCAGAGGTGTTCATCAGGGCATCGGAAAGCGCCCCGATCGATGCACCACTGGTAGTGATGTAAGCAGCGAACTCATTCATGTAATCAGCGCCTGGAGCGGCGCCGAAGATTCCGACGACCAACTGCAGGATCTCGGTCTGCTGGGTTGATGTGATTGGCGTTGCCATAAATTCTCCTAGGAGGAAGAAACTTTGTATATGAACGTGAAACCAGGGAGGGGCACCACGCACCTCACCTTGGCACGGAGTATACCCGAAAAGCCCTGTACGCATGTGACCGCAATCACAGCCGAATCCTTACTCTAGACAAGGCCGAAAAATGGCCAGCGACGCGGCTTCCGGGGAATTACGGCTTAACTAGAATTTACTTTAAGAAGGCCTGATAACTTGGCATTTCGCCGCTCCGGCAGGCCATCCCACCCGAAGTCCGCCACCTTTTCTTAAAAACAACTGTTAAACAATATGTTAGGTTCGATTTCCGCGGCCAAGGCGCGACTTATCGATTGCCCCCGACTGCAAGCGGCTTGGGGTGAGTCCCGGCTGTTGGCCAAACCGCGCTTGACTACGGAGAGCCTCCATGCGCACCATCGGCCCCCGTAAAGAGCCCCAGATCGCCTTCTCGGCATCCGCCACGCTGCTGGCCAAAGGCACCCAGCCAAGGCGCTGGTTACGGTGCGCTACAGCCTTGAGGTCGTGGCGTTTTTCAAGGCTACTGGCGAAGGCTGGCAGACAGCGGCACCGCGCATTACGCTAGAAGCGGTAACGCAAGCCGAGATAGACCGAGCGGCCGCCGACGTCGAACAGTTCCAGATTGCTGCGTTGGCGGGTGACTTCGCCGCTCAACATGGCTTCCAGGTCCGAGGCAAGCTTTTGGGTATATTCGAGCCTCAGACTGGCCCGGGTCAGTTCGCGACGGGCACCGTGTTCGAGCAGGGCGCTGTAG
>Ga0172380_10006383_pt1 | contig 13733 bp, 7 predicted proteins | sample Leawe162metaG_FD_119747 | JGI IMG/M metagenome (GOLD analysis project Ga0172380, IMG submission 119747) | Leachate microbial communities from a municipal landfill in Southern Ontario, Canada - Leachate well 162 metaG | ecosystem: Engineered > Solid waste > Landfill > Unclassified | place... | reverse complement strand
GTGACATTGCCCTTCGCCGCGACGATGGCCTGGGTCAGCAAGCGGCGTTCGAAGCGTTCCATGGCCCGGTCGTACGCCATGTCCGCCGGCGCCAGCCGGCTCGGCGCCGGGCGCAGCGCAGCCCGGCCGAGTTCAAGATCGCCGGCGGTGATCCGGTCGCCCTCGCAGACGATCGAGGCCCGCTCCATGACGTTCCTGAGCTGACGGACGTTGCCCGGCCAGTCATGGGTCTCAAGCCGACCCATCGCCACCGGGTCGATCCCGGTGATGCTCTTGCCGAAGGCGGCGCAGGCCTGATTGAGGAAATGCAGCGCCAGCGCCGGGATGTCCTCGACCCGATCGCGCAGGGGCGGCAGCCGGATGTGGAAGACGCTGAGCCGATACCACAGATCCTCGCGGAATCCGCCCTGCTCGACCAGGGTGGGGATGTCCTGGTTGGCGGCGGCGACGAATCGCGCCTGCACGGGATGCTCGGACGATCCGCCGACCGGTCTGGCGGTGCGCTGTTCGAGCACGCGCAGGAGCATGATCTGGAAGGCCTGCGAGACCGTTCCGATCTCATCGAGGAACAGCGTCCCCTTGCCGGCCTCGCGGAGGAGCCCGGGGCGGTCGGCATGGGCGCCGGTATAGGCCCCTTTGACGTGTCCGAATATCTCGCTGGCGAGCAGCTGGTCGTTCATCGAGCCGCAGTTCACCGCGATGAATGGCTCTTCACGGGCATGCGACAGCCCGTGGACCATCTTGGCGATGCACTCCTTGCCGGTCCCGGACTCGCCGGAGATGATGACGGTCGCGGTCGTCGGAGCGACCTTCCGCACCAGATCGAGCACCTCCAGCATCGGCTCCGACCTGGCGATGATCTCACTGGACATGTCCTTGGCCGCCAGATCGCGCTTCAGCCGCCGGTTCTCTTCGAACATCGCCCGCCATTGCAGCGCCTTCTCGAGCGCCAGCGACAGGCGGTCGACATAGGCCTGCAGGGCGGAGTCGACCGCCCAGTCCTCGGCCTCCACGACGTAGTCGAAGGCGCCATGCTTCACCAGATCGACGATCGTCTCGGGATTGTCCGCATGCGTCGAGATGATGACCGGGATGGAGGCAGCGATCTCCTGGATCTCGCCCATGACCTCCTTCGCCCGGTGGCCGCGTCCCTGGCCGACATGGCCGATCACGATGACGTCGGGGGTCGCATGGCCGGCGCGGAGCAGCGACACCGCCTCCAGCTGGTCGGGGACGTCGAGGATCTCCCAACGCCGGCGCAACTGCGCGATGACCGAGGCCGGAAATCCGCTGCTCATGAGAATGCAGGACATGACGGAATGTCGCCTACCGTCTGATTCCTGTCAATTCATGGAGCTCTTACATACTGGTAATACTTGTTTTATGTGGTTATAATCATGGCGATGGATTGGCATGGATGGCGCTTTCCTGGCGGCAGACCAGCACCCCAGGAACGCCTCATGGAAACCTCGACCCTTGCCCTTCTCGGTGGCCCCAAGGCCGTGACCATCGCCTCCGGCGATGCCTTCACGTGGCCCATCGTCACCGCCGAGGACGAGGAAGCCATCATCCAGGTCGTCCGCCGTGGCGCCATGAGCGGCACCGACGTCACCAAGAAGTTCGAACAGGAATGGGCCGCCTGGAACGGCTGCTCGTACGCGGTCGCCTACTGCAACGGGACCTCCAGCCTGCATGCCGCCATGTGGGCCTGCGGCGTCGGCGCCGGCGACGAGATCATCTGCCCATCGATGACCTACTGGGCCAGCTGCACCTCGGCCCTGTCGCTGGGCGCAGCGGTGAACTTCGCCGACATCGACCCGCAGACCCTGTGCATCGATCCGGATGACATCGAGCACCGCATCGGCCCGCGCACCAAGCTGATCGTGGTGGTGCATTACGCCGGACATCCCTGCGACATGGATCGGATCATGGCGATCGCGCGCCGGCATGGGGTCAAGGTCCTGGAGGACGTCTCGCATGCCCACGGCAGCCTCTACAAGGGCCGCAAGTGCGGCACCCTCGGCGACATCGCCGGGATGAGCATGATGGCGGGCAAGGGCTTCGCGATCGGCGAAGGCGGCATGATGACGACCGATGACCGGCTGCTCTACGAGCGCTGCCTCGCCTTCGGGCACTACGAGCGGACCGGGGTCGCCACGCGCTGGAACGCCGCCGAATCCAACATCACCGACCCTGGACTCCTGCCCTATGCCGGCATCGCCATGGGCGGCTTCAAGCACCGCATCAACCAGACCTGCTCGGCGATGGGCCGGGTGCAGCTGAAGAGCGTCGACGCACGAAGCGCCGCGATCCGGGCCGCGATGGACCGCTTCTGGGCCGCCCTCGACGGCGTCCCCGGCCTCCGGCCGCACCGCATCGCCACCCCGGACTCGCACATGGGGCCATGGTATTTCCCGCAAGGGCACTACCGCAGCGAGGAGCTGCACGGCCTGCCCATCGAGCGCTTCGTCGCCGCCGTCGCCGCCGAAGGGGTCTCCGGCGTCGCCATCGGCGCCAACCACCCCCTGCACTTGCACAACCTCTTCCACACGGCGGATCTCTTCGCGATGGGCCGGCCGACCATGCTGTCCTTCGGCCAGCGCGACGTCCGTCAGGGCCCGGGCAGCCTGCCGGTCGCCGAAACCGTCAAGCAGCGGACCCTGAGCGTCCCGTGGTTCAAGCACGACCGGCCCGAACTGATCGGTCAGGTTGCGGCGGCCTTCCGCAAGGTGCTGGAGAACCACCAGGCTCTCCTGGCCCAGCCGGTCCGCTGAGCCACGGCGCCGGAGGACCGGCGTCCGCCGTCAGGGCGTCTGCGCCAGGCGCATGCGGCGCCAGGCCGAGATGGTCTCGACCTCCATGCAGGGTTTGGTTCCGTCGAGCAGGCGCTGCGGCATCGGCAGCGCGGCCAAGGCGTTCCATTCCGCCAGGGCACGGCTGCGATCGCTCGCCAGCTCGGCGCGCAGGGCCCGTGCGACCAGCAGCCAGGCGTCCGCCTCGGTCTTCCACTGCAGGCCCGTCACCCGCGGCTCCTGCGCCGCATCGAGCGCCGCGGCGCAGACCGCCGACATGCGGCCGCCCCAGTCGGTGCCGGTGGCGGCGCCCCGCTCGAGGGCGCGACGCAGGGCCTGGCCATCGCCCAGCTCGGCATCGATCAGGGCCAGGCCCGGCCCCTGGGCGAACCAGGAGCCGCTCGCCGTCCGGTCGAGGTTGCCGGTGATGGCCGGGCGCAAGGTGCGCGCCTCGTCCAGCTGGCCGCGCGCCAGCATGGCGAGCAGGCGCTGCAGCCGGACATCGAAATGCACCCGCTCCAGTTCATCGAGACGGCCGAGCAGCAGCTTCGCCTGCGGCGAGTTGCCCGAATTGGGAATGCCCGGCAGACCGGGTCCGGCCGCCTCCTCGAGCCGGCCGATGGCGAGCAGGGCGTTGGCGGAGTAGTTCTTCTGCGCCAGCGTCTCCTCCACCCGGCCCAGGTAGATCAGGGCCGGAAACGGCTCGAGTTCCGCCGCCTCGTCCCACCGTCCGAGCTTGCACAGCAGCTCGGCGCGGCTCCTCCGGTCGGTGTCCGGCGAACGCAGGACCGCATCGATGTCCCCCATGCCGATGCGGGCGGCGGTGCGCTCGCTGGCGATGGTCCAGTCGACGGCGAGCAGTTCGGCATAGCGTCCGCTGGCGAGCATCGCCTGGGCCACCGTGCGGTGCTCGTCGGGGAAGCGTTTGATGACCTCGTCCCAGCGGCCCATGCGGTGCAGCATCATCCCCACCAGCCAGCGCGACGCGCGATCATCCGGGAAGGTGGCGTTGCGGACGCCAAGCCATGCGTCGAGGTCGGCGAGGCGCTGGGGGCTGAAACCGAGGATGCGCTTGCCGCAGATCTGCCAGCGTTGGCGCAGGAAGTCGCGGATGGGCGGGTGCTCGCGCCACAGGCTGGCGAAGCGGTCGCAGGCGTTGGTCATCTCGCGGCGGAGGACCAGGTCGTCGAGGGCCAGGCATTCCGCCTGCCAGCGCAGCAGCCCATCGGGCAGCTCCCACCAGGTCTGCCGGGCGAGTTCGCGCTCGCCCTGGCGGTGCATGGCCAGGCCCTGGAAGTAGAGCGCCTCCGTCCCCAGCTGGGTGCCGCGATGGGTCTGCGCCACGCGCTCGTAGGCGTTGCGGGCATCGAGGAAGCGGCGGGCGCGGTAGTGCTCGTCGCCCACCACCAGCGGCGAGACCAGGGCCGGCGGCGGCGGCTGCCAGACCGCGACGTCGCGGAAGGACTTGCCGGGGTCGAAGGTGTAGAGGGCGATGTTGCCGGAACCGATGGGGAAGATCTCGCGGTGCTCGAGCACCAGGTCGCCATCGATCCACATGCGCAGGCTGAAGCGCTCGATCTCGACGCGGAAGCGGTAGTCGCGGCCGGGCTGCAGCACCAGGTTCTTGACCTGCATGCGCAGTTCCTGGGGCGTCTGCCAGATGGTGCACCAGCTGTTGGCGTAGGCGCCGGCCTGCACGAACCAGCTGTTGGTATTGTCGACATCGGCCTTCGGTCCCAGGGCCAGGGCGTCGTCCTCGCACCACCACACCGACAGGTCGCCTCCGCTCTCCCGCGTCTCGAAGCGTCCGGTGTATTCGATGGCGACCGGCGGGGTCAGGCGCTGGCGGAAGATCAGGATGGTCTCGAACTCCGACTTCGAGACCAGGCTGCTGCCTTGCCGTTCCCAGTGGCCGCGCGCCACCCAGCGCGATTTCCAGCCATCGTCGGCGAAGCCCTCCACGACCAGGGGCTGCCCCCAGGTGGCGATGCGGCTGAGGTCGCGCCAGGAGAACGCCGCCGCCACCAGCGCCGCCGCCAGCAGGACCGCCAGCAGGATCAGGAGCGGGCGCAGCAGGGGCAGGCGCAGCGCGGCGAGCAGGCCCGGCCGCTCCGGCTCTGGAGCAGGTACCTGACCGGCGAGGAAGCGCAGCAGGTCGGCACGCAGTTCATCCATCGAGTGGTAGCCCTCGGCCGCACTCGACCCCATGGCCCGGCGGATGATCGCCAGCAACGCGGCGGGCAGGCGCCCGGCGGTGGTGGCGGGCAGCTCTGGCGCCAGGCGGCCATCCTCCAGGCGCGGGGGCTCCTGCCTGGTGACGGCCAGGAACAGGCATGCGCCGACCGCCTGGATGTCATCGTGGAGGCCGTCGAGCGGCGATGCGTTGGGCGCGTCCTGGCACAGCCTGGCGGTCAACGGCCGCTGCGCCGCCCGTGCAGCGGCCTCGCTCCAGCCGTCGACCAGCACCTCGCCCGCCTCGTCCACCCTGATGCACTGCGGGGTGAGCGCGCGGTGGAGGACGCCGGCGCGATGCGCAGCGGCCAGGGCGTCGCAGACGCGCAGGAAGCTGACCACGCAGGCGGTGGCATCGGCGAGAGCGGGCGGCGGACGGGCGCTGGCGACCGCCTCTGCCAGCGGGATGCCGGCGAAGGAGCGCATGACCAGCGCGGCCCGTTGCGCATCCTTCGCGAAATCATGGACGCACGGCAGTGCCGAATGGTCCAGTCGGCCGAGCAGTCGGGCCTCGGCTTGCAGCTGGTCGGCCTGCGCCAGCGGCACAGTGCGGACGGCCACCTGCCGTCCCAGCACCTCGTCGAGCATCTCTCCGGCTGGCAAGGCCGTATAACGCCGCGCATGGCTGTCCGCAGGGACATCGGACGCGGGATAGGGATCGGTGCTGTCCATGAGGATATGCTAAGTCCTGCTGTCCGTGGCCAGTATGTCGAGTCGGGGGGAGTGTGCAATGCACAGTAGACTCTTACATTCTGCCTACAAATCCGCGGATGCCCAGTGATACACGCTGGAATCAGTTGCCGCGAGCAGAGGGTATGCTATGTTTGGATCGAACCGCCTCGTCCAGCCTCTGCACAACCCTTACCGGCACGACACGAACGACTAGGATGCCTATGCGAAGCTGGTTGCGCCCACCGCGTCCGCCCCCCCGAGCCAGGGCCTTCACGCTGCTCGAACTGCTGGTGGTGATCGCCGTGCTGTCGACACTGGTCGCCATCAGCCTGCCTCTGATCAATCTGGCGAGCCGCGAATCGCGCAAGTCGGCGACCCGGGTGGTGATGGTCAAGGTCGACACCGCCCTGCGCCTGTTCCGCTCCGAGATCGGTCCCTATCCGTACCAGCAGACCTACGCTGATCTGGCTGCTGGCGAAGTCCCGACCAACCGCCTCAACTACCATCTCGGCACCGATCTGGCCGATGACCAGCGGGCGAAGGTGCTGGCGGACGCCGATACGGCCGCCGCCCGCTACCAGGAGTCGGATTCGTTCCGTCCGACCCCGGCGGATCCGAACTCCTACCGGCAAGCGGATTGCGTGGCCGGCCTGGGCGAGGCCAAGATGTGCAACCGCCTGGCCCGCGAGCGGGTCCGTCTGGCGGTCTTCTCCGGGCACACCGGGATCACCGGTGGCAAGCTCAAGGACCCGGTGCATATGGAGGTCAACTTCACCTGGACGGTATTCGCCCGTCGGGCGCTGCCGACCACGCCCTTGCTGGCCGCTCCGGTCAGCGCGGCTGCTCCGGGTCCGGGCTGGGCCAAGGACTACCTCGGGGGCGAGGTGCCGAAGCGCCATGTGGACGGCCAAGCCATCCTCGACGCCTGGAACCGGCCGCTGATCTACGTCTGCCAGGTGGTCGAAGGCGTGCGTTCGGTGCCCTTGCGCAACAGCTCGGAAGGCGGCTGCTCGTTCTCGAACGCGCTCAACCAGGGCCTGCACCCGCTCGGCCGCCGCACCCTGGCGCCGGAGGATGCGATCACCGGCGAACCCCTGGTGGCGGCGCCGCCCGCCCTGCCCGATCCGGCGAACCTGCGGCATTCCGACCGGCGCAGCCATGCCCCGCGTCGTCTCGAACTGGAGTTCGAACTGTGGAGCGCCGGCCCGGACGGCAGCGCCGACTGGATGCGCGACGGGCTGGCCAACCGCGACAACGTACCGCTGCAGGACTATGATCGGGGCCTGCCATGAGCGCTGGCCGATCCGGCTTCTCGCTGATCGAACTGCTGCTGGTGCTGCTCATCATGACGATCCTGATGGGCATGGTCTTCGCCATCGGCCGCTCCGATCCGCGCGAGGAGGCGGTGCGCGGCGCGGCCGAGGAGCTGGCCTCGGTCCTGCGCGAGACGCGGGAACGGGCGATCCGCAACCGCACGCCGTACGGTGTGGCCTTCAACATCACCAATGCCCCCGGCAGTTCGGGGCGCATCCTCAACAACCGCAGCGGCGGCCACTGGTACCGCGTCATCGGCCCGCGCGACACGCTGTATTCAGACCCGTATTATATTCCCATCGATGATACCCTGTGGAACCATCTGCCGCTCTTCGATGCGTGGCGTTCGCCGTTGAATGAAGGGAAACGCTGCAGCATGGAAATGCCTTCACTCGAGGACTACCTCGAACTGGTGGCGCGGTCGTGGATCGATGAACCGCACGTCCTGGCCAGGAACAAGGTCCGCTTCCTCGCCCTCACCGACCAGGACAACGGCGACAACACCATGCCCTCGCAGGGCGGCTTCTACACCGCGACCTATCCGCGGCCATGGTTCGGCTGGTGGGATGCGGCCAACGGCGGGGCCCTGCATGCCTGGGGCGGCTACGATCCGTCGCTCACCGGCGCCAGCCAGCGCTTCCTCGGTTGGGGCTTCGACAGCGTCGCGCCGGTACGCGTGATCGAAGGCGGGAGCCCGCGCATCGCCAGCCCGTCCGGCTTCTACTACGAGGGCTGGGACGGGACGGTCACCGGCTGCGTCAATCGGGTCGACCGCGAGGTGCTGACGGATTCGACCGGCATGAAAGGATTGCTCGATCGCCCCGACCTGACCAACCCCAAGGGCTTCCTCCTGCACCGGGCCGGGGAGTCCAGGCCGCTGATCAATGGCGCCTGGCTGGATTATCTGCTGCGCTTCCATGGCGATGGCACGGTGGACGACGACTGGTTCCGTCTGCGCCAGGGCTACTGGGCGAAGCATCTGATCGACTTCAGCCGGGTCGTCCGGCCCGACAACCAGGATCCCTTCGTGCCCAGCACCTATTATGCGCCGCTGGATATGCGCTGCGCCGGCCCGATGGACCGCACCAACGGCTGCGCCAAGCGGCGCAACTGGCAGGATACCCGCACCGCCCACCCAGGCGATTCGGCGGCCAACCGCGAGGCCACCACCTATGTCGGCCGCACCGGCTTCTACTGGATCACCCTCGCCCCCGACGCCCCGGACGACAACCACACCTTCGCCAGCGCCGCGCTGGCGGTCCGCTCGCTCACCCCCACCTACCGGGTCGGCGTCAGCCCGCATGGGCAGGTCAAGGTCATCCGGGTGCGCAACACCTATACCGGGCCACGGGTCTTCGACGCCACGGTCACCGGTTCGACCTGGCAGGACAAGAACGCGATCTGGGGCAAGAATGGCGCCACCTGGACTCCCCAGGCCCCGATCGTCCGCGACAACTACATCAACCACGAACTGCGCAACGCCGACGGCTCGCCGCGCGGCGAGCCGATCCACGACCTGGTGCTGCCGGAGATGCTCAGCGACCGCAAGTGGTGGTGGGCCCCGTGAGCCGGCCACGCCGCGGCTTCACCCTGCTCGAGGTCATGGCCAGCGTGCTGGTCCTGACCATCGCGCTGACCGCGGCCTGCGGGCTGATCCTCTACGGCCTGCACCTGGTGCGCTCGGCGCATGGCCGCAGTGTCGGCATGGCCACGGCCATGTCCGTGCTGGAGGACCCCAGCCCGCTGCGCACCGACCCCACCCTGTCCCCCGCCGGCCCGGCCTCCTCCGGCTACCTCAACGGCCTGTGGGTGGTGCGCAGCGAATCCGACGAGGTGCCGCTCGATGGGACCGGCCGCCTGGTGGCGGTGTCGGTCCAGGTCGATGTCTACGGCACCGCCTACGGCGAGGTCTTCGCCTCGCTGAGCGCCCGCGTGGTCCGGCGCAAATGAGCAGGACGAGCATGCCGCGCGGCTTCACCCTGGTCGAACTCCTCGTCTCGATCGCGCTGATCCTGCTGGTGGTCACCGCGGCGGTCACCGCCACCACCCAGATGCTGATCCTGACCCGGCGGCTGCAGGCCCTGCAGGTCTGCGATGCCACCGCCCGGACGACCTACGGGCTGCTGGCGGCCGACGTCGCGGCGATGCATCCCTGCACCGCCGTCTGGCTGACCTCGAACGCGGCGGGCCGGAGCGTCGAATTCGTCTTCATGACGTCCAAGCGCAATCCGAAGGATTTCATCGGCCGGACCGGCTACACCGACCTGCAGTGGGTGCGCTGGCACTGGAAGGCCAAGACGCTGAGCTACGCCACCAGCCGGAGCGGCCGCTGGACGGCGATCTCCGCCGGGCAGACGCGCAACTACTGGAAGATCCCGACCGGCTCGCGGATGGATCCGCTGCTCTTCGGCCAGTATACGCAGTGGGATATGAACCAGCCCATTTTCAACACCTTCCTGTCGGTGCCGCAACCGGTACGGGAGACCGGCACCATCACCGACCCGAACAGCCCACGCGAAGTGCTCAACCGCAATGGCTGGCAGTCCGGCGAACCGACCGATTGCGGCGACTACGAGGATCTGGTGCGCAACGCCGTACCGCTGTTGCAGCATTGCACCGGACTGAGCATCGAACTGGTCGACCGCCTGGGCCGGACGACCACCGCCGACGGCAGCGCCGACCTGGCCTGGGCGGTGCCCGGCAGCCATGTCGACGCCCGCGACCATGCCGATCTGGACGCCTGGCCGAGCCAGGTGCGCCTGCGCTTCACCCTCGCCGACGCCTCCGACGACTCCGCCACGGTCAGCCGAGTCTACAGCTTCAGCTGCGCGACCCCGGGCCTCGCCACCTACTGAACGGCCAGACATTACCCACGCCCCCACGCGCCGCGGATCGGCCCTCCTCCTCTGCCTGGCCCTGGCGACCTTCGCCGCCATGGTCGGATACGCCTTCCTGCGCGGCGTGACCCGGCAGTCGATGTCGAGCCGGAGCGAGATGCTCATCAGTCTGGCGCGCAGCGCCGCGCAGAGCGGGTTGGCGCACGCCAGCGAGCAGATCCTGCACGACTACAACGCCGCCAGCCTGGATGTGCTGGCGGGCGCCTCCGGCAAGCAGGCGGTGCCGGCGGCCCCGACCCACCTCGACGGGCCGTACCGCGCCCCGTTCGTGTCGCGGACGAGGCCGAACGTCCTGAGCGGATCCACCGTCGTCAACGCCGGCTACCAGTTCGAACCCGTGGATGTCGGCGAGGAGAATCCCCTGCTCGAGACCCTGACCGGCAAGCGGGAGGGGCAGGACTGGCATGCCCAGGGCCACATGATCTACGACGGCCGGGGACGCTACATCGAGGTCAACTACCACAACCGCACCCGGCCCGATCCCGCCGCCCTGACCTTCAAGCCGGTGGTGGAGACCGACTTCCAGCTCGCCAGCGCCTCGGCGCAGGAGCGCAGCTGCGCGGTGTTCATGGATGAGAACCTGCGCCGGCTCACGACCGGGACGGCCGAGGATCAGCGCGCCAAGGCCCGCTACCGCCTGCGCTATGCCGTCGGGGTCGAGGATCTCAGCGGCCATCTGCTGACCAACCCGCGTGCGGAAATGGACCTCGACTATACCAAGGCGGCCAACGGCTATCGTGCGGTGCCGCGCTGGGTCGATCACGCCGGGCATGTGCTCCACAACATGATGCTGACCTGGAATGGCAGCAACGCCGCCGCGTTGCGCCTGGGGCATGTCTTCCGCGGCCGGGGCAATTCGGGCAACGTCGACCGTTCGTGGCGCACCACCAACGCCGACTGGATCGCACGGCTCGGCCTGCCGGCATCCTTTCCGATGATGTTCCGCGCTGTGCAGCAACCGGCCAACCCGGTCCCCTCGCCCTACGACAGCCGCAAGGACTACCGCTACATGTGGTTCGGCAACCACTGCTACGACAACGACTCCGGCCAGGCGAACCTGGGCGGCCGTCTCTATGGCTTCGACAACGTCGTCGAGGCGCGGTTGGAGGACATCCCCGCCAACCCGGCGGGGGGCGAGATCCTCACGCCGGTCTACCAGGCGGCGCGGTGGCCCTATTCCCACGCCCTGATGGGCCCGCAGCACTCCTGGTGGAACCAGGTCTTCGCGGTGCAGGGCAACGTCCTGCCCGGCGACCCGGATGGGAGCGATCAATATTTCCGCGAAATGCCGAACCAGGATGGCGGCACGAACGAGCCCGACTGGGCCGCGCAGTGGTCGATCTTCAATACCCAGTTCACCATCTTCGGACGCAGCCTGCAGGCGAGTCCGTCCGCGCCAGCCAACTGGACGTGGTACCAGGGCCGGGTCGACACGCCGTTCCACATCAACCTGCTCACCGCCCCGCCCCGGGTCATCTCGCAGATGATCTTGGCCTATCTGCCGCCCCACCTGAAGATGCTGCATTACACCCATGCGGAGCACTACAAGAAGATCGGCGAGGACGCGGACGGCCACGACATCTGGGGTCCGGAGGTTCTCGCGAAACGCGAATACGGACCCGGCGGCAACGGCTGGGACTACCCCCTGACCAGCTTCGAGATCCTCGACGACCAGATCGGGCCGGGCTGGTGCGAATTCCCGGCGCCCAGCTCGTTGCACGCCGGAACGACCGTGATCAAGCCGGACTACTACCAGGACCCGCGCGACCCCCGACCCATCGCCCAGCGCTACCCCGGGCCGCTCGCGCGCGGCGACACCACCGCACCTGGCGCCGTCCCGGCAGCAGACCAGGGCGCTGACGACCTCGGCCGGGACATCGACGTGGATGCCGCGATGGGCCAGGGCATGCCCATCGGCCAGTGCACGCACACCAAGAACCCGCTGCTGTTCTTCTCCGGCAGCGACCGCGTCAGCTATTATACGAATGTCACCGAGTTCTGGAAGCGGATCGAGCGCATCGACGTCAGCAAGTCGACGTACAAATACAGCTACTTCTGGGATCTGGCCTATGCCCTGACCACCACCCTGTCGTACGCCAGGGCGACCTGGGTGCAGTACCCCAACACCGTCTTCGAACCCAACGACGCGAGCGCGGATCGCAGCTTCACCCCGGCGACCCTGCGCGATCCGCTGGCCTATGACACCATCGAGGAGATCGATGCCCTGTTCCTGCGCCAAATGGGGGAGAATCCTGCGATGCCCGGTACACCCAACCCGCTGAACCCGATCGTCGCCAAACGCGATTCCACCTGGCCTTGGACCGATCTCATGTTCTTCAGCGTCAGCTCCGTGCCGGTGAAGAATACCATACGCAGCCTGAAGACCGCGAACCTGATCCCGACCGCTGGGGGCGTCAGTTCGGACGAACGCGCCAAGGTGATGGAGCGCATGCTCAACGACTTCCGCATGTCGTTCTTCGGCTCCAGCCCGAAGTACCGCGACTTCCGCCCGCTCGATTTCGACGGCGATGGCGAGGTGCAATGCTCATGCTACGACATGAATCCCGCCGCCAGCCACGAGGAGAAGCTGTACCGGACCAACCGGTGGAAGGCGAAGGAGGCGGATGGCCGCGGGCCAGCCCCCAGCGATCTGGTCGAACCATTCGATGCCGCCCTCCTTGCGGCGCCGTACAACTACCCCGCCCCGGATACGAGCCTCGGCCGATCCCCCTGGTTCACCGTCACCGGCTGCCTCTTCATCGGCAAGAGCCACTTCTACCGCGTCTTCACCCGCGGCGAGGTCTACGACAACCTGCTGCGCAAGCCGGTGGCGCAGCAGGACCTCGAAGCGGTGATCGCCGTCGATCCGGAAGCGCCCCAATTCCCGGCGGCCGGCCGCACCGCCAGCGAGTTCCGCACCATCTTCAAGCAGTGGCGCTACAACGACACCATCTCCGAACTGCCGGCACAGTTGCGGTGACGGTCGTCGTCTGTTCCAACTGGGTATAAACTCTATGTGTTTTGTTAAATATTTTAATATTAATAGTTTATGACATTTATGAACTCGGTCACAAACGACTATGTCTTACATTCAGTATATGCAGTTGGCAGCCGTGACTACCGCCCCGCTGAACCTGACGCCAATCGCCTCCGGCACGCCGCTCCCCCGACCGCCATCCCACCCCACCAGGACGCACCCATGAAGCCCACCGCTCGCCCGAGTCGCAACAGCCGGCCTGCACCGCTGCTCCGCGGGGCGCTGGCGCTGCTGGCGACCTGCAGCCTGGCGCTGCCGGCAGCGGAGAAGCCGGCACCGCCACCGCCGATGAAGGACGCCAACGGCGTGCTGGCTGCGACCGTGCCGGCGCGGGTCATCCCCGAGCCGGAGGAGCGCGGCAAGCCCTACAAGGTGCCGGCGACGGAATGGAAGGCGGACCCGATCCTCTGGGGCTGGACCTGCGAGCTGCCGGATGGCACCGGCCTGACCTTCGGCGGCGTGCACCAGACCGCCGACGATGGCCTGGCGCACACCCAGCTGAAGACGGCGCAGGGCTGGACACCGATCCACGAGGACCTGCGCAAGGCCAACCCCCTGCAGCCGTGGTTCACGCGCACCCGGGCCGTCCGCGGAGCCTGCAAGGATGCCCTGGCCAAGGCCCGCCATCTCTACTTCGAGGGGAAGACGACCGCTGACAAGAGCAAGCTGGTCGCGTCGGAGATCGATCCGGCGATCAACGCGGTGGCCAAGGATCTCGCCGCGCTGATCACCGGACTGAAGGGGCTGAAGGGGCAGCCGGCCTACGAATCCGGCCAGACGACCTTCGCC
>Ga0172380_10006382_pt1 | contig 13733 bp, 7 predicted proteins | sample Leawe162metaG_FD_119747 | JGI IMG/M metagenome (GOLD analysis project Ga0172380, IMG submission 119747) | Leachate microbial communities from a municipal landfill in Southern Ontario, Canada - Leachate well 162 metaG | ecosystem: Engineered > Solid waste > Landfill > Unclassified | place... | reverse complement strand
TGGAGCGTGCTTTTGCCGAACTGGGCCGTCTCGGTGCGCCGCGCAAGGCACTGATTTTCACTGAATCGCGCCGCACCCAGGATTATCTACTCTCACTGCTCAAAGATACTCCCTATGGTGATGGTATCGTACTTTTCAACGGCACCAACACTGATAAGGATGCCCAGCGTATCTACAAAGCATGGATGGTGAAACATGCCGGCTCAGACCGTATCTCCGGCTCAAAGACCGCTGACACCCGCGCTGCTCTTGTTGAATACTTTCAGGATCAGGGTAAGGTAATGATCGCCACCGAGGCGGGTGCCGAAGGGATCAACCTCCAGTTTTGCTCACTTGTTATCAATTACGACCTCCCTTGGAATCCGCAGCGGATTGAACAGCGTATTGGGCGTTGTCATCGTTATGGACAGAAATACGACGTTGTGGTGGTTAATTTCGTAGATCTGAGTAATGAGGCTGACCAACGGGTCTATGAGCTTCTGGACCAGAAGTTTCAACTCTTCAGTGGTGTTTTTGGCGCTAGTGACGAAGTATTAGGGGCCATCGGTTCCGGTGTGGATTTCGAGCGTCGCATTGCCGATATTTACCAGCACTGTCGCGAGCCTGAAACCATTCGCGAGAGCTTTGAACAGCTACAGCTTGACTTGGCAGGAGAAATCAACGAAGCCATGGTCAAGACGAGAGACATACTGCTAACCCACTTCGATGAGCAGGTACTGGAAAAGATCAAATCAGACAGCTTTGAAACCCGCGACCGCTATGAACGGATGTTCATGGACATTACCCGTCTTGAACTTGCGGAACACGCGGTTTTCGATGGCGACAACGGTTTCGTGCTTAATACACTCCCTGTAGCGGAGTTGCGGGAAACGGTGCCTTTGGGGCGATATGAGCTCCCCCGGCGTTCCGGTGAGGCGCATCTTTACCGGCTTGGCCATCCTTTGGGAGAATTCGTGCTGGAACAGGCCAAGTCGCGCACTTTGCCATCGGCAAAACTGATCTTCGATTACGACGCCTATCCCCTACGTGTGAGCACTCTTGAGTCTTTACGTGGCAAACAAGGTATGCTTGCCGTGGAATTACTTACTATCGATTCCCTTGGCGGTCGGGAACAACACCTCGTAGTATCCGCCGTTACCAACGATGGTCACATGCTGCCGGAGGATGACCCGGAAAAATTGCTGCGGTTGCCGGTGCGCGAACAGCACGAAATCGGTGCCGAACTTGATGACAACGACGCTATCCGGAAAGACCTTACGGAGCGAAAAAACCGTCTGGCCGAAAATATAAACCGCCGTAACCTGAGCTACTTCGAGCAAGAGGTGCAAAAACTTGATGCCTGGGCCGATGACCTCAAGGTGGGACTGGAACAGGAAATCAAGGAGATTGACCGAGAAATCAAGGAAGTACGCCGCACGGCGGCCGTTTCTCCTACACTGGAAGAAAAGCTGCACTGGCAGAAACAACAGCGGGAGTTGGAACAGAAACGCAACAAACTGCGCAAAGAGCTTTTTAATCGGCAGGATGAGGTTGAGGAACGGCGTAATGCATTAATCAGCGAGCTGGAAGCGCAGTTGAAGCAACTGGCTGAAGATAGAATGTTATTTATTGTTGAATGGGAGTTAGTCTGATGGCGCAGCAACCAATCCCTTTGGAACTTAATCTGTTAATACAAGAACTGGACTTGCTGTTTACCGGATTAATTGCTGGTGTTGGCAACGATGCTCCCGCTCGACGCAGTAACTTTCTTTCGAAATCAGTCGCTGCATATGTTTTGTTAAGGGAGGCAGGCGCAACAGTGCAAGAAGCAGCACGAGCGGTGGTTGACGGCGGTGGCGACCATGGGCTTGATGCTGTTTATGTGGCTGCGAATGACATATTGTGGTTAGTTCAAGCAAAGTATATTGCATCGGGAAGTGGTGAACCAGACCTTGGAGATGTTTCGAAATTTAAGGACGGTGTCATAGATTTGCTGGCATCCAGATATGATCGCTTCAATAATGCTATCAACGATAAAAAAGCTGCAATTGAAAGAGCAATGCATCGTGGAGGTTGCAAGTTTCATGGGGTATTGGTCTATACCGGAACAGCACTAGCAGATGATAAACGCACGTTATTAAGCGATATTGAGCGTATTTATAATGCTGCAAATCCCGGGTCTACCCGCTGTTTTATCCGGGGAATATCAGGTCTGCATGGTTTACAACTTGAGGCACAAGCAGCGAACCCAATAGAGACAGAGATTGAACTCAAGAATTTTGGGTATATCGATGCCCCGTACAGAGGCTATTATGGACGGTTGACTGCGAAGCGCTTATCAGAACTTGTGCAACAATATGATGATAGAATCGTTGAGAAGAACATACGCCGATTTCATGGTTCAACTGTTGTCAACGAAGGTATGCTTTCAACCATTCACGAAGAATCATCGCACTTTTTCTATTTCAATAATGGCGTCACATTCCTTTGTGATTCAATCAGGCATCTTCCGCCTGTTCTTGACACAAGAGAGACGGGCAAATTTAACGTCAACGGATTGTCTATAATTAACGGCGCCCAGACTGCCGGGACTATTGCACGCGAACCATGCGAATATTATGATGCCCACCCAGCAGAAGTCCTGGCAACATTTATTAGTCTTGAAAACGCACCTGATCCAAAAGTATTTGGCGTGCAAGTGACCCAGTATCGTAACCGTCAGAATGCCGTTGACCTTGAAGATTTTGCCGGACTCGACGAACAACAGGAAAGCTGGAAAGCTACCTTGGAACTGGCAGGTATTATCTACCTTTATAAGCATGGTGATGATGATCCAACCCTTTCAGATAACGTGTTCAGCGTGAGGGAAGCAGCTCCTGCGTTGGCCTGCAGCAGGACTACTACCGATTGGGCTGACTATGTCATTGCTGCGAAATCGGATCGAAAACGCCTTTTTCGGAGACCAGAGCATGTTAGAGTAGACAGCCCGTTAAAGAACGCATACAAAGAACTCTTCCGTGATTCTCTGACTTCTCGTGAAATGTGGCGAACTGTTCAGATACAGCGTTTCACAGAACAAACCGTAAGAGATCGGGCGAAAGGTGAAAATCAGCAGGATGCGGAGATATTACGTCAAGGGATGTGGCTTGTTCTTCATATCATTTTCATAAAAACGAAGCTTCAAAATGAAGCGACTCTGGAGTTGGTAGAAACTGAAAAAACACGTATATCGGCAGCTATTGATGTTATAGCAAACCAGCTAATAATCAGCTTCAAGTCGCAGACCTGGAACAAACAGTGTCGCAGTGTCTTTGAGAATAAGACGGATTGCCAGACTATTAAGAGATCCATGATGGCGGCTCTAACGCAACAATTGTAAAGAGGATGTAGCAAAAAGAATAATGTATGATCTTTTTTAGAGTTTATGCCTTATTCTGTCGTGACAATAGTGTATGGTAAACATAACGCCAAATGAACAATGATAAAATATCTAACATATTGAAATAATTAATATTTATAAACCGGAATTCATTGCAGCAGGTTCTCCATGTCACTTGATTTATTACATAAAAGATTGGGCTGGCCCTCCCCGGAAGAAATTCGTAATCCGTCCGGAGAAGGGGCGCGCATCTTTGCTGAATTGGCCCAAGCCAAAATTGAGAGAGCGATTTCCCGTCACTCAGATGCTTCCGGTGTGAAAATCGGCGTACTGTTGCGGAATTCGCAAGCTTCAGATACTGAAGCACCGCTGGCCGTAGTTGCAGAATTCAATGGAAAAACAAGCGACGAAACACTTCATGCGCTTCAACGCTTGGCCTGGAATTTTTCCCATAGTCCAACAGTTGTTACGATAGAGTCTGACTTGTTGCGTGTCTGGACCTGCTGTGAGCCTCCTGATGAACAGCGAACTCTTAACGAGTATGTCGTTGAAGAATTGGCTACTGATGATCTTGTTAGCTCTCATCCCACCGATATTACAAAACGGGCATCTCAGGCGCTCCATTGGGTAAACCTTGTTTCCGGACAGTTTTTCCGTGATCATGCGGAACGGTTCTGTCGTGGCCAGCGAGCCGACCAAATGTTGTTGGGGAATCTGCGGCATGTGCGAAGTATGCTTCATAAGGCTGGCCTCAAGGATGACGACATCTGCCATGACCTTTTAGCCCGGATCGTCTTTGTTCAATTTCTCTTTGATCGCAAGGATACAAAAGGCAACTCTGCCTTGAACCCAAGTAAACTAGCTGCTCTCCGCGACGCAGGTGTTCTGCAAAACGAGCACCCGGATTTCCCCAGCATCTTGGGAGATTATGAAGATACCTATCGCCTTTTCGATTGGTTGAACAGTAAGTTCAACGGCGATCTCTTTCCCGGCAAAGGCACAAATCCCCAAGAAAGGGAACGCGGCTGGAGTAAAGAAAGAGAACATGTTAAACCGATACATCTTGATCTTCTGAAAGAATTTATAAAAGGCGACATGGACATGCCAAAAGGGCAGCTCTGTCTATGGCCGCAATATTCTTTTGATGCAATTCCATTGGAGTTTATCAGCAGCATCTACGAGACATTCGTAACCGAGAGGGCATCCGGGGAGGGGATTTTCTATACACCGCCTCACCTTGTGGATTTCATTCTTGACCGTGTACTACCTTGGGACAGTGATAAGTGGAACTTGAAGATTCTTGACCCATCCTGCGGCTCGGGCGTTTTTCTCGTAAAAGCCTTTCAGCGCTTGATTCACCGCTGGAGGAAGGCGCATCCCGACCAAACAATCCGTGCCGAAAATTTGCGTGGTTTGCTGGAGAAAAACCTGTTCGGAGTTGATAAAGATCCGCACGCCGTGCGCGTAGCTTCATTCAGTCTCTATCTTGCCATGTGCGATGAGATTGACCCCAAGTTTTACTGGTCACAAGTTGTATTCCCGACAATGCGAGAGCAACGGCTTGTTAACTCCGATTTTTTTGAGGAAGACCGAATCGGTTTCCGAACCAAGGAAGACGCTGCCAGCTATGATCTTGTTATTGGAAACGCTCCTTGGGGTGAAAAGCTTCTGACCGAAACGGCGGAGCAATGGGCAAAGGATAAGACGCATCAATGGCCGGTGGCAAACAAAGGAATCGGCACTCTTTTTCTCCCAAAGGCGGCGGCGTTGACCAAACCTGAAGGTACGGTCTCCATTATTCAATCTGCAAGCTCCTTGCTTTTCAACCGGAGCAGTAAAGCTTGCGATTTCCGCAAGAAGTTTTTTACTACGTTTCGTGTTAATGAAGTCGTCAATCTGTCGGCTTTGCGTTTCAAGGTTTTCAATCGCAAGACCCATTCCACGCAAACGTCTATAGCTCCATCCTGCGTAATTACTTTCAAGCCACAATTTCCTAATAATGAACGTTTTGCTTACATAAGCCCGAAACAGGTAGAAGACTTGGCTGATGAATTCGACATCATTGTCGAGCCAACCGATTGTAAGTCCATTTATCCTGATGTTGCTGCCAATGATCCAGAGGTATGGACGGCCCTCATGTGGGGTAGTCGTCGCGACTGGGTTTTGGTTCAGCGACTGCATTCATTTTCAAGCCTTGCAAAGCTTAGGGATTCTGGTGAAATTGAAATCCGGGAAGGATTGATTCCGAGTAAGAACGGCAACCTTCATCCTGACACAATTAAGCGTATGTTTTGGAAAGGTAATTCTTTCCCCTCCTCAAGTTTCATTCAATTGAATACGTCACCGATTGAAGTGACAGAAGGAATTAAAACTCATCGAAAGACATCTCTAAAGGCTTTTGATCTTCCTCAACTTACTGTTAAACAAAGCTGGCAGACTGAAGCTGGACGCTTTACAGCCATGCTTACACCTTCTGAGGTAGAAGAAGGAATCCTGTTTTCTCAAAGTTATTTGAGCGCGCATTCATTGAATGGCGAAGAAAGTTTTCTGAATGCGGCCTGTCTTTCTTACAACAGTATTTTGTCAGTATATTTTCTTTTGCTGACCAGCAGTCGTTTTGCGTCTTATCGGCCAGAACCTCTTGTTGAAGAGTTGTTGCGAGTTCCAATTCCAGAACCTCAGCCAAATCTGTTAGATGGTATTCAAAACGTTGAAGATATTGACCGGCGTATTCGAAATATTTTCAATTTTAAAGATGCCGAATGGGTTCTCATTGAGGACTTGTTTAATATTACTCTGTCCGACTTCAAAGGCGACGCCAACTCGCCGGGGCGAAAACAGACGCGACGGCATGTAGATGAAGATAATGAACCGGAACTCCAACGCTATTGCGAATATTTTATTCGTGTCTTGAAAGCCGGTTTCGGTCAGGACAAGAATATCACCGCGACGGTTTTTCAAGAGACCGGCAAAGACCTTCTCCCCTATCGCTTGGTTGCTTTTGAGTTGAACGGGGTGAGCGCAGAACAGTTTCGTACTGAATCCCTTGAAACAACTGACCTTCTCGCTGAACTGGAAACTTTAAACCAGACGTGGCTTAGCGGCAACCAATCGAAAGGCGGCAGCATTTATCATCAACGTGTTGCACGAGTCTATGATGATCGTGGAAATACGCCAACTATCTTCATTCTTAAGCCGGATGCCTGTCGCTACTGGACGCGGAGCATGGGGCTTCATGACGCCGACGAGGTTGCAGCCGACTTTGTCGGCTGGCAATCTGCTAAAAAACGTGAACATGCTCGATAAGCTGATTTTCCAAAATATGCCTCATCAGGACTTCACTCAGCTTGCCGAGGCATGGTGCCATAATCAATCCGAGATACTGATTAACTTTATTTGGCAGGGTTACGACCTGCTGAAACACGAGAGCCCATTAGTTAATTGCAAAGACTTGGAGCGCAGTATTACTCAATTGCTGGAGTCCCGTATTCATCGAGTTATGACGGGGGATGAACCGTTTTATGTTCAGCACGGTCCTTATGAACGGGAAACAATGCAAGCGCCTCCTGCACAGCCGCCACAGTATGACATCGCCTTTGTCCTGCTTGCGGATGAGCAGATTATGTGGCCTATGGAAGCAAAGGTATTGGAGACGGCGGGTACGGTTGCGGAATATATTGAAGATGTGAAAGAGGAGTTTCTGATGTGCCGCTACGCGCCGTTTTCCAGTGAAGGGGCCATGCTCGGCTATCTGCTCTCCGGTACACCTGACGATGCTTTTAATAATATTTCGGCAAAAATCCCCTGTAAACTTGAAGATCACCCCGGTTTCACTGCTCGTCCTCAAAAAATGTCTCACCATGTCCGCACGGTTCCGGTCGGAAAATCATATCCCGCCACATTCGGATGTCATCATTTGATATTTGAATTTCATGGGTTAAAGCGAAGCCGAGAATAGCTCTATTTGGAGATAGTACTTGATGAACAAACAAAAACTCGAACTCACCTGGATCGGCAAAGACAAGCGCCCCAAGCTGGAGCCGCGCATCCTGCTGGAAGATCCTGAAAAATCCTACCACGCCAAGCAGCGGGTTACGGAAAACGATATTTTCGACAATCGCCTGATCTTCGGCGACAACCTGCTGGCGCTGAAGGCGCTGGAACAGGAGCTAACCGGCAAGGTGAAGTGCGTCTTTACCGATCCCCCCTACAACACCGGTTCGGCCTTTACCCATTACGACGACGGGCTGGAGCACTCCATCTGGCTGTCGCTCATGCGCGACCGGCTGGAGATTATCCGAAGACTCATGTCAGATGATGGTTCATTGTGGATTACCATTGATGATAATGAGTGCCATTATTTCAAGGTGATGTTAGATGAAATATTTGGCAGACGAAATTTTATTACTACAGTTATTTGGCAAAAAATATATACGTCAAAGAATTCGGCCCGTCATTTTTCTACCATGCATGACTATGTTCTTGTTTACTCTAAGAATATTGACCTTTGGAAAAGAAATGATTTACCACGATCTGCAAAACAAGATGATGCATATAAAAATCCAGATAAGGATCCAAGAGGGCCTTGGAAAGCGACTCCGATTCAAGCTAGGAATTATTACGGTAAAGGCTTATATCAGATCATTTCGCCATCAGGCCGCGTAATTGCGGGGCCACCTAAAGGAACATATTGGCGAATTTCAGAAGAAAAATTTCTAGAACTTCAAGAAGATAATCGTATTTGGTGGGGTGACAAAGGAGACAATGTCCCAGCACAAAAGAGATTTCTGACTGAAGTGCAAGGTGGTGTTGTTCCTTCAACGATCTGGTTCCATGATGAAGCTGGGCATAATGGCGAGGCAAAAAACGAAGTTCGAGCTCTAGATATCGAAGCTGATGATATTTTTATAACACCAAAGCCAGAACGTCTTATCAAGCGTGTTCTTGATATTGCTACCAACCCCGGCGACCTCGTCCTCGACTCGTTCGCTGGTTCCGGCACCACCGGCGCGGTTGCTCACAAAATGGGCCGCCGCTGGATCATGATCGAACTGGGCGAACACTGCCACACCCATATCATCCCACGCTTGCAAAAGGTTATAGACGGCGAAGACCAGGGGGGCATCAGCAAGGCCGTTGACTGGAAGGGTGGCGGCGGGTTTCGTTACTACCATCTGGCACCATCGCTGCTGGAAAAGGATCGCTGGGGCAACTGGGTCATCAACCGCGAATACAATCCTGCCATGTTGACTGAGGCGCTCTGCAAGCTGGAAGGTTTCACCTGTGCACCTTCGGAGACGGTCTGGTGGCAGCATGGCCAATCCACCGAGCGGGATTTCATTTACATCACTACGCAAAACCTCTCCTCTGAACAGTTGCAATCGTTGTCTGAAGAAGTGGGGGAGGGGAGCAGCTTGCTGGTGCTGTGCAGCGCATGGCGCGGTGTTGATGCCGCCGAGGCGGGTAAGCGCTGGCCAAATCTCACTTTGAAGAAGATCCCGAAAGTGGTGTTGTCGCGCTGCGAGTGGGGACACGACGACTACAGCCTGAATGTGCAAAACCTGCCCATGGCGCAACCTGATCCGGAACTGGCGCCAACTGCTAAAAAGAAAGCCAGTACAGCACCCGGCCAGGCATCTCTGTTTGGGGAGGTCGCCCAATGAACCAGCGTATCTTTAACGCCATTTGCGGTCGTCTCTCCCTGCGGCCACCCCAGTCTGAATCCCTGCACAAGCTTGTGCAAGCCATCGACGCAACCCCGGATTTCCTGGCTCATGAGCGGGACGTGAACGCGGTGCTTGCCGCATTGAAGGCCGAATTTTCTACGCTGGAGGATTTCGAACGGGAGTTCCCTTCTCTCTGTTTTGCCCTTGCCACCGGCGTGGGTAAGACCCGTCTGATGGGTGCCTTCATCAGCTATCTGCACTTGGCCCATGGCTTCAAGCACTTCTTCGTGATGGCGCCCAATCTTACCATCTACAACAAGCTGATCGCCGACTTCACCCCCAACACGCCAAAGTATGTGTTCAAGGGAATCGCCGAGTTCGCCGCCTGGCCGCCGGAGGTTATCACCGGCGACAACTACGAGCAGCGAGCCCCCAACCTGAGCCTGCTGTCTCCCGTCACGATCAACATCTTCAACATCTCCAAGATCAATTCCGAAGTCAGGGGTGGCAAGAGCCCACGCATCAAGCGTCTGTCGGAATATATCGGAGACAGCTATTTCAATTATCTGGCCGAGTTGCCGGATCTGGTGCTGCTGATGGACGAGTCGCATCGCTATCGCGCCAGCGCCGGGGTACGCTCCATCAACGAGCTGAAACCTTTGTTCGGCCTCGAACTGACCGCTACTCCATTTGTGGAAACTACTCGTGGGCCGGTGCCGTTCAAGAACGTTGTGATGGATTACCCCTTGGCGCGGGCTATGGATGACGGCTTTGTCAAGGAACCGGCAGTTGTGACCCAGCGTGGTTTTGACACCAAAAGCCATACGCCGGGCGAGATCGAGCGAACCAAGCTGATGGACGGTATCCGCGTGCATGAAGCCACCAAGGTGGAGCTGATTACCTACGCCCGCCAGAATGGTGTGAAGACCGTCAAGCCGTTTATGCTGGTGATTGCCCGCGACACCACCCACGCCGGGCAGTTGCTGGAACTGATCAAGTCCACGGACTTCTTTGAGGGGCGCTATTGCGACAAGGTTATTCAGGTTGACAGCAGCAAGACCGGTAAGGAAGAAGAGGAGATGATTGAGAGGTTGTTGGCTGTGGAAAGTGAAAACGAGCCGACTGAGATTGTCATCCACGTCAACATGCTGAAGGAAGGGTGGGACGTGACCAACCTCTACACTATCGTGCCACTGCGCGCCGCCAACGCTCGCACACTGATAGAGCAGTCCATTGGCCGTGGCTTACGCCTTCCCTACGGCAAGCGCACCGGCGTGACCGCAGTTGACCGGCTTAATATCGTGGCCCATGACCGCTTCCAAGAGATCATCGACGAGGCCAATCGCGGCGACTCACCCATTCGGCTCAAACAGTTGATTCTTGAAGCGCCTGATCAGGATGAAAGCAGTGTTAGCGTAAAAGTCGGCTCAACCGCCGAGCAGATGATGGGGCTGCATGAACCGGTGATAACGCCTGCGTCCGGCGCAGAATACGAGATACCTGCTGAACAAGTGATTGCGGAAGTGTTTACGACTCCGGCGGGAAAACAGGCCGCTACCGTTGTCATGGAAGTGATTCAGGAAATGGAAAAACGTCAGGTAGACGTTCCCACCAGCGCCGCTCTTCGCAATCCGGAAGTCCAAAAGGTTATTGCGGCTCAGGTTGCTGAACGTCTGACACCTGCCCAGAGTGAGCTGTTTGAAAGCGAGACGCTGGATATTCCTGCGCTGGTAGCCAAGGCAACAGAGATCGTCAGTAACAACATCATCGACATTCCCCGTATTTCCGTGATTCCGACCGGTGAAGTCACGGTAGGGTTCCGCCCGTTTACCCTTGATGTCAATGGGCTGCATCTCCAGCCGTCAGATAGAGAGCTGGTGATTCATAACCTTCATACCAACGAGCAGGACTCCCTTGCGGCGGAAGTCGGTATTACCGAGCAACGCCTGGAAGACTATATCGTGTATGCCCTTATTGACTTTGACGATATCGATTATCTGGCCCATGCCGACTTGCTCTATGATCTTTCCGGGCAGATGGTGCGTTATTTTTTAAGCTATCTAGCAGAAGATGAAGTACGCAATGTTTTGGAAAAACACCTTCGAGTAATTGCCAGAGAAATTCACTCCCAGATGATGGCCCATTTCTGGGAAAAAGCACCGGGGTACGAAGCCCAAATAAGTCGTGGCTTCACTACCTTGAAGCCATGCAACTACACCGTTTCGGCAAAGAATCCCGTTCACAGCTACCGGGAGACGGTTGAGGACAAGACCCGTATTAAGCAGATGATGTTCGGCGGCTTTGAAAAATGCCTTTATCCACTGCAAAAATTTGACTCCGACAGCGAGCGGCGTTTCTCAGTAATTCTCGAACGCAACGCGGATAAGTGGTTCCGTCCCGTAAAAGGGCAATTCCAGGTTTATTACAAGTCAGGTTCCGAACAACCGGAATATGTTCCCGACTTCGTGGCTGAAACCACGGATAAGATTTACATGGCGGAAACCAAGGCACGCGGCGATCTGGCGGATGCCGATGTGCTGGCAAAGGCCGAAGCGGCAGTCACATGGTGTCGCAACGCGACAGAATACACCCAAGCCAATGGCGGGAAGCCATGGTTGTATCTGATGATTCCGCACGATGAAATCAATGAAGGGCGGCGATTGGTTGATTTTGAGCGGTTTGCGAGGAAGTAAAATGTGATTTAGGAAAAATCTGTGTAATCAGTTACAACTGTTTTATGTAATAATTTGTGTGTGCATGTAAACTATAATTAATGAGGATTTAAAATGACACGTGACGAAGCCAGAAAAAAGATAATATTCGCCCTGGACGTGAATGGTTTGGAGGAGATTGAGCGCTTTGCCGAGATACTTTCCGGCAAGGTAGGTCTGTTCAAGGTAGGCAAGGAACTCTTCACTTCCAGCGGCCCCCATGCCGTGCGTAGCGTCCAGCATCATGGCGGCGGCGTATTTCTCGACCTCAAGTACCACGACATACCCAATACCGTGGCCAAGGCCATGGTCGAGGCTGCCAGGCTCGGCGTGCAGTTGGTAAATCTGCACGCCCTCGGTGGCAAGGAGATGATGGAGACAGCCGCCAAGGAGGTGCAGCGGGAGTTCGGAGCTGATCGTCCGAAGCTTCTGGCCGTGACCATCCTGACCTCGTCCACGGCAGCGACCCTCCAGCAGGTGGGGATTGATAAGCCGGTGGACGAGATGGTGGTCCGTTTGGCCAAACTGGCCAAGGAATCCGGAATGGACGGCGTGGTGGCTTCGCCGCTGGAGATCGGCGTGATCCGCGAGGCCTGCGGGCCGGACTTCCTGATCGTCACTCCCGGGGTGCGCCCGTCATTCGCGGCTGTTGACGACCAGAAACGGATCATGACCCCGGCCGAGGCGGTCAGGGCTGGTGCGGATTACCTGGTGATCGGCCGCCCCATTGCCAAGGCCGCCGACCCGGCCGTTGCCGCGGAGATGATCGTGGACGAGATAGTCGCAGGTCTGCCATGAAAGGCGAACTGATTTTTGGTGTCAACCCGGTCAAGGAATCCCTGCAGGGCACGCGGGGCGCGTACAATCTGTACGTACAGATCGGTGCCAGCGACCATCGCGTGGAAAAAATCATCAAGCTGGCTGAACAGCGGGGGGTTGCGATACATCGCCGCGAAAAGGTCGATCTGACCAAGATGTGTGCCTCTTCTCATCATCAGGGTCTTGCCCTGGAGGTGGAGCCGTTTCAATACGCTGATCTGGATGATGTGCTGGCCTCCCTTGCCAAAGACGACAAAAGCGGTTTTCTGCTGGTTCTGGACGGTATCCAGGACCCCCACAACCTGGGAGCCTTGATCCGGAGCGCTGCCTGCGCCGGTTGTTTTGGAGTGATCATTCCCAGGGATCGCGCCTGCGGCGTCACGGCTGCTGCCGAAAAGGCCTCGGCCGGAGCGGTGGAAACCGTTCCGGTGATCCAGGTAACCAATGTTGTCCAATCCCTGGAGGCGCTGAAAAAGGCCGGCTACTGGGTCTACGGACTGGCTGGCGAAGCAGGCCAGCCGCTCTACGAGGTGGTTTTTTCCGGCAAGATCGCGCTGGTGGTGGGCAGTGAAGGGGAGGGGATGCGTCCCCTGGTTCGCAAGCAGTGCGATATGGTCATGGCAATCCCCCAATTCGGCGGGGTGGGCTCGCTCAATGCGTCCGTGGCCGGCGGAATCGCCATGTTCGAGGTGGCGCGGCAGTTGCACGCTACCTCAGCCAAGAAAACATTATAACGGTTTCACGTAGTGATGGTTCTGAAATAGCGCTGTCAGATTGTTAGGGCAAAGGTCCCGGTGCTCGACAAACGCTCTCAAACTGCTGATAAAGGCTGAATCCTGGGTCGGGTCGATATGCGGGATTTTTGTCTGCCCGCCCAGTTTGCCGCGCACTCTCCGAGACCAGTCATAGATCGTTTCCTCCGGCGCCAGCAACACCTGTGGTGCCTGAATCCTCCCTTGGGCACGGAAGGCGGCATAATCGGCGTTCAGTTTCCGCAGGGTCCCATCCAACAAACGACCAGCCTGATCCGGATCGGTGCATTTCCCGTCCATTGCCAGCACCCAGACATGCCTGCGTGCCGGCACATCGGCACCTACCATGAACTCGCGCACATTCCACCCACCAGTGGCATTCAGCTCTGCCACCGCTCGCTCCACCTCATCCTGCGTCACTTTTTCC
>Ga0172380_10006380_pt1 | contig 13738 bp, 12 predicted proteins | sample Leawe162metaG_FD_119747 | JGI IMG/M metagenome (GOLD analysis project Ga0172380, IMG submission 119747) | Leachate microbial communities from a municipal landfill in Southern Ontario, Canada - Leachate well 162 metaG | ecosystem: Engineered > Solid waste > Landfill > Unclassified | place... | reverse complement strand
AGTACGTAGTTACCTAGTGGGACATTATTATTGAAACTTCTTATAGCTTGCGTGACCTGACCCAGAGTGAGTCAAAGCTGTTGTATTTTTTTTTCATCTACCAGGACCTCGATATTGTACTGATCATCTACCGAAGATCATCCACCTCCTATAGATCATACCTTAGCATCGACTATCGGTCCTTTACCTCTTAGCTCATCCGCCAACTGATAGGCAAGTGTCCTGATGTGATTCACTGAAAATGACTTGCTATCGCCATATATCATCATTTCAAACAACAATTCATTCATGGTGCTAATCTCGCTTACCACTGGATCTTTTGCATCTGTAGGTAGTGATACTTTGCTAATTTCGTTTTTGACATCATTGATGAAATCTTTTACATCTATATCGTTTTTTAGGGTAATCGTGATATTGGAAAATCCTACAGAGGAATTCGAATCAATACTATCGATACCTTGTATATTTTCTACTTTGTCTTCAAGTTTGGTGGTAATGAGCTGGTCAATATCTACAGGATTTGCTCCTGGATAGGAAGTGCTGACACTTACGATTCAGAATTTAATCTCTGGTGACGACTCTTTTGGTATCTGAAATGCAGCAAACAAACCATATCCAATAAGTAAGATGGTGAGCATAATAGATATTCTGAAGTTTTTGATCCACCGTCCAAAAAAATTATTTTCAAGAGATGCGAGGTAGGCGCGTAGTTTGTCGTTCATAGGTAACGGATATTGTAATAAGAAGTTAAATATATAGTGTTGTAGCTCTTTATTTCAATTTGAAATGTGGTCATAATGGATAGCACGTTGCATATTTCTGATTATTTGCCTATCAAGGGGAAGTCACTTTGCTCTATAGGCAATCGATGACATCACAACTTTGGCGATGAGCTCATTTTGATCGGTTTGATAAAGTTACTTCTAGGTGGTAAGCGCGATGAGATTGCTATACAAAAATTATATATAAGCTGAGGAGATCTACAATTCCTAAGCAGTTTTCATCAATATTTCTTTACCAAACATCAGTTGCAGTCTGTATCATATATCCAAGAAATACCACATGGGATAAGGTCTGGTCTGCGTTTCGTAACAAGAAAATTGAAGGATTTTTTTCGTTACCTTGCTTGTGATACATTTGTAATAGGCTGAGGAGAGTTGTTTACCGAAGAAACACCAGGAAGTTATTTGTATCGATATTGGTCTTTGTTGCCTTACCGAATGCGTAGTATATTTGCCAAGACCGACTTATACGTGATGTGATGAATGCAGTCTCCAAAAACGTGGTACAACAAGATGATACTGAGGAGGATTGTGAGATCCAGCAAGCAGTGTTTTTTGAGAGATGAGGAAAGCGTACGCGTCGCTCAGCAGTTTGGCTGAGACGCACAGTGGTTTATTGATACAAGCTATTTTGTCCCCCATGAGGATCGCAAACAGCAATCGACCAAAAAGTATATTATTGTCAACACTAACCCTTTATCGGATAAACGGACGGTGGAACTGAGATCTATTATCCACGAATACCATGTTCGTGACTACGATATTTACTTTTTACCTGCTTTTTTTACTTCCAATTCACAACAAGATGATATGTTGTGCTATGATGCTCTGCATGCAGATTTTGCATATATCATGTTGTTGGATTGGAGGGATCGAGAGCTATTTGTGGATGTATTTCAGGGTGCAGAGAAGATATTTTGCTCTAGACTACACGTATTCCTTATGTCCGCGTTTTGGGGCAAAGATGTACAAGCCTATCCTTACCAAAAAAAGATCACAAAAAATAGATTGATTTTGGAGGCGTGTTGAGTCTTATGATAGCAGTGTACTCCATATAGTGTCACACATTATCTGTTTGCGTGTATTACACTAGCTGAATTATATCAGATTATTTATATATGTTTATATTGTAAAGCAATGAAAAAACTACTATCATCTTTGATGGCTCTTGTGTTGCTTACGGGCAGCGCTTTTGCAACAACCATTACTACTCCTATCAATAACGATACTGTCAGTGGCGGTATGGGAGGTGGCGGAGGAAAGCCAATATGGATTGATCCCGAATATCCAAATGGAGGCAATATCACCTACAACACAGAGGCTCTTGATCTTACGAGCTACTTCAAAAATAAAAAATCAAAAATTACCAAAGTTAAATGTGACGGTAAGGTGATTTTGAATAGCTTGGGTATAACAAACAGCAAAGTGGTATCTGTGGGTGTTCAAGAAGGTGATTTTACTTTCAATTACGATTTCAATAACTGCTCTTTTTGGGCTGGTAGAACTGTATATGCTCAGGCTACTGACGTAGTGACTGATACGCAAGCTATCACTATGGCAAAGGAGTTACTGACGAAGAGCGAAGCTCTTAGCTACTTTAGAGATATGGTAGGAGAGCCTATGGTTACCTATAGAAACAATTACGATGCACAATGAATTGCTAGAGAAGGTAAAGCATACTCTATGAGTGTAGTATTTCCTATCAAGATTTCTGGCAAAGTGGTATATCAGACGTATGGAGATCCAGTTGGATTGACCATGGATGTCACCAACAAAGGTGTAAATAGCGTAAACGCATCAGTATTGCCTTTCACTTTATTGAGAGCAGATAGCTACAAATTGGGCTTTGATGACCTTATCGCATTTATCAAAAAAGGTGGTAATAATCCATATTATCCTCCTTACGTGCAAGATGCTGATCAGTCACAGGTTAAAGTAGATGTAAAGGCCTTGAGTTATGAGAATGTTTGGGTAATCAGCTACAAATATCCTATGTATGGAGGTCAGCCATCTATTTACCTCACCAGTGGTATTAGGGTCAAAACCGACAAACAGTTGGATAATGGTCCGGGTACCGAAAAGAGAGATTACTATATGGTGATTAGTGACTATAAAGTTGCAAACAATATCTACTAGTACTCTATTACTTCAGACTTATTCCATCTGCATCTGCACGTTGGGATAAGTTTTTTGTTACCTTGTATTAGGTTGCTATTTTTTTACTATTCTCTGTACTTCGTTTATTCTTATTTACCTATGGCAGACGGACTAGAAACAGCTGGATTTGAGTCGATACAAAATACTGGAAATGAATCTGGTGAGGTTTCTCAGGAAGATTTGATCCGCGTCAATGAGCAGCTCGGTGAGTCGAGAAAGTATCGTGGTATGATTTGAAGTTCCGTTGCTACAAATAGTAAGCTTGCCGAATTTTTGAAACACTTGATTGTGCAGGTTAACAGCAATGAATTTCGAGATGCCTTAGACTGTTTTTATGTAAAAACTGAATTATGAGAGGCGATTTTTTTGAGTACCACTTTTTGTGCATGTATGGCGCCATTGTATGCCGCAAAAGCTGATGAGCTCGCTTTGCAAGAGTTGTTCGCGATAGATTATCATGTCGATACATCATTTCATGCCTATTTGCAGTATATCCAGAAATTATTCGCACACGATAAAGAAAGTCGAAAAGTTAATGAAAAGAAGTTTCTTATATTTCTCAAGTTAGTTATTAGTTTACGGAGCTTGCAACCAGAGGATAAAAGCGCCCTTGGTCATATAACAATTGATGCATTATCTTGATGATCTCAGTAGTCATACCCACAAGAGGTACGGGTGACTTTACAAAATTGACACATTTGTTGAACTCACTCAAAGAGCAAACTCTGCAAGCAGAGGAGATTCTGATTATTATTGATTTTGATGTACCACAAAGACCTCTCAAAACATTGTTACATGACTTTACAAAATGAGATCGCCACGCCACAAGTATGAATATCGCGCTACTCAATCAAGATTGATATAGGGTGAGCGCTGCGAGAAATTATGGTGTAGCTCAAGCAAAGTGAGATTACGTGTTGTTGTGTGATGATGATATTGTGCTGCATGAAGCAGATTGCCTAGAAAAAATATATGAACAGTATCATACCAAAAAAGTATCGTACGATGATCACGATAAGCAGGTCCGTGAACTTATTTTTTATCCCACCATCACCTTTCATGATACTGGTCATGTTCAGACACAGTGATTTGTATCGTATAATCGATTATTGTGCCGACCAGTGCCAAAATATAGTATAGAGTGGAAGAGCAAGGCTTGGAAGCGGTTACCAGTGTGATGGGTGCAGTCTCAACCTGCGTATGGAGATGTGCAACTCATTTGATCTATTTGCGTGTTTGCTGCCAAAGGTACTCTCGTGAACCACCCTTATGACGAAAAATTTGTTTTTATCTATGAGGATCTAGAGCGAAGTTATAGGGCTTATCGCTCATGAGTCGCCATCGTTATCTCTGATACGGTCACGGTACAACACCGAGAAAGCGAGAAAGATATGCTTGCGCGATCGTACATTGATACGCCAGAACATGTGTATCTCAAGACAAGACATAGGATCCGATTTGCTCTCAGGCATGCTCGTGGTCGACAATTGCTATCATTTTACTTGATTGGGTTTTGGGTGAGCAACTTACGAACACTGCTTTATATATACCTTTACGGCACAAGAAAAGATAAGCTGAGAAAATCACGACGGAAAGGTATCGTGGATGGATTACGTTATGATCCACCCTCTGTTGTGTAATTTATTGAATTATGAAGATTGTACTTATGAAAAGTAATATACTACCTAGTGATTTTGTACTCCGTACGTGGGATGATATACAGCCATATTACGAAAATATTTTAACGTTATCCGTTACTACTGTTGAAGATTTGCAAACCTTGATTGCGAACAGTTGCGATTTGGATGACTATTTGTCTGAGGATTATGCACGAAGATATATCAAGCAATCTTGTAATACTAGTGATGAATCTGCTATCAAACACTACGAGGAGTTTGTTGATGGTATACAACCACAGCGAACAAGAATGGGCGATAAGGTCAACAAACTGATTGCTAGTAGCCCATGCGCAGAGCAATTACCACAGCCATATCCACTGCTATTGAGGGGCATTCGCAGATCTATCGAGCTTTTTAGAGAGGAGAATATCCCTCTTGAACAAGAAGCAGACAAATTATCTCGCGAATATGTGCAGATTGTTTCCAAGATGACTATACAACATGACGGTAAGGAGCTAACCATGAAACAGGCTTCTCAATTGCTAAAAGAAGAAGATAGAGTTGTTAGGAAGGAAATTTTTGATAAGATGATGGCAAAAAGACAGGAGAGTAAAGACCAAATAAATATTATTTTGGATAAACTTATTGTCATCAGGAATCAGATAGCAAAAAACTGTGGCTTTAAAAACTATGCTGAGTACAAGCACTTTGCTTTGCAGAGATTTGACTATTCCCTGGATGATGTGAATGTATTTCATGCTGCTGTTGCTCAGATTATTACTCCTTTAAATAAAGCTATTGCTGACCATAGGGAAGGTAGGCTTGGACATCCACTCAAACCCTATGATTTTGCTGTTAGCGTGTACGATAAGACAACTAACGAGTGCTATAAAGATCCAGATGATCTAGTGACTAAAACTGTTGTTGCTCTCAATAAAACTCATCCAGATTTTTGATGATTTGTACAAAGACTTCATACATTAAAGCAGTTGGACTTGGGTACAAGAAAGTGAAAAATGCCTTGAGGTTATAATTATCCACTGAGTACTGGCGATAGTTCGTTTATTTTCATGAATGCGTCAACTGATGACTATGGAGTATTTACTATGCTCCATGAGTCATGACATGCTTTGCATCACTACTATACCTATGATATCAAACCTTCAGCACTCAGACACCCTGGCTCGGAAGTGTGTGAGATAGCATCTATGGCCCAAGAACTATTGAGCCTAGATAAACTTGCTGCATTCTTCCAAAATCCCAAAGATTACGATATTACTATATTGGAGAAACTTGAAGATGATATTCTTGTGTTTCCTTGGATATCCAAAGTGGATTTATTCCAGCAGTGGTTGTATACTAATCCAGAGCATACTCATGAGCAAAGAGCAGACAAGCGGAGTGAATTGAGTGAAATCTACCCGTACTGTTCTGGAATTGGCTCGTATGATGCATGGGCAGGTGAGTACGAACAAGCTCTTGCGTGCCGCTGGCAAAACCAAATACATGTGTTTGAATATCCGCTATACTATATAGAGTATGCTATTGCTGGTTTGGCTGCTATCGCTATGCGAAAAAACTACCTAGAAAATCCTCATCAATGAGTGGAGGATTATATCAACCTACTTAAGGTGGGTAACACTAAACCTATGCCCAAGATATTTGAAGCTGGAGGATTGAAGTTTGATTTTTCCAAAGAGTATGTACAGAACTTAATGGATTTTATGCAGTCCAAATTGCAGGAGTGCTACGCTAAAATAGGATAATTTCAGATTATATTATATATTGATAATCAGATTATGACAGACTTGGAACATATTAGAAACTTTTGCATTATTGCTCACATCGACCATGGCAAGTCTACTCTGGCTGATAGGTTGATGGAGATTACTGGCACAATCAAAAAAAGTGACCATGGGCAGGTTTTGGATAAATTGGAGTTAGAGCAGGAAAGATGAATCACCATCAAGCTCGCACCAGTCAGGATGAAGCGAAAATGATACCAACTCAACTTGATTGACACACCTGGCCACGTAGATTTTCAGTATGAAGTGAGTAGATCGTTGGCAGCAGTAGAAGGTGCGATCTTGCTGATTGATGCTAGCCAGGGCATACAAGCGCAAACCCTCAGCGTGCTCTACATGGCTATGGAATATTGATTGGAAATCATACCTGTTTTAAACAAGATTGATTTACCTGCTGCAAGACCAGAGATGGTTGGCAAAGAAATTGAAAACTTATTGGGCATACCCTACCAGGATATTGTCGCTGTAAGCGGCAAGACTGGACAAAATGTAGAGTTATTGCTTGACGTTATTATTGCTAAGGTGCCTAGTCCCAAACCTGTTGAACTACATTAATTTCATTACTGTGTGCATGATCGACTCCATTATTCTATTTTTCCAAAAAAAGATATTACCAGCTCTGGTATTGAGCGTGGTGATTGTCGGATGATTTACGTGGTGGGTAGGATTTACCATTGATAGCGAAGCTGGTGAATATATGCTAGGATTTGAGGAAGTAATAGGCCAACATGACACTGCTATCGTATTGGGTGCAAAAGTATATGCCAATGGCGCACTTGGTGCTATTGTACGTGATAGAGCTGACATGGCTATCAGATTATACAAATCTGGCAAAGTAAAAAAGATACTAGCCAGTGCCGATAATAAAGACAGAAACTATAATGAAACCAAAGCCATATATGACTACCTTATTGACAACGGAGTTGCTAAGGTAGATATTTTTGTGGATTTTGCTGGTTTCGATACATACGATAGCGTCTATAGAGCAAAACACAATTTCCTGGTAGAAAAATTGCTGATACCAAATCATATCAACTACTGTCCAAGAAGTCTGTATCTTGCTCGTCATCTGGGTATGGATGCTCGGTGTGTCACTATGCCTAAGCGATTTAAACCTAGAACTCTAGGTGGTTACTATAGAGAAACTCTTGCCAAGGTGAAAGCGCGAACAGATGTTACGTTTTCATCCAAAGCATATTTTGCCAGCAAGGATACCTATCCGATCGGTGGCACTGGCAATGCAGGTATGTTTTATTAATGGCTTTTTATATTATCTCGTCTGGTTTTATAGTTCACAGTAGAGATGAGAGCTCTTTTCTTTTTGTGCGTTGCATAATGTGCCGAACCCTATTAGGAAGATTTTTGAGTAGCTCAAAACGCTCACTTTCTAAAATATCTCCGTCTATATCGTTTTCAAGTAAATCTCTTATTTCTTGGTTTACCGAAAATTGTATTGAACCTTGTCCTGGCGTGCTGTTGTAATTGCATTCTAGCGCAATGGTATTTCCTCATTTCACCACACTGATCTTTGCGTAAGATTTATTTTTACTGACCGAATAAGATATATCGTGCGATTGTCAATCTTCTACCAATACTCCACTTCAGCTAAATAGAGTATGCATGATATCTTTTACCAGTGTTGGTATCTCACTTGAGGTGGTCAGTATACATTGCTGGATTAGTTTATCCATATTCAATCTAATTTGAGTGTACTGTCATACGGCAGTCTCTGGAAGTCAGTAGTTCATGTAATTGGTTGTTGATATAAAGTGTATAGTATTATTTCTGGTGTATTGTGTTTTGATAATACAGGCAGTTTTTTTGCAGAGGGCAGTCTTTGCATCTGGGATTTCTTGCGGTGCAGTGATATCTACCAAATAGTACAATGCTGTGGTGAGCGATAGTCTTGTATTTATGATAGATCAATGTTTCTAAGAGTTTGCTTGTTTGCTCTGGAGTTTTGGTTTGGACTCGAGCAAGCCTATTGCATACCCTGTGCACATGTGTATCTACGCCTATCTCTCACGATCAGTAGAGCACATGACTTACCACTTTTGCAGTCTTTATGCCTACTCATGGTAACTTAGTAAGAAGATTGGTAGATCTTGGTACTAGATATCCATATCTTTTGTAGTATATACTTTCTTTACTGTTTGTCAATATGTTTGAATGAAAAATATTATCAGCTAATAGTTGAGAAGTTTTGTAAATATAACCCGCTTTTGCTCTATAAAATCCTATAGACTGTATCGCTTTCATGAGGGCTTCTAGTCACAAAGCGATGATATCTTGAGGAGATTCGATAATCTGAAAAAGTACGCTGGTGACTTTATTGACCTGCTTGTCTGTGCATTGGGCACTGAGTATGACGGCAACGAGAAGTTGAAAAGGCGTCTCCCGATGTAGTTCGGTCGTATCACTTGGGAACAGTGAGTGGATAATGACCAGTTCTTGATTGATATATTTCTTAGTTTTTTGCATATTGATAGGGTAGCAATTGAACTCAGCTTATTTTTAGTTATTCTGTAACAAATTTATAGAGCATTGTGTGATATGACATCGACCCCTACCCAAGATTGAGTTATCGAGTGTATCAAAACAGTATTTGATCCAGAGTTCCCACTGGTGGATATACGGACTATGGGTCTTATTTACCGCATTGATATTAGTCATAATCAAGCTACTGCTTCTGATCAGAGGGATACTGAAACGCATGCCCCTGTCCTTGAAGGAGAACGAGACGAAGAGGGTTTTGTTAGTTATACTGACCAAGGCAGTATTGTCATTGATATGACACTTACGACACCAGCTTGTCCAGCGGCTGACTACCTCCCTGAGGCTGCAAAAAATGCTGTACAGATCATGTTTCCAGACTATGCTGTATCGGTTGTTATGGTTTGGGATCCTACGTGGACGATAGCTATGATAAAAGATGAAGATCTCAAAAGGATGTTTGAATAAGATAGTTGGATACAAAAAAGAGCCATGGGGCTCTTTTTGTATATAGTAATGGAACTACTTTTTTGTCGCAACTTTCTTTGTTTTCGCAGGTATAACTTTCTTTTTTACAGGAGCTACCTTTTGGTTAGAGTGGTTTCTCTTGCCATCATCTTTGATGTCTTCAGCAAAGTCTACAACAATTTTAGCAAGTGGCTTAATTTTTTTGAAGATTTTTTTGCCTAGTTTGCTGAGGTCATATTTATCTCATTCTTTTTTGAGAATGCGTAATTCTAGTAATTCTTTCAGCTTTGTGGAAACCAATTTGCTGTTGATTCACAACTCTTTTTGTAATTCAGTATATGATCTTGGTATTTTTTTTACCAGACCCATAAGCTCTATAGACCGCTTTTTACCTAGTGCATGAAGCAAATCATATAACTTGTCTGTTTTACTGGCAACCTCTTTCATTATAAAAAGTAAGAAATATAAAATATCTGACTACCATTTATGATAATCAGAACTTTTATAATTGCAAGTAATTTTGCGAACTACTTTTTTGGTAGTTACTGGTGGGTAAGTAGAGATGAAATGACTTCATCTTCTAGGTCGTTTGCTATGTATTTTTCTATCGGTCTTGCTCCATATTGTGGATTGCGTAGTTCCTTCACTTTTTCAACAATCATCTTATCTGTATAGCGCGGTACCACAGCAAGTGGATTTGCCTTTCGTTGCTCTGCAAATTGTTTGTATAATTTCTTGAACACGTGTTCGAGCTCTTTTTGTCCCAGGGGCGCGAATACAATTTTGTGGTCTATCCTGTTGATAAGCTCTGGTGGCATGAAGTCGTTGAGTTTATCCAATACTAGTCATTTGGTATGTTCGAACTCTAAGCTCTCTGAATCTTCCCTTTCACTGTTGTAGTTGAATCCTATCTGCTTACCTTGTTGTGAAAAGTACTCTGAGCCAATGTTACTAGTCATAACGATGACGGTATTTTTGAAATCTATAGCTCTTCCTTTGCTGTCTTTGAGTTGTCCTTCATCCAGTATCTGGAGTAATATATTGAGTACTGACTTGTCTGCTTTTTCTATCTCATCAAATAATAACACTGAGTAAGGTTTACGTCTGATTTGTTCTGTAAGAGATCAACCTTCGTCATATCACACGTATCCAGGTGCTGATCAGATTATTTTTGATACAGAGTATCTTTCCATATACTCAGACATATCAATCCTGATGAGCGACTTGGGATCGTGAAAATAATGCTCGGCAATAAGTTTTGCAATATAGGTCTTACCAACTCCTGATGGTCCCAAAAAGAGGAAGGATGCGATTGGTTTTTGTTTGGGTATAATAGACAATCTAGATTTTTGTATGGCTTTGATGACCTTGTCTACTGCCTCTGCTTGTCCAAATATCTGTTGGTCAAATATGGCTCTGAGACCAGTAAGCTTCTCAATCTCTGACTCCTTGATAATGTCGGTTGGTATACCTAGTTTATCACTGAGTACTTGACCGATATCATCGCTGTCTATAGTGGGTCTCAGATGCGATGGCATACTAGACTTACTTTTTAGTGACTTCATTTTACTCTTTTGCTCTAGTTCTTGTTGTTTGAGTTCTGCGGCCTTGAAGTAATCTTGATTGCTTACCGCTTGCTCTATGAGTTTTTCTATTTCCTTGAGTTCTTCAGCTAGATCCAAGTATTCTTGATTGTGTTCAAGCTTGGACAGTAATACTGACTTCCTAGCGCATGCTTCGTCAATAAGATCGATAGCCTTATCTGGTAGGTGCTTATTGAGTATATATCTGGTAGAAAGACCTACTGCGTATTCGATTGCTGATGATGAAATATTGACATCATGAAATGACTCAAATCTCTCTTTTAGTCCTTCCAAGATGCTCAAGGTATCTTCTGGTGTTGGTTCGTCCACGTTGATTTCCTGAAACCTTCTTTTGAGTGCTGCGTCTTTTTCGATATACTTTTGGTATTCATCAAATGTCGTAGCTCCGATGAGCTTGATCTTACCTCTTGCCAAAAGTGGCTTGAGGGTATTGGATGTTTCTCATGCCTGTCATTCATGTCCTCATGCGCCTATGATGGTATGTATTTCATCAATAAACAGAATAATCTGATTGAGAGGGTCGCTGGCTTCTTCCAATACTGACTTGAGCCTTTGTTCGAACTCTCCACGGTATTTGGTTCCTGCGATCATGCCTGCCATATCGAGATTGATGACTTTGTGATTCTTGAGTCTGTCTGGTACTCTGCCTTCCGCAATCCTTTGTGCGAGGCCTTCCACGATAGCTGTCTTACCTACTCAGGCTTCACCTATAAGCATAGGGCTATTTTTAGTCTTTCTCAGTAAGGTATAGATAATCTGATCTATCTCTCTTTCTCTTCCAATGACAGGATCCAGAAGTTTGAGGGATGCGTCGTTTGTCAGGTTATTTCAAAAATACTCAACAGTGAGCTTCTTGGTGGACTCTTCACCCCTTTCTTCGGTGCCGATACTGCTTTGATTTTTGCTATCTTGCGGCATTGCTTCTTCCTCCCCGATGCTGGATGACGCAAAAACTGGATTGATCCTCTTGTTGATAGGCGATTTGCTCGCGGCACTTTCTTTGACTGTTTGCATAAGTTTATCAATAAGAAGATATAATTGTTTGTTTATATCGTCTTCTTGCGTATTTTGCAATCATACGCCTTGTTCTTCTTGGATAGCGCTTGCCAGTTCTTGTAACTCTATGATATCCATCTTGCTAAGTTCGGAAATACTGATACCGTATTGGTTGCTAAATTGTTGTAGGATTTGAAATATCTGTTTAGCTGACATAGACAATGACTCTATCCAGGCATTGATTTGAGGTAGTGCTTTTTGGATTTTGAGTATTCCTATCTTATTTTTTATGCTTCGTTCCAGTGTTTGTGCTGATACTGCGTTGATAGCTATAAAAAATAATCTAATGAGGTTATCTGTGGTATTTACATTAGCATCGTGAAGTTGCTTTTGTAATTTACTTGTTAGTTGAAGTTGCATAGTAAGTTGTTGCGGGAATGGCTTAGGCGGCTGGTAGAGTTCATTTGCATATTTGATAATCTGATCTATCTTTTTTAGACCTATTATCTCGAAGAACACTTGTGCATAGGGCTGAGATTTGACGAAGTTGATCATACCAAAAAATAACTCATCCCCATCAATAATATCCTTACCTGCAAATACGGTATACATACCAGCTGATGCGATACAGTTGAGATATTCTTTATCCGAACTTCAAGGTACTCAGAATTGAAAATTCATATATATAGTATGGTTTAGTATCTAAAAGCTCATTCCTATTGTCATCAGAGCTATAAATAGCACATAATACAAATAGGTGCTATCATTATAACAAAGTATTTTATAATATCAATAATATTGTATTGCTTACAAGAGAGGAAAGATATGCTTGAAAATATAAGGGGAAAAATTATGAATGAGAACATTTTCGAAGTATTCCCAGTGTGTTGGCAATCTTGCTTTCATAACTTTGAAATTGCGTTTAGTAAGCATACTAGTTTTTTCGGGGACTAGCTCAGATGGCTAGAGCGCGCGGTTTGGGACCGCGAGGTCGCGAGTTCGAGTCCCGCGTTCCCGAAATTATACCAAGATAGCTCAGTTGGTGAGTAGTCCCGCAGTCCCGCGGGATATATTGGTGGTTCGATTCCATCTACTGGTGATTATGTTCTTTGATTGTATTTGCATGCCAAGGTAGCTCAGTTGGTAGAGCAGAGGCCTGAAAAGCCTTGTGTCGGTGGTTCGATTCCGCTCCTTGGCACCACTTATTGGATTATATTATTAGATATTTTGATACACACATGGAAAGAGTTGTTCAATTGGTAGATGAGTTAAAAAGAGTAAAAGAAGAGGTTGGAAGCAGCTTTGAGAAAGATGACAGAGCACAGCACATTGCTTGGACTTTGCTATGCGAGGCAAAAGAAAATGGTGGACCTACTCTAAAACCCCGAGCAGATGGCTTTATAGCTGAAAAAGTAAACAGCCCTGTGGTTATTCTTGATAGGATGACAACTTTGATTTCCGGAAGAAACTAGTACAACGTGCTTTGGCACGTCTATGGTCATATAGCTCAGTTGGTTAGAGCGCTTCTCTGATAAGGAAGAGGTCCATGGTTCAAGTCCATGTATGACCACCATACGATATAGTTGAGTTTTACCACGATACTTTGATCTGCTCGTAAGAGTGGATTTTTTTATGCAGTGATACTATTGACATGAATCTACATTTACTTACAAGTAATTTTTTTTTACTCCTATTCTACATATGGATAAATTTTTACAATGATTGCTAGGACAGTTGGGCGCTGAGCAACCCAAGATTGAATCTTTGGATGATTTAAAGACGCAACCAAAACAATTGTTTTCAACCGCTGGGGT
>Ga0172380_10006379_pt1 | contig 13739 bp, 6 predicted proteins | sample Leawe162metaG_FD_119747 | JGI IMG/M metagenome (GOLD analysis project Ga0172380, IMG submission 119747) | Leachate microbial communities from a municipal landfill in Southern Ontario, Canada - Leachate well 162 metaG | ecosystem: Engineered > Solid waste > Landfill > Unclassified | place... | reverse complement strand
TCCGGCGCCAAACAATGCTCGGGCAACGGCGTGCAAACCTGCGCGCTGTCGGGCGGCTGTCTGAAATGGGGAACTGCGGTTGCCTGTGCCAGCGGCCAATCCTGTTCGGACGGCGGCGTCTGTGCAGACCTGAATAATATCCAGCTTCGCATTGATGCAATACGAAGAATAATCAGGCGGCTTTTCGGCGCATTGGTAATGTTTGGGGCGGGCAATTAAGTTTGAGAATATTGATATTGTAAAATTAAATCAATTCAAAAATGAACAAAAAAATATCGGTTTTCGTTTTATGCGCCGCAGTTGTTTTCGCAGTGATCCTTTTGGGCCGGAGCGTTTTTCTTGCGAACGCCGAAAACTTGAAATCTGATTTGGCGGCGTGCGCTTCCAACAGCGAATGCGCGTCGGGCAACTGCACTTTTTCTTCCTGTTGTCCCGCCGGCCAGTGCGGCTGGGGCACCAACGAATATTTCACCCGCCAATGCGTTCCCGGCGGCGAAACGCGGGAAGATTCCTGGGCGAGGCTGGTGTGCCGCAACGGTTCCTGGAAAGCCGCCGCGGACGGCTGGGGTTGCAATGTTTCCGAATGGGGCGGCTGTGATTCCGGAAACTGCCAGCCGGCCGGAGACGAATTTTATTGCCGGGCCGGGGAGATTGCGCCCGGGACGGCGCCCAAATGCAACAGCGGCGAAGCTTGTGCGGCAGGGACGGCTTGCAACAGCGGCGTTTGTTGCTCCGCCGGACAGTGCGGCTGGGGCGACGGAATAAATTTCACCCGCCAATGCGTGGCAGACGGCGATATGCGTAGCAACGCGTCGGCAAGAATGGTTTGCCGCAACGGTTCATGGAGAATTCCTCTGGGAAGCTGGGGTTGCGATATTGCCGGGTGCGAATCGGGAAATTGCCAAATGATCGCCGGCGAATATTATTGCACCGCAACATTGCCGTTTGCGGCAAGTTTCAGCAACGCTTCTTCCGGTACGGGAGTGTATTATTCGGCATCGTGCACCACTTGCGGGGCGGCGGGCGTTGAATGCGGCAACACCGGCAATAATTGCGGCGGTACGCTTGATTGCGGCGCATGCGCTTCGGGTAAGGCCTGCTCGGCCGGCAAATGCGTTGCCGTTGAAAGTTGCACCGCGAACTCGGTTTCCGGATGCAAAGTTTGCAAATCCGACGGTTCGGGCTGGCAGGATGACAGCGCCAAATGCGCCGCCGGCCAATCTTGCGTGGAAGGTGTTTGCGTGGCGATATCAAATTGCGTTCCCAAAACCTGCGTTTCTCTGGGTTATTCTTGCGGCAATTGGAATAACGGCTGCGGCGGCACGATCAGTTGCAATGCTTGCGCATCCGGCCAATCCTGCAACAGCCAGGGGGCGTGCGTTTCCAGCGCTTCGGCGCCGCAAGTTATCATCGAGGCTAACGGGTCAGATAGCGCGCTTTCGGTTGCCAGCGGCAGTCCGGTGGCATTATCTTGGGCTTCAAATAACGCGACTGCCTGCACGGCAACCGGGGACTGGTCGGGGACCAAGGCGGTTTTTGGAACCGAAATCGTGAGTTCGTTAGTGAACCAGAGCGTTTTTACCATTACTTGCAATAATGCCGCCAGTGCGGCTTCGGACAGCATCGCCGTCAATCCTTCGGTTTTGCCGATCATCGCCATGCCGGATAATTTTGAGATCGCGGCGGGAAAAAAAGCAACTCTGCAGGCAACCGTGAGCGGCGGCGCATCATCATTAACCTACAAATGGGTTTGCGGCGGCGGCGGCCTTTCCGGTTCAACGATTTTAAATCCGGTTTATACTGCTCCCGGGGTCAGCCAAAAAACGGTTTATTCTTGCAGCCTGACAGTGCGCGACGGGAATAATAATTCGGTTGTTGGAAATGTGGAGATTACGGTCAAGCCTTCGGTTTCGGATTCGTCTGATTCAACCGCGGCCAAATTGGAGGAACGGATTGCGGCGCTTCAGGCCCAGATCGCTCTCCTGCAAAAACAGCTGGCCGCCATGGGCGGGACGGTTAATTCCTGCACCCAGATTACCAAAAATCTTTTCATCGGAATGGAAAATGACGCCGAGGTTGAATGTTTGCAGGAATTTTTAAAAGCGCAGGGAGTATTTTCGGTTCAACCGACCGGGACTTTCGGCATCATTACCAAAACCGCGGTGATTGACTTTCAGGAAAAATATGCGGCCGAGGTCTTGGCGCCTTTGGGCTTGACATCCGGAACAGGTTATGTGGGGAGTTACACCCGCAGCAAGATCAATTTGATGCTGGCGGCCGGCAATTAAGAAGGCGCTTTGCCGGCAAAACTAATTTTGGCCGCCAAGCAACGATTCTAAAATTCACCGCTCCGCTTTGCGGGATTTTGTTGTTCATCCGAAATCCTCGGCGGTTGCATTTATACCGATTATCGGTTTAAGATCAAGCTAAAGAGGGATAAGCCAAGAGAATATGAATTTCATTATTTTCCACTTTAAACGGTTTGATTGGATTATGGCGCTGGCGGCGTTTTTTCTGGCCGGCATCGGCCTGGTTTCGCTTTACAGCAGTTCGCTTCACGCCGCGGATTTTACCAATTTCTACAAACAGGCGGCGTTTCTGGCAATCGGTTTTTTTTTGATGCTGGTGATGAGTTTTTTTGACTGGCGCATATTCCGCGAAAATTCGGCGCTTATCCTGTTCTTATATGCAATTTCGGTGTTGGCGCTGGCCGGGCTGTATTTTTTTGGGTCGCTCAATCGCGGCGTGCGCACTTGGTATGATCTGGGGTTTGCCACATTGGATCCGATCGAATTGCTAAAACCGGTGCTTTTGATATTGCTGGCAAAATATCTTTCACGGCGCCACGAGGCGATGTATCAGATACGCCACATAATGCTTACCGGATTTTATGTGGCGCTGCCGGCGGCGCTGATATTTTTCCAGCCCAATCTCGGGCCCTGTCTGGTGATTTTTGCGCTTTGGGTCGGCTTGTTGGCCGTCGCCGGAATAAGAACGCGCCATTTTCTGGTTCTGGCATTGTGTTTTTTGGCGGTTTTCGCGTTTGGCTGGATGTTTTTGATGAAGGATTATCAGAAAGACCGGATCACGAGTTTTTTTGCGCCCTATGATCCGCTGGGAGTTTCCTGGAGCCAAAACCAGGCCAAGATCGCGGTGGGTACGGGCGGGTTGCTGGGCAAAAACATCGGCGCGGGTTCGCAAACCCAATACGGTTTTTTGTCCGAACCGCAAACGGATTTTATTTTTGCCGCGATCAGCGAAGAGGCCGGCATTTTTGGTGTGGCGCTGGTTTTATCGCTTCTGCTTCTGCTGATTTGGCGGATTACCCGCGCGGCATTGCGCGCGCGGGATAATTTCTCCCGGCTTTTTGCCGCCGGCTTTGCGGTGCTCTTGTTTGTTGAAGCGGCCATCCATATCGGGGTCAATATCGGTTTTTTGCCGATCATCGGTTTGCCCTTGCCGCTGGTCAGTTATGGCGGATCCAATCTATTGGCTACTTTTGCGATTTTGGGGATGGCGGAAGGAATTGTTGTTGCGTCGCATTCGACGGTCAAAGAAGATATTTGAAATCTGTTGGAAGCATGTTTTTTTACAACGGGCGGCCCGTTTTTTTGTTCGGGCCAAAAAATGATTCCAAGAAGTTTTCCACACAAAAGCAACTGTATCGCGAGGCATTTTAAAGCTACAATAAGCGCATTGACAGATTCTGGTTTGTTTGCTACTATTATTACTTGTTGGAACCTGATTGCGTTTGTTAACATAAATTGCCGCCTTGATCGCAATTAATTCATAAATTTTGTTCAAAAGCATACCCTAAAAGACCGGAGGGTATTTTTGCTTTTTTGTTGTGTCTTATTTCATTTTTTGCGTTTTTTAGTTGGAATCGGGTGAAATTTTAAAATTTAAGAGTCAAAAATTAAAACGACAATATAAAATTGGAAAATCATCAAATTCTGATTTAATGATTTTCCCCCGCCCAAGACGGGGCGCTCCGGCGCGAATTTTTAAATGTAATTTTTAATTTTGATATTTTATTTTTTAATTTACTACATATATGGTGGCGCTCAAAACAAAAAATTTCGGCAGGGCTAAAGTATCTCTCCCTTTGCCGTATTTGCTTGTGTTGCAAAAAGAAAGCTGGGATATGTTCTGGGGCAGCGATTTAAAAGAGCTTTTCACCGAAATCTCGCCCATCCGCGATTATACCGGCAAGGAAATGGAGCTGTGGATCGAGGATTTTAAGCTGGACAAGCCCAAATACAAAAACGATCTGGAAGCCCGCATGAACAACGATTCGTATGAGTCGCCCATCAGGATCAAGGTGAGACTGGTCAATTTGAAAACCAAAGAATCCAAGGTGCAGGAGATTTTCCTGTGCGATTTTCCGCTGATGACCGAACGCGGGACTTTTATTGTCAACGGCGTGGAGCGGGTTTGCATTTCCCAGCTGATCCGTTCGGCGGGAGTTTTTTTCTCGGCGCAAAACATTGGCGGCAAAAACTTTTTCGGCACTAAAATCATTCCCAATCGCGGTTCGTGGCTGGAATTTGAGACGGCGCATACCGGTTTTATCGGCGTGAAGATCGACCGCAAACGCCGCGTGCCGGCAACAACTTTGCTGCGCGCGTTCGGTATCGATAATGACGACGCGATCAAAGAGCTTTTTGCGGATGTCAATAAAGGCGAGGTTGATTTCATCGATGAAACCATTAAGAAAGACCCGACCCACAATCAGGCCGAGGCGTTGGTAGAAATCTACCAGCGTTTGCGTCCCGGCGATCTGGCCACGGCTGATACCGCCAAAGAGCTGATCTGGAATATGTTCTTCAATTTCGAGCGATACGATCTTTCCAAAGTTGGCCGCTGGAAAATGTGGAAGCGCCTGCCCCAGCTGAAGGCGAAAGGCCGCATGACCGACAGCGTTGAGGTAAAAGACCGGGTTTTGACTGTGGAGGATATCGTGGCGGTGATTAAAGAGATCATCCGGCTGAACAACGATCCGGCGGGAAAACCCGACGAGATCGATCATTTGGGCAACCGCCGCGTGCGCACTTTAAATGAATTGCTGGTTAATCGCCTGCGTTTGGGTTTTATGCGGATGGAGCGCATCATCAAAGACCGGATGTCGACGCTGGATGTTCTGGAGCTGTCGCCGCTGCAATTGATCAACCCGCGGCCGGTGATGGCGGTGATCAAAGAATTTTTCTCGTCGTCGCAGTTGAGCCAGTTCATGGACAACGAGAATCCGCTTTCGGAGCTGGAACACAAGCGGCGTCTGGCCGCGACCGGTCCGGGCGGTTTGACCCGCGAACGCGCCGGTTTTGAAGTTCGCGATGTCCAGCCGTCGCATTACGGCCGCATCTGTCCGATACAAACCCCCGAAGGCCCCAATGTGGGCTTGGTGGGTTATTTGGCGTCATATACCAAGATCAACAATTTCGGTTTTTTGGAAACGCCCTATTTTAAAGTGGCCAAGGGCCGGGTAACCGATGAATTGGTTTATATGACCGCCGACGAGGAGGAAAAATACAATATTGCCACGGCTATCGCGCCGCTGGACGAAAAAAACAATATTATTGAAAAAAAATTGGAAGCGCGCATCAAGGGTGAGCCGGGCATCTGCCCCAAAGAAGAGATCGATTACATCGATGTTTCGCCCCAGCAGATTTTGTCGGTGGGCACATCGCTGATCCCGTTTTTGCAGAACGATGATGCCAACCGCGCGTTGATGGGTTCCAATATGCAGCGCCAGTCAACGCCGCTCCTGTATCCGGATCCGCCGCTGGTGATGACCGGCAGCGAAGAGAGGATCGCCCATGATTCCGGCCACATTTTGCTGGCGGAAGCCGCGGGCATTGTAACCGAAGCCGACGGCAGCCATATCTCGGTAAAATACGACGACAAGGATTTGGGCGAAAAAACCTATCATTTGCGGACATTTTTACGGACCAACCAATACACTTGTTTTCATCAGGCCGTGATCGTAAAAAACGGCCAAAAGGTCAAGAAGGGTGAAGCTTTGTGCAATGGCGGTTCGATTGTTAACGGCCATTTGGCGCTGGGCCACAATGTTTTGGTGGCGTTTACTTCATGGCGCGGCGGCAATTTTGAAGATGCGATATTGCTTTCGGAGCGTTTGGTTGCCAACGACAAATTTACCACCATCCATATGGAGAATTTTGCGTGCGATGTGCGCGAAACCAAGCTGGGCCCGGAAATGACCACCTACGACATCCCCAATGTTTCCGAAGAAAAATTAAAGGATTTGGATGAGGAGGGTATTGTGCGCATCGGCGCCGAGGTCAAACCCAATGATATTCTGGTGGGCAAAATTTCACCCAAAGGCGAGCAGGAATTGACTGCCGAGGAGCGTTTGCTGCGCTCGATCTTTGGCGAGAAAGCCAAGGATGTGAAAGATACTTCGTTGATGATGGAACACGGCAAGCGCGGCCGCGTGGTGGGCGTAAAGATTTTTTCGCGGGAGCTTGGCCATAAATTGGAACCGGGCGTGATCAAGCGGATTGAAATTGAGATCGCCGAGTTGAGAAAGGTGCGCGCGGGCGATAAATTGGCAGGGCGGCACGGCAACAAAGGCGTGATTTCGCGCGTTTTGCCGATCGAAGAAATGCCTTATTTGGAAGACGGCACGCCTGTGGATATTGTGCTGAATCCGATGAGCGTGGCATCGCGTATGAATTTGGGGCAGATTTTGGAAACGCATTTGGGTTATGCGGCGCATGCTTTGGGCTATCATGCCGTTACGCCGTCGCTTTCCGGCGCCACCGAAGTTGACATCAAAACCGAATTAAAGAAAGCGGGATTGTCCGAGGACGGCAAGGAAAAACTTTTTGACGGCCGCACCGGCTTGCAATTCCCGGGCAAGATCACCGTGGGTTACATTTATATGATGAAGCTGATCCACATGGTGGAGGATAAGATTCATACCCGCAGTATCGGGCCGTATTCGCTGATCACGCAGCAGCCTTTGGGAGGCAAGGCGCAGTTTGGCGGCCAGCGGTTTGGCGAAATGGAGGTGTGGGCGCTTGAAGGTTACGGCGCGGCGTTTACTTTGCAGGAAATGCTGACCATCAAATCCGACGATATCGCCGGCCGCGCGGCGACCTACGAAACAATTTTGCGCGGCGAACAGATCCGCAATCCCAATATTCCGGCGGCGTTCAATCTTCTGGTCAGCGAACTGAAATCGCTGGGATTGTCTGTCGAGGTCAAGGAAAGGCCAGCCCAATAAATTCAAATTCTATCTTTAATCTTTGATCTTTAATCTTTAACAAATGCGCATTCTGTTAATGATTAATGATTAATAGTTAACGATTAAATTCATGAGAGTAGAAGACTTACAATCCATCAGGATCAAACTGGCGTCGCCTGAGGAAATCATTTCGTGGTCCCACGGCGAGATCACCAAGCCCGAAACCATCAATTACCGCACCCAGCGGCCGGAGAAAGACGGCCTGTTTTGCGAACGGATTTTCGGGCCGGAACGCGATTACGAATGTTATTGCGGCAAATACAAGCGGGTCCGCTATAAGGGGATCGTTTGCGATCGTTGCGGCGTGGAAGTGACCAAAAGCAGCGTGCGCCGCGACCGCATGGGGCATATCGCGCTGGCCTGCCCGGTTTCGCATATCTGGTTTTTGCGGGGCGTGCCGTCGCGCATCGGCCAAGTTTTGGACCTGCCGATGTTGGCGCTGGAAAAAGTTATTTATTTCGCGTCGTATGTGATTATTACGGTGGATGACCAGGAAAAAGAAAAAATTGCCGCTGAAATCGAAGCTGAATTCGCCGAAAAAACCAAAACCCAGAAAAAAATCTTCGGTTCGGAAGGATCCGAAAGCGGGAAAAAGAACGAAAAGGCGGTGCAAAAAGAACTTCAGGCGGTCTTGGAGGAATTGCGCGATGCGCGCGACCGCGCCAAACAGGAATTGGCCAGCATCCAATTTATGCGCGTGATCTCGGAAGCCGAATACCGCAATCTTTCATTGAAATACGGCCAGTGTTTTTCGGCCGGCACCGGCGCGGAGACCATTCGCAAGCTTTGCGAAAAAGCCAATCTTGAAAAGATCGTTGACGGTTTGAAAAAATTGCTCGATGAAGCGTCGCCCGAAGAAAAACGCAAAATTTATATCCGGCTCAAGCTTTTGCAGGGAATGCAGCAGGCGGGCATCCGGCCGGAATGGATGCTGATTACCGCGCTGCCGGTTTTGCCCGCGGATTTGCGGCCGATCGTGCAGCTGGACGGCGGCCGCTATGCCAGTTCCGATTTAAACGATCTTTACCGCCGCGTGATTAACCGCAACAACCGCTTGAAATATCTGCAGAATATCGGCGCGCCCGAAGTGATCGTGCGCAATGAGAAACGGATGCTTCAGGAAGCGGTGGATTCGCTGATTGACAACGGCATGAGAAAAGGCACCACCACGCAAGCGACCACCGGCGGCCGGCGGCTGCTGAAGTCATTGGCCGATATGCTGAAAGGCAAGCAAGGCCGCTTCCGCCAAAACCTTTTGGGCAAGCGCGTTGATTATTCGGGGCGTTCGGTGATTGTGGTTGGGCCGCATTTGCGGCTGAACCAGGTTGGCATTCCCAAGAAAATGGCTCTGGAATTGTTCAAGCCGTTTGTGATCCATCGCATTTTGGAAAAGGAAATGGCATTTAATGTGCGCGGCGCGTCGCGCTTGATCGAAGCCGAGACCGACGAGATTTGGGCAATCTTGGAAGAAGTGGTGAAAGACAAACTGGTGCTCATCAACCGCGCGCCGACGCTGCATCGGTTGAGCATTCAAGCATTTAACCCGGTTTTGATCGAGGGCGAGGCCTTGCAGATCCATCCCATGGTTTGCAAAGCGTTCAATGCGGATTTTGACGGCGACCAGATGGCGGTACATCTGCCGCTTTCGGATATGGCGCAGAAAGAAGCGCGCGAGAGAATGCTTTCCAGTTTGAATTTGTTAAAGCCGGCCAAAGGCACGCCGGTGGTAACGGTTTACCAGGATATGGTTTTGGGCTGTTATTGGCTCACTACCGAAGTTGGCGGCGCCAAAAGCGAAGGCAAGTTCTTTGCCTCACCCGACGAGGCGATCATGGTTTATGAATCCGGCGACATTGATTTGCGCGCCAAGATTTCGGTGCGCGGCGTTAAGCCGTCGGCGCCCGGGTTCACCGAAACTACGGTGGGGCGGATAATTTTCAACCGGACTTTGCCGGAAGATTTTGCGTTTATCAACCGCATGGTTAAAGTCAAGGACTTGGAAAATATCGCCGAAGATACCATTCGCAATTATGATACAAAAACCACCGAGGATACTTTGGACCGGATAAAAGAGCTTGGTTTTGAATATTCCACGGTTTCGGGAATTTCTTGGGGGATGGATGATTTGCATGTCCCGGTTGAAAAGGCCGGTATCGTCAAGGATGCAGAAAAGGAAGTGGAAAAAACCGAAGATTACTATGCCAAAGGCCTTTTGTCGAAAGATGAAAAGAAAAACAAGATCATCGAGATTTGGTCCAAGGCCAAATCCACGATCGAAGCGCTGGTGCCCAAGACTTTGTCCAATACCAGCTCCGTGTACCAGATGATCGACGCGGGTGCGCGCGGTTCCTGGTCCCAGCCGGTACAGATGGCGGGTATGAAAGGCTTGGTGGTGGATCCGTCCGGCGACATCATCGAATTGCCGGTGAAGAATTCTTACAAGGAAGGCTTGGATGTGCTGGAATATTTCAATTCCACCCATGGTGCGCGCAAAGGCACGGTGGATACGGCACTGCGCACTTCAACCGCCGGTTATTTGACGCGGCGCTTGGTTGATGTGGCGCACGAAGCGATAATTTCGCAGGAAGATTGCGGCGACACCGAAGGTTTTGATGTTCTGTTCAAAGATTCCGAAGAACTCGGCCAGAATTTTGCCTATAAAGTTGTTGGCCATGTTTCAATGGAAACGGTCAAATCTTCCAAGACCAAGCCCGCCTCCGCCAAAGGCTCTGGCGAGGCGAGGGAAACGATTGTTAAAGCCGGAGAATTGATCGACTGGGGAATGGCCCGCCAGCTCGTTGATGAAAATATTGAAAAAATAAAAATCAGATCGCCGCTGTCGTGCAAATCAATCCACGGCCTTTGCCGGCAGTGCTATGGCTGGGATTTGGGAAATAACAAAATGGTGCGGATGGGCGAAGCGGTTGGAATTATCGCGGCGCAATCAATCGGCGAACCGGGAACCCAGCTGACGATGAGGACTTTCCACACCGGCGGCGTGGCATCGGGCGCGGATATTACTTCGGGTTTGCCGCGCGTGGAAGAAATTTTCGAGGCGCGGATTCCCGGCGGCAAAGCTGAGATCTGCCCGGCCGACGGCACGGTGCTTGAAGTAATTTCTGAAAAAGGACAGAATAAAATCATCAAGATCAAAATAAAATCCAAAGATGCGGCCAAGGATGTCAAGAAAACCAGAGAATTGAAAAAGGGAAAGGAAGACAATGTCCAAAAAGTTACCGATGAAAATACATTGCCCAAGGGGTGGCAGGTAATCGAATTCAGCGCGCCGGCCAATGTCAATGTGCTGGTGCAGGCCGGCGACGAGATCAAAAAAGGACAGGCGCTTTGGGAAGGCAGTCTGGATTTGAAGGAATTGTACAAACTCATCGGCAAGGACGCGACCCAGAGATATATTCTCAAGGAAGTCCAGCGCATCTACAGTTCGCAGGGCGCGACCATCCATGACAAGCATGTGGCGGTGATCATCCGCCAAATGTTCTCGCGGGTTAAAATCAAGGATCCAGGCGACAGCTTGTTCACTCCCAAGGAAGTGATTGAAATCAAACAGGTGCTTGAGGCCAATGAAATACTCGCGGCGCAGGGCAAAAAATTGGTGGAATTCGCGCCGGTGCTGCTTGGAGTTTCCAAGGTGGCGCTAACGACCGGTTCATGGCTGTCATCGGCATCGTTCCAAGAGACTTCGCGCGTATTGATCAAGGCCAGCCTTGAGCGTTTGGAAGACAAACTCGACGGCCTGAAAGAAAATGTTATCATCGGCAAGCTCATTCCGGCCGGTACCGGATTCCATTATCAGCAAAACAAGGACTTAGCCGCCGCGGCCGCCCGGGAGGAAGCAAACAATAGCGGCGAATAAGGAGCCGCGGAAGTTTAGAATATCATTTTTGCGTAAATTCGAATTTTGTCTTTCATAATTCTGCGTATGAAAAGAGGCGCCAACCGCAATCGCAAAAAGAATAAAATTTCCCTGAATTTATCCGGGTTGATCAAATTTCCCGGCCATACCGGCCGCTGGGCCGCGGGCATCGCGCTGATCGTAATGGCGCTGGTGCTCGTTTTGGGATTTTTTGAAATGGCAGGGATGATCGGCAATTGGTTTTCAAAATCGCTGGCCGCCGCGACGGGCGGGGCGGTTTTTGTTTTGCCCTTCGTTTTGCTGGCGGCGGGCGCGGTGTGTTTCGTTCCTAAAAAAGAAAATTTCGGTCCGGCGCTGGTTTTGGCCGGGTTGCTGGTTTGGCTGGGATTGAGCGGCTTGCTGGGCAACGCGGATATTACCGCTCGCATAGGGGGAAGCGCCGGTTACTTTTTGGCATTGCCGATTCTTAATTTGTTCGGCTTTTATGTGACGGCGATATTTTTCGTGGCCGTTGCGGCGGCGGGCGTATCGATTTTTTGGTGGCTTTTGGGCCAGCCTTTGCCGGATTTTTCAAAATTCAAATTCACATTCGAAAAGCCCAAAGAAAAGAAAAGACCGGCGGTTGCCGCGATCCAAAATAAAAATATTTTCAGCCGGCAAAAGCAAAAAAATATTCCGGTGATCAATATGCCCAAATTTACCAAACCGGATGGCAAGGTTGTTTCCCGGATTGAAAAACCGGAGTCGGCGCCGAAAGGGGCCGGCGGCCGTGGCGCGTTGATCAGCAAATTGCAGTACAAGATGCCGCCGATCGATCTTTTGGACAAGCGCGATTCGGCGCCGCTGGCGGGCGATACGGCCCAAAACGCGGCGATCATCAAAAAGACTTTGGAAAATTTCGGCATTCCGGTGGAAATGTCGCCCGAAATCATTGTCGGGCCGTCGGTTACGCAGTACGCGCTAAAACCCGCCGAAGGCATCAAGCTTTCCAAGATCACCACGCTTTCCAACGACCTTTCGCTGTCGCTGGCCAGTTCTTCCATTCGCATCGAAGCGCCTATTCCGGGCAAATCGCTGGTGGGCGTGGAAGTTCCCAACAAGAGCCGCGCGGGCGTGGGTTTGCGCGATCTGATTTCCACGGGCCAATTCCAGCAGTCAAATGCCAATTTGTTGATCACTTTGGGCAAGGACATATTGGGCAGTCCGATTTATGCCGATATCGCGCGGATGCCGCACCTGTTGGTCGCGGGCGCAACCGGCACCGGCAAAACCATATTTTTAAACAGCGTGCTGACCGCGTTGCTGTATCGCAATCCGCCGGAAATGCTGCGCCTGATTTTGGTTGATCCCAAGCGGGTGGAAATGCGCGGCTACAATAAACTGCCGCATCTTTTGACGCCGGTGATCTTTGATGTGAATAAAACCATTGCCGCGCTTAAGTGGGCGATTGGCGAAATGGATCGGAGGTTTGATATTTTGGGCGAGAAAGAATCGCGCAATATCGCCAGTTATAACGAAAAATGCGCCAAGGATGGCGACGAGCCGCTGCCCTACATTATATTTGTGATCGATGAAATGGCGGATCTGATGGCTACCAAGGGCAAGGATATCGAGGCCGGCATCGTGCGGCTGGCGCAGATGGCGCGTGCGGTCGGCATCCATTTGATCGTGGCCACCCAGCGTCCGAGCGTGGAGGTTATCACCGGTTTGATCAAAGCCAACATCACTTGCCGCGTGGCGTTCCAAGTGGCGTCGCAGATTGATTCGCGCACGATTTTGGATATGGCGGGCGCGGAGAAATTATTGGGCGCCGGCGACCTGCTGTTTATGTCGGCTGAATATCCCAAACCCAAGCGCATCCAGGGCCCGTATGTTTCCGAAAAGGAAAGCAAAAAAGTTTTGGACTGGATCAAGGAAAATAATCCCCAGCCCGAATTCAAGATCGAGGAAGGCGTGCTGGAAAGCTTGATGCTGGGCGACCCGGGCAAGGAATACAACGGCAGCGGCAGCATGTTCAATGTTACCGATTCGACCGGCGAAGGTTTCGGCGACGATCCGATGTATGAACAGGCCAAGACCGTGGTGGTGCAGGCGCGCAAAGCCTCAGCGTCGTTTTTGCAGCGGCGTTTGCGCGTGGGTTATGCCCGCGCGGCGCGGCTGATTGATTTGCTGGAAGAGCGCGGCATTGTTGGCCAGGGAGACGGCGCCAAGCCGCGCGATGTGCTGGTTTCCGACGCAGGGATGCAAACCCCGGGAGGAATGTCCGGCGACATCAATGATATCCAAGGCGGGGAGAGCGATGACAGCTGGCAAAAAGTTTAATCTCATTGAATTGCGAAATCGGCATTTTGCGATGACACTCATACAATTTTTTTTCATTATTGCCTTGCCAAGTTTTTGGTAAAATAAAATTTGGCAATTTTGGCAATAATGAAAAAAATTGTAAATTATCGCAAAATGCCGATTTCGCAATTCAAATAAATCGGGTTCTTGCGTCGGGGTATTAACCCCGCCGCAACCAGAGGATGTTTCCTCTGGACTCCTCATTCTTTTTGTTCCCCGCAGCAAGCTGACGGGGTATAAAAAGAATAAATT
>Ga0172380_10006378_pt1 | contig 13739 bp, 11 predicted proteins | sample Leawe162metaG_FD_119747 | JGI IMG/M metagenome (GOLD analysis project Ga0172380, IMG submission 119747) | Leachate microbial communities from a municipal landfill in Southern Ontario, Canada - Leachate well 162 metaG | ecosystem: Engineered > Solid waste > Landfill > Unclassified | place... | reverse complement strand
CGCGGCATGCGTGACAAAGACCAGTTTTTGGAACGCGCCCGGATGGCTTCACCGATGATCCCGCGCTGGGCCTGCACCCCCTGCACCAAACCTTCGGCAAACTCCCGGACTTTTCCCGTTACTTCACCCTGCTCCTCGCGAAAAGTCTGCAACGTTTCACGCACCCCGACCGAGTTGTTTGAGTCGAGTGCATAGAGCATCTGCAGGGCCAGTTCACGCGCTTCACGCCGCAGTCCCATTATTTGAGCACCTTCAGCAGGTTGACCGCTTCGATTACGGTAACCGCCGCATCAAACCCCTTGTTGCCTGCCTTGGTACCGGCACGTTCCACCGCCTGCTCAATGGTATCGGTGGTCAAGACTCCAAAGGCAATCGGCACGCCGCTCTCCAGAGAAACTGTTGCGACCCCCTTGGAAACTTCAGAGGCAACAAAATCAAAATGCGGCGTGGAGCCGCGGATAACGGCACCGAGGCAGATCAGGGCATCGTACTTGCCGCTTTCCGCCATCTTTTTGGCAAAGAAAGGGATTTCAAAAGCGCCGGGGACGCGAGCAACATGAATGTTTTTGTCATCAGCACCGTGACGGATCAGCGCATCAACCGCTCCCTCCAACAGGCGTTCGCAGATGAAGCTATTGAAACGGCTGACAACAATACCAAACTTCTGTCCCTTGACCTCAAGTTTACCTTCATAGAATTGCGGCATGACTACCTCCCGGATAGTGCTTACCCCTTGTAAACAGGATAAGTGTGCTGGCGAAGCTGTTTCAGCGAATCCTTCATTACGTGCGGAAAGCAACTTCCTGCTTACTAAAAAGAATCGGGATATTAGCATATTTTTTGCGACTGGGTAGAAAAAATATCCACAAAAAGATCATCAGCGATCCCATATAAACAGGGTTGACTTTGCACGGTATTGAACCTAACACTATAACTATGCTTGCAATCGTTTTTGCAATGACCAAAGAACCATCAAGGAGCTTCAACAAATGAATCTCACCAAAAAACATATACTGGACTTTTTCAAGCAGCGGGAGGGGGCAATCCATTTTGCCGCTCTGCTGCGTGACTTTGGCGGTCGCCATGTCAAGCGCGAGTTGCAATACATGCTCGACGACTTGGCCGAGGACGGCGAAGTGATCAGACAGAAAGGGAACAGCTACAGTCTGCCGGGGAAAATTAAAACCACTCGCGGACGCATCTCGGTACACCGCGACGGGTACGGATTTGTCACCCCCGATGGCGGCGGCGAGGATATCTTCGTTCCATCAAAGTTTCTGAAAGGGGCACTGCACGGCGATCTGGTGGAAGCCAGTTCCTCGCCGAGCCGCATGGGGGGGAACAAGCTGGACGGACGGGTTCTGGCGGTGATTGAGCACGCCACCAGCCGTATCGTAGGCCGCTTTGAGGAAACACGCCGGGGCGCAATTGTCATCCCTGAAGACCAGCGCCTGAATCTGGTTGTATCAATTCCACCCAAAGGGCGCGCTCTGGCTGAGGACGGTCATCAGGTCGTTGCCGAGCTGACATCATACCCGGTTGGGGGCCGCCCTGCCGAAGGGCGGATCGTGGAAGTGCTGGGGTGGCCGGATGACCCGGAGGTAGAGGTACAATCGGTGATTCGCCGCTTCGACCTGCCGCACATCTTTGGGCCGGACGTGCTGGCCGAGGCCGAGGGCATTGCTGAGACGGTATCCCGCGATGACCTGAAAGGGCGCGTGGACTTGCGCACGATGCCGACCGTTACTATCGATGGCGAGACGGCACGAGACTTTGACGATGCCGTTTCCCTGCGCCGCGAGGGGGAAAATTTCCGGCTCTGGGTCTCGATTGCCGACGTTTCCCACTATGTAATAAAAGACAGCCCTCTCGACCGCGAGGCGTATCTGCGCGGGACCTCGGTCTACTTTCCGGATCGCTGCATCCCGATGCTGCCGGAACGCCTTTCAAACGGCATCTGCTCGCTCAACCCGAACGTTGACCGCTTGACGATGACGGCCGAAATGCTCTTTGACCGGGCCGGCACCATGCTGGATTCCTCCTTTTACACCAGCGTAATAAAAAGCACGGCCCGACTAACCTATACGATTGTGAAGCAGATTATTGTCGACGATGATCGCGAACTGGCCGACAAATACCGACCGGTAACGCCGATGCTGCTGGAGATGAAAGAACTTGCCCAGATCCTGATGGCGATGCGCAAAAAACGGGGGAGCATCGATTTTGACCTGCCCGAACCCGAGATCATCATCGGCCTGACCGGTCAAACGGAAGGGATTATCCGCGCCGAACGCAACCTGGCTCACCAACTGATCGAAGAGTTCATGCTGGCTGCCAATGAGGCGGTTGCACGGCACATTACCAGCCGGGACATCCCTTTTCTGTATCGAGTACACGAGAACCCGGATCCGGCCAAACTGCAGACCTTTCAGGAATTTGTTTTTGGTTTCGGCTACGAATTCAAGCTGGTTGAAGACAAGGTCAAACCAGCGGAACTGCAGCGCCTGCTGGCCCAGGCCGATGGTCGCCCCGAAGAGCGGATGATCAACTACTCACTACTGCGTTGCATGAAGCAGGCCCGCTATGCCGCCGAAAACGTCGGGCACTTCGGACTGGCATCAGACTGTTACTGCCACTTCACCTCCCCGATCAGGCGCTATCCGGATCTCGTGGTGCACCGGATTTTGAAGGCTGTTCTTGCTCTGCCCCCCTCCCCCTTGACGGGGGAGGGCAGGGGTGGGGGCGAGGGTGCCACAGCCAACAGTGCTGCTAATGCCAACTTCACCCACCCCTCAATCCCCTCCCGTCAAGGGAGGGGAAGACAACTCACCATTGCCACCGAACGACTGGGAGAGGTCGCCGAACATACCAGCAAACGCGAACGGGTCGCAATGGAGGCCGAGCGGGACGTGGTGGAGATGAAAAAACTTCAGTACATGCAGCAGCATGTAGGGGAGCAGTTTGACGGATACATCACCGGGGTGACAGCTTTCGGCTTCTTTGTGGAGCTTGAAGAGCTTTTTGTTGAAGGACTGGTACATATTTCAACCCTTTCTGACGACCTGTACACTCATGCCGAGAAGCAGCATTCTCTTATCGGCCGACGCACCGGAACCATTTTCAGGATTGGTGATGCGGCACGGATCACGGTGGCTTCAGTCTCTCCCGGCACACGGCGTGTCGAGTTTGTCCTGACTGCACATACCGCTTCCACCGCCGTTCCGCAAGCGTCCGCCCAGTTGGCCGGGGCAGCAGAATATCCGCGCATTCCTCTGCGGGGCAAGCGACTGACCGGCCTTCAACCAAGGGGCGACCACAGGGATCAGGGCAGCCGGGGCACCAATGGCGCCAAACCAGGCAGGGGAAAAGGGGGATCCCGGAAAAGGCGCTGAACAGTTTTTATGGCAAATCAGGTTGCAAGCCGGCACACCACTGTGATAGGAAGAATGGATGAGCGAAGAAAAAGTACTCCCCGTAATTGAACATCTGGTCGAACTGCGCAAGCGGCTTGTCGTCATTGTTATCGCTGTGGTCGTCGGGATGGGAATCGCCTGGAACTTTTCCAGCGATCTTCTCAAATTCATCGAAAAACCGTTGACCGGCAGAACCTACCTGACCGAGATCAAGAAGGATGTCTACCTCAAGGTCAAAGAACTTGCCCCTTCAATGTACACCCGTTACAAGCTTGACCAGGAGATCAACACGCCTCAGAAACAGCGCCCGCTCAATTACAGCGCACCACTGGAACCGTTTTTCATCCAGTGTAAAATTTCCATGCTTGCCGGCTTCGTCATGGTTCTGCCGATCGTCTTCTATCAGGTCTGGCTGTTTATCGCACCCGGCCTGACCCGGCGAGAACGACGCATGGTAGTGCCATTTGTCATTGCTTCCACAGTAACCTTCTGTATTGGCGCGATGTTTTTTTTGATCATAATCTGGCCGGTAATTATCAATTTTTCACTGTCCTATGAAGCCGAAGGGCTGCAAAGCTGGTTCAATATCAGCGCGTACGTCAACTTTTGCCTGCGGCTTGTGCTCCTGTTCGGCCTGATCTTCGAACTGCCGGTATTGACCCTTATCCTGGCACGCTTCGGCATCGTAAGCTACCAGTTCCTGGCACCAAAACGGAAATATGCCCTGCTTGCCAGCTCTATCATTGCTGCCTTTCATGCCGATCTGATAACCATGTTTGTCATCATGATCCCGCTCTATCTTATGTACGAGATCAGTATCTGGGTCGCGCTACTTTTCGGCAAGAAGAAGGCTGCGCCCGAAGAAGCGCTGCCAGGTCAGACCATCTAAACAACACAATAAATACTATTGACAAGCTTTAGAGAAACCCCTAAAAAGATAGAAAATGTCTTTTTAGGGGTTTTGTATGATGGAACTGACACGTAAAGGTGAATATGCAATCCGGGGCATCGTGTATCTGGCGGGAAGACCGATTGATAAAGTCTGCCTGCTGAGTGATATCGCGGCAGCTGTTGATGTCCCCCCTACGTTTCTTGCCAAAATATTTCAGCAGTTCAGCAAAATGGGTCTGGTAAAGTCGTTTCGTGGCACCGGTGGCGGTTTTATGCTGGGACGCCCCCCTGAAAAGATTACTCTGCTGGAAGTCGTTGAAGCGGTGGAAGGGCCGATAATTCCGAACCGCTGCGTCGGCACTCCTGCGGATTGCGAGCGTTCCGGCACCTGCAACGTTCATCCAGTATGGATGAGGGTTCAAGAAGAGGTTCGTGGAGCGCTGGCCGGCGTAACCCTCAAAGAGCTGGCCGCAGAGGAGTGACACCACCGTAACCACCTACAATCATTGCATTAAATCTAAATTAAGTTGACACGCGCCGGTTGTTCATATACTGTCCGACCACATTGTACTGAATTTCCAAAGTCCCGATAATCGGGATTTTGGCGTTTCAGGGACAAAATAAATCAGAAAGGAGCATCCCGCCGGAGATACGCCCTCGCACTTTGTGGGCAACGACGCCGCTCCGGCAAAGCCGATACAACTTCCCTACTCTATTATTATGCGAAAAAAACTCTTCTATCTGACATGTCTGCTATTCCTGTCGGGGTGCGAAAATGCTCCGTTCAATCTGGCAGAGATCCAATCATCCGCGTCGCTGGCCACCGAACCGTCCATTCTTGGCAGCAGCAACATCTCCCTTATCCAGCGAAAAAAGCAGCAGGCGGTTATCGAGTCTGCATTTTCCCGTAGAACGTCACCTGAACGAGCTCATCAGTTGGCAGCAATTTGTTTTGACAAGACAATCGGCACCGTTTTCATGCCGTTTGATCTGGCCGAGATTGCCCTTGCTGAAACCGGCGGCCACAGCCTCTCATCGCGAGCAGTATCGTCAAAAGGGGCTCGTGGAGTCTGGCAGTTGATGCCGGTTCGTGCCAGAAGCCACGGATATTCACCCAATGACATGCTTGATGATGGTAAATGTGCCGAGGCTGCGGTCTGTGAACTTTATTCCAAGCTTGACATGGCCCAGGGAAACCTTGAACGTGCCAAAAAGTATTATTGTGGCCAGGGGCCTCAGGCAAATGCGTACATGAAAAAAATCCGAACAATCAGGCTTGAGATGATGTCGGAACTTTCCCTTCAGAACGATAAACTGGCATTGGCTGAGACAGCATCCAGTATCCGTTGACAGGGCGTTTTTTCTTGATATGAAAGTAGCCGCTCTGCTATAGTTCGCGCGGCTTTTTTATTCCTGTCATCTTATCCGAAGAGGAGTGTTTTGTGGAGAGAGGAACGTCTTCCGCTAGTTCGACCGGCCTCACGCTTCGCACCAAGATGGTACTTCTTTCTGCGGTGGCATTTACCGGTATTCTGCTGGCTGGCGCGATCAGTCTGTTTATGATGAATGAAGTCAGAATCGGCGGTTCTGCCTACCGGTATATTCAAAAAGACAAGGATGCTCTTGAAAGCATTGCCCTGCTGAAATCAGACCTTTTTCAGATCAACAGCGAAATGCAGAACTTCATGCTTGAAGCCGACCCAGTGACTGCCGAAAAAAACATAACATCCATCAAAAACCTCTCGAATGATATTGAACTCAATTTCGGCATCGTCCTTGAGTCGGTTGAATCACCGGGAAAGCACGATGCCATAAACAAGGCAAATGCAATTTGGAAGGAATACGAAAAAACGTTATTGGATGAGGTGCTGCCGGCCGCTGTCAAAGGTGATGTGCTTAAGGCCAGCTATCTTATGACCGGCATCCAGGCTCAGCGGTTCAACACCTTCAGCAAGGCTGTTGCGAAGATGGTAGACCGAATCAGGCAGGATGTCAGCACGACGGAGCAACAGGTTGCGGCAAGCATCAAAGTTAAAATAATGATTTCAGGTGTGGTTACTCTTGTAATATTCGGTCTGATCGCCCTGTTTTCATATTTCATTACAGCATCGATTACCAGACCGCTCAAAAGTTGTGTTGATTTTGCCAAGTCTATGGCCGGTGGCAGACTTGATGCCCGTTTGGAAGTACGTGGGGGCGGAGAGGCTGCAGATCTGGCCCATGCCATGAACATCATGGCCGAAAATCTCCATAGCATGGTTTCTCGAATCAGCTCTGCCTCTGAAGTACTCACTTCCATCGACAACAATCTCGAAAATGCAGCACATCAGGTCGTTAATTCCGCGCAAATGCAGGAAAAATCCGTGCGGGAAACCTCTCGCGCTGTCACCCAGATCAACGAATCCGTGCATGACGTCTATGAGGGGATTGACAAACTTTCGGCGTCTGCAACCGAGACATCGGCATCGTCGCTGCAGATGGCCGCAACCATCGAAGAAATTGCAATGAGTGCCGAAAAGCTGGAAGAATCAGTTGAAGAGGTCAGCTCCTCAATAACGGAAATGGCTTCTTCAATCAAAGAGATTGGCACGAGCATCGTCAATCTGTTTGACGCATCGACAACTACTGCTTCATCAATCGCCGAGATGGACGCAACCATCAAGCAGGTAGAAAAAAATGCCATGGATTCGGCCGCTATTTCTGAAACCGTCAGAAGTGACGCGGAAATGGGTAAAAATGCCGTTCTTGAAGCAATTGCCGGCATGCAAGCGATCAGGGCCTCATCACAGATAACCTCTGAGGTTGTTGAAACGCTCTCGTTGCGGGTAAACGATATCGGAACCATTCTTTCCGTAATTGATGAAGTTGCCGACCAGACCAATCTTCTGGCACTCAATGCCGCGATCATAGCTGCCCAGGCGGGTGAGCATGGCAAGGGTTTTGCGGTTGTTGCCGACGAAATTCGGGAACTGGCCGAGCGTACCAGCAGTTCCACGAGGGAAATTGCAGCGGTAATCAAGGGTGTTCAGGAAGAAACCCGGCGCGCGGTAGACGCGATCACCCAGGCCGAGGAAAGTATTGCTGCCGGCGAAAAGCTTTCGCAGAGATCGGGTACCGCGCTTGAAAAAATTGTTTCGGGAGTTCAGCGGGCGGGAATTCAGGTGAGTGAAATTGCCAAGGCAACAGTTGAACAGGCACGTGGCAGCCAGAGTATTCGCGAAGCAATGGAAAGTGTTGAAGACATGGTTGGAAGTATCGCTAATTCTGCGCGTGAGCACTCCCGCGGAACCGATATGATCTCAGCGGCAGTTGAGCGAATGAAGGATCTTACCGTCCACGTACGCACGTCAACCCGCGAACAGAGTCGTGCCAGCAATCTGATCGCCCGGTCAACGGAAGAAGCGACTTCCATGGTCGCCCAGATTGGCGAAGCGTGTCGTTCTCAAATTGACAGCAGCGCCCTGATTTCAAAGTCGGTCAACAATATAGAAGCGGCAACCATTGCCAACAGCCATGCAACAAAGGTGATGAATTCCGCCGTTACCGATCTGACACACCAGATTGATCTGCTTGAGAAGGAGATGGCCGGATTCAAGATCTGACCGGCTAAAATTATAACGACATGAGCAGACTCGCCGCACGCTTCAGTTCGCTTCAAAAAATGCATTCCAAAGCTTTGGTGACATTTATAACAGCCGGAGACCCGGACCTTGCTGCCACTGAAGAGATGATCCATCTTCTTGAGGGAGCCGGGGCTGACATTATTGAACTCGGAGTTCCCTTTTCAGACCCGATGGCGGACGGACCGACGATACAACTCTCCTCAGAGAGGGCACTGGCCTCCGGGACGACTCTTCATGGGATTCTGAATGCCGTAAAAAGGGTCCGCACCCGCTCCGATATTCCGATTATCCTGATGGGCTATCTTAATCCGGTTCATGCATACGGTTACGACGGTTTCTGCCGGGACGCCGCAAAAGCCGGAGTCGACGGAGTTCTCATTGTTGACATGCCGCCGGAAGAATCCAGGGATCTGACTGTGCCGGCCCGCCTCCATGGACTGGATGTGATCTTTCTGCTAACGCCGACTTCTGATGCCGCTCGAATATCTGCGGTAAATCAGCTTGGCAGCGGCTTTGTTTATTATGTCACCGTAACCGGAGTAACGGGTGCCAGAACCTCTGTTTCCGGTACACTGGCACAGGAACTGGCCCGGGTAAAACAAACCATTTCCCTTCCGGTCATGGCCGGATTCGGGATATCGACTCCGGAACAGGCGGCCGAAGTAGCTCAACTGGCCGACGGAGTTGTCGTTGGCAGTGCTATTGTCAAACTGTTTGAGCAGTACCGGGGTGAAGCACTGAAGCAACACCTTCGTCAGTATATAACTGGTTTGAAGCAGGCACTCTGACCGAACTTGACAGCACCTTCCGATTCTGCTACCTAATAATTTACTTACACTTAACTATTTTAGCATTATGAAAGATGCGAGGCTACCATATGAGCTGGTTTACCAAAGAAAGAGTCGGCATAGAAAAATCGGGCGGCAAGAAAGTCACCTTTCCAGATGGCATGTGGGTCAAATGCCCGGGCTGTTCCGAAACGCTCCTGGGCAAGGATGTCGAAGCAAATCTCCAGGTATGCCCGAAGTGTGGCCACCATTACCGTATTTCTGCCCGCAAGCGCCTCGAAGCCCTGCTTGATGGCGGCGTCTGGCAGGAATTTGATGCCGATGTGACATCAGTTGATTTTCTTGAATTCAAAGACGCCAAAAGCTATCAGGACCGCATCGATGCTGCATTGGCCAAAGGTGGGTCAAAAGATGCAGTAATCTGCGTTGAAGGAGCTATCGAAGAACTGCCGGTCCAGGTTTCCTGTTTTGATTTTTCCTTTATGGGGGGAAGTATGGGGAGCGTGGTCGGTGAAAAAATCACTCGCTCCATTGAACGCGGTCTGCACAAGCGGCAACCGGTAATTATCATCTCCGCATCCGGTGGGGCCCGCATGCAGGAGAGCATCCTCTCCCTGATGCAGATGGCCAAGACTTCAGCCGCCCTGGCAAAACTTAAAGGTGCCGGAATCCCGTTTGTATCGCTGCTCACCGATCCTACTACCGGAGGCGTTACCGCAAGCTTCGCCATGTTGGGAGATGTCAATATTGCCGAACCAAAGGCACTGATCGGTTTTGCCGGACCACGCGTTATCGAACAGACTATCCGCCAGAAACTTCCTGAAGGTTTCCAGCGGGCTGAATATCTTCTTGATCACGGCATGATCGATGCGATCATCCCTCGTACAGAAATGCGCGCTAGGCTGGCTTCCATACTGAAAATGCTGCATCGCCCCACAGCCTGACATGCCTCTGACAGATGCGCTGGAAAGGCTTTACGCCCGTCGGCGTTTTGGTATTAAACCAGGCGTCGAAAGGGTTGGCAAGCTGCTCGCGCGTCTGGGCAATCCTGAAAAAAGCTTTCGTACCATTCATGTTGTCGGCACAAACGGAAAAGGTTCAACGTCAACCTTTCTTTCCTCTATCCTTCTCCAAGCTGGCTTTACCGTAGCCCAGTTCAGCTCACCTCATCTGGTCCGCTTCACGGAACGTTTTAGAATAAATGGTAAGGAGTATAGTGCCGAAAAGCTGGCGGGCAGACTGGAAACCGTACTGGAGGCCGCCCCGAAAGAAGCGACCTTTTTTGAGATAACGACTGCTCTTGCGGCGTATATTTTCAGCGAAGAGCAGGTGCAATTGGCCGTCATGGAAGCAGGCATGGGTGGCCGTTCGGATGCGACAGCCGCCTTTGATGGCGAAATGACCATACTTACCCCGATTGCTCTCGACCATACCGAGTATCTCGGCGCAACCCTGAAGGATATTGCCCGGGAAAAATCCGGAATAATAAAACCAGGCTCCTTCGTTATCAGCGCTGAACAGCCCGATGAAGTGCGCGTAGTGATTGAAGAGCAGAGCCGTGCCAAGCGTTGCACCCTTAGAATGCTTGGCAAAGACTTTTCTGCCGACTGGAACGCACAAGGCACCCTTGACTACCATGGCATACATAACGCCTTAATGCAGCTCACACCTGGTATAGCGGGTCTTTACCAATCACAGAATGCTGCTGTTGCGCTTGCGGCAGCAGAGGTTCTTGAAGCCGGCGGAATGACTGTCGCCCCTTCAGCGTTCAAAGAGGGTATTGCCACGGCGTATTGGCCGGGTCGAATGGAACTTGTGCCGGGCACCCCGCCACTGCTGCTGGATGGAGCTCATAACCCTGCAGGCGCAACAGCTCTGGCGGAAGCGCTTCAGAAGTATTCCTACTCACGGTTGCTTCTGGTAACAGGAGTGTGCGATGACAAGGATATCGACCGTATCTATGCCCCTCTGATGCCGCTTGTCGATGGAATTTATACCGTGACTCCCTCGGTTGACCGGGCCTTGAAAGATGAGGAACTCTCGCACTTTTTTCTCATGCAGGGGGTTGCATCCCGGCCCTGCGGCTCTGTAGTGGCAGGGATCCAAACAGCCCGCAGTGAAGCAGCCACGGACGATCTAATTGTGGTGTGCGGTTCACTATTTGTCGTAGGCGAGGCCAAAGCGTGGCTTGAACAGATACATTACACCGGAATCAGAGGCTGATTGCTTTAATGATGCGCATCTACTATCTACTCTTATTCTGTATCACCTTCAGTTGGGTTCCATCAGCAAGCGCAAATGGGCCGTCCCCTTCCGATGAAAACATCCATATCAACGCCGACCACATGAACCAGAATCTGTCGGACGGACTCTATACCGCTGAAGGCAATGTGGTCGTGCAGTGGAAAGGGATGAATCTTGTTGCCGATCAGGTCCGCTATGGAGCAGTGACTCATATGCTGCACGCATCCGGTTCGATTGTTCTCAAAAAAGGCTCTGCTGTCCTTAAGGGTGAAACCCTTGTTATGAATATGGATACGGGCCGGGCCGAAATGGATACGACCCAGCTCACGGTTCCCGAAACGGGCATGAAGATCGCGGCAGAAAAGCTCATTCGAATAAATGAAAACGAATTCAGCGCAACATCCACGGAATTGACCACCTGTGACATGCCTGATCCAAGCTGGAATTTCAGTGCTGAAAAGCTCAAGGTGAACATGCTCGGGTATGCAACCGGGCGTAGCGTAATTTTCTATGTGAAGAATATTCCGGTACTTTATATTCCGTGGATAGCATTCCCGGTCGTACTCGAAAAAAGATCAGGACTTCTGTTCCCCCAATTCGACTACTCGGCAAAGAGAGGAGTCCAGATCGACATTCCGGCCTACTGGGTGATATCTCCAAGTCAGGATCTCCAGCTGGACCTGGACATAATGTCGCGCCGCGGCATCGGAACCGGAATTGATTATCGCTACATCAGAACCCGCGGAAGTGAAGGCCATGTCAGCGTCTATTCAATCTACGATCAGCTGAAAAATCACTGGCGCTTCCAGCTTGCCCAGGATCACAAAGAGATTTTTTCACGTGATGCAAACCTGCGCATGTCGGTCAACTCGATCAGCGACCGTACTTTTTTCACTGATTTCGGTGAAAAGAGCGGCGAATACAATCGTCAATCGAGCGATACAACAATCAATGTTTTGAAAGCATGGCAGAACTATGCCGTGACTTCCTACCTGAGGTACAACGAAGATCTTTATGCCACTAATAACCAGGCAACGGTTCAGACTCTGCCGTCTCTGGGAATGGCCGGAGTTCGTCACTCCATCGCCTCTCTGCCGCTCTATTTCGATCTTGACGGTTCTGCGGACAATCTCTATCGCGAAACAGCTCCCAGCGGTCAACGCTTGTACCTCTTTCCACGGATAACCCTGCTCCCGTTCAGAAACAGCTCTCTTCAGACGTCAGTATTTGCCGGGACACACATCAGGGGATATTCAAGCGACAGGCGGGACAATGGTAGCGGAGTTCACGCCAGTGGCGGCGATCTCCTTCCGGAGGCAGGCATCCGCATGTCAACATCGCTGACCCGCATCTATGACGCTAATCTCCAACTTCTCAAGAAAATAAAACATGAAATCATCCCTGAAATAAGCTACAACTTTGTACCCGAACGTGATCAACAACGGTTTCCATTCTATGATTACACCGATCGCATGATCCACCGGAATATGATTTCGTTATCAGTTACCAGCCTGATGAACGGCAAATTCATATCAGGTGAGACAACTGAATATCGGGATATTTCACGAATAAAACTGAGCGCGGACTATGCAATAGAGGGGGGACGGCGTGATCTTTTGACACTGGTAGAGAGCAGGCGCCCCTGGAGTGATCTGATCCTGGAATCGGAGACATGGCTGACCAAACTATTGCGAGTCACATTTGACGCTCGCTATAACCTCTATGAAAACAACCTGTCAACCGCCGTGGTTGGAGTCGACGCTGACGACCGGCAGGGAAATTCAATTGGTGCCGGATATCAGATGGCCCGCAACGAAGTTGAGTATTTTGAAGGGCGGATCTCAACCAAACTGATCAAACCCCTGAATCTTTCATATACCGCACGCTACTCATTTGATCGGAGTGATTTTCTCGAATCGGTGTACGCCGCCGAATATCGCCATAAATGCTGGAGCGTAAACCTTGCGGTTCGCCAGCGCCCCGGGAATCAATCATATACGGTGAATTTCAATCTGGCGGGGTTGGGCACCAAATAAAAAAACAGGGCAGACCTTTCGATCGCCCCGTTCCATAAATTCAACGAACCACCGGTTCATGCAACTACTTGCAAACCCCGATAGAACCTTTCTTGCAGACCTTTCCATCCAGCCAGGTACTATCTTCAAGATTTGCCCCGGTCATATCAGCCCCGTCAATCGTAGCATGATCAAGGGAAGCTCCATGCAGAATCGCCTTTTTAAGGTTGGCCTTTTCCAAACTGGCATCATCAAGAACAGCATCCTGAAGATTAGCTCCCTCCAGGTTGGCCTCCATCAGATTGGCCCCTTCCAACCCCACCCCCTCAAGAGTGGCGCCATGCAGGTCAGCCCCCCTAAGGTCGCACCCAGGGCAATTTTTTGTCGCTTTCAGACGCTCAAGATCCTCCGGAACGAAAGCGAATGCCTGCTGAGCCGACACCGTGAAACTGCATGTCGCTATAACCATTAAAACAGTTGATTTGATACGCGTAATAGATTTCGGCACTCGTAGCTCCTTTTCAGCGATGACGAAAATAAAAGTCACTCACACTCTATCAGAAAAAGACAGCGCTTGTAAACAGCGACACGTTTCGATTCCTCGTCGGATAGTTCACACCTCCGGACCGGGGAAACAAACATTCGCAGAAAACTTCGGTCACGTCCTGTTAATGGCGGATTATCGTTCCCGATCCGTGAGTGTATCCGCAACGTTCCAAACGTAAGTCGGCTGACATATGGCACTAAACACGGATTAAGCATAAT
>Ga0172380_10006377_pt1 | contig 13739 bp, 17 predicted proteins | sample Leawe162metaG_FD_119747 | JGI IMG/M metagenome (GOLD analysis project Ga0172380, IMG submission 119747) | Leachate microbial communities from a municipal landfill in Southern Ontario, Canada - Leachate well 162 metaG | ecosystem: Engineered > Solid waste > Landfill > Unclassified | place... | reverse complement strand
CGTGATCGCGCGGGTCGGTGGCATCGACTTTGTGTTCGGACTGGGCGGGCTCCACGGGTCGCTGGAGAACGAGGTGGTGGAGGCCAAGGACGGTGCGATCGTGGACATCGACGTGGAGTCCTATTACCCATCCACCGCCATCGCACAGCGGTTCAGGCCCGCCCACTTCCCCGAGACCTTCTGCGACATCTACGCGAGCCTGAAGGAGCAGCGGTTGCGTCACCCGAAAGGAAGTGCGGTGAACGCGATGCTCAAGCTCGCGCTCAACGGTGTCTATGGGGACACGAACAACCCGTTCAGTGTTTTTTACGATCCACTGATGACCATGCGAATCACGCTCAATGGTCAGCTCCTGCTGTGCCTGCTGGTCGAGAACCTGCTCAAGATTCCCGGGCTGCGGGTCGTGCAGGCCAACACCGACGGTATCACGGTGCAGTTGTGCCAGGGTGGTCGCGAGATGATGGAGCAGGTGGTCCAGTGGTGGGAGGGGATCACGAAGCTCAAGATGGAGTTTGCCGACTACCACCGCATGTTCATCCGCGACGTGAACAACTACATCGCCGAGTACGTGAACGGCAAGGTCAAGCGCAAAGGGGCCTACGAGCACGATCTGGAATGGCACCAGAACCACAGTGCGCTGGTGGTCCCCAAGGTCGCCGAGAAGGTGCTGCTCGAAGGTGCACCGATCCGCGAGACGGTGGAGCAGTGGCCTGACCTGATGGACTTCATGCTGCGCACCAAGGTGCCCCGGTCGAGCCAACTCATCATGGAGCGCGATGGGCAGACCACCGAGCTTCAACGCATCACGCGCTACTACATCGCCAAGGGCGGGGGTCGCCTGTTCAAGATCATGCCCCCACTGGCGCGCAAGCCTGGCGAGTGGCGCAGGATCGGGGTCGAGAGTGGCTGGGGTGTTCACGTGTGCAATGACATCCGCGACGCGGGTCAGGTGCCGGTGGACTTCGATTACTACGTGCACGAAATTGAAAAAATTGTGAATGGATTGGCATGACTACCCTGATCCCCCCGTTGCCAGAAGGCTACGACCAAGACACCAAGATCGCCCTTGGTCCACGCAACACGATCATTGTGGCTCATCACAACATGCCGGTGCTCTACTTCGACGAGTCGGCGATGCAGTGGCGCGAACTACTGGTGCACATCAGTGAGGTGGCCAAAGATGCTCGAACGTGACATCGAATCGCGCTCCCGCAAGCGCGCAGAAACCAAGGGTCGGCGGATGATGAAGTTCACATCGCCGGGTCATGCGTTCGTGCCCGACGACATCGTGATGGCGCCCATTCCCCTGTGGCTGCAGCCCGTGATCGCCAGGTACTTCCGGTTCATCGAGTTCAAGCGCACTGGCGCAAAGCCCACCGCTGCGCAAGCCCGTGAACACGAGCGCCTGCGCGCCATGGGGTTCACGGTCGAGGTGATCGACTCGGTGGAGGCGGCGGATCGCGTGTTCGACGATATGGGGGATCGGTTGTGAGTGCCTATTACAACGAAATTGATCCTTATGCGGCCCAGTGGCTGCGCAACCTGATTGCAGCGGGACACATCGCTGCGGGAGATGTAGATGAGCGTTCCATCGTGGATGTTGCCCCTTCCGAGTTGGTTGGGTACACACAGTGCCATTTCTTCGCCGGCATTGGTGTCTGGAGCCTTGCGCTTCGTCGAGCAGGATGGGGAGACGACCGACCCATCTGGACCGGCAGCTGCCCGTGCCAGCCTTTCAGCGCGGCAGGTAAAGGAGCAGGGTTCGATGACGCGCGGCACCTCTGGCCCGCGTTCCACCATCTCATCGAACAGTGTCGCCCTGCAGCAGTCCTTGGAGAGCAGGTTGCAAGCAAAGACGCAAACCCTTGGATCGACCTTGTACACGCTGACGTGGAAGCCTTGGGCTATGCCTTCGGGTGTGTCGCGTTCCCGTCTGCGGGCGTCGGTGCTCCGCACATCCGAGACCGAGCGTACTGGGTGGCCCACGCCGACGGCAGCGCTCGCGGACAAAGGGGTGCGGACCTTCGAGGGCGGACTGCTGGAAGCGATGCGCAACCATGGGCCGGACTTGGCAGCGGTGGCGTGTCTCACCGGATGGCCAACACCGCAGGCACGCGACCACAAGGGGGCGAACCTGCCGGGCAACGAGTTGACGCACAACACGCGGCCGTTGAACGAACTGGTGCGGCTGGCGGGCTGGCCGACTCCGACCGTGGGCAATGCGATGGGCTCGCAGTCATCGGAGGGAATGAGCGTGTCGGGCATGACGCCGGACGGACGCAAGAATGCGGTGAGCCTCAACCATGTAGCGACCTTTGCGGGCTGGCCGACGCCCAAGACGACGGACACCAACGGAGCGGGCAACTCAGCAAACCGTCAGGGTGGGATGGCACTGCACACGGCAGCGCAGCAGGCGAACGGCCCGGCCCGACTAACAGCCTCTGGCGAGATGCTGACTGGCTCCTGTGCCGGGATGGCAAGTGGCGGCCAGTTGAACCCGGCACATTCCCGCTGGCTCATGGGGCTCCCTCCCGAGTGGGACGCCTGCGCGCCTACGGCAACGCCATCAACGCGGAAGCGGCGCGCGTCTGGATCGAAACCGTGATGGAGTGCATCCCGTGAACCTGCTCACCCCCGCACAGTTGCACGGCTATCAGCAGAAAGCCGTCAACTTCCAATGCACCCACCCGGCATCGATGCTGTGGCTCGACATGGGCTTGGGCAAGACCGCCATCACGCTCACGACCCTTTCGCACCTGCTGTCCACCGGTTTCCTACGTGGCGTGGTCATCGTCGCACCGATCCGCGTGTGCAGGCTCGTGTGGCGCCAAGAAGCGATGAAGTGGAGCCACACCAGGCACCTGCGGTTCTCGATGCTCACAGGCACCAAGGATCAACGCACACGGGCTCTGCTGCGCCCTGCCGACGTGTGGCTCATCAACTACGAAAACCTCGGCTGGCTCGCCGAAACCCTGCACACCTATTACGTGAGCAAAGGCAAGCCGGTGCCCTTCAACGGCATCGTGTGGGACGAGATCAGCAAGTGCAAGAACAGCACGACCCAGCGCGTCAAGAGCACCATGAAGATTCTGGAGCACTTCGACTGGACCACCGGGCTCACCGGCACACCGGCCAGCAACGGGTATCAAGACCTCCACGGCCAGTACCTCGTGGTGGACCGGGGCGCGCGCCTGGGGGTCAGCAAGACAAAGTTCATGACCGAGTGGTATCGCAAGCCTGCGGAGGGCTCGCGCAAGGTGATCCCGTACAAGGACACGGAGGATCGGATCAAGCAGTTGATCGGCGACATAACGCTGGAGATGAGCGCGGCCGACTACAACCCGCTCCCCGACCTCGTGGTCAACGACATCGAGGTGGAACTGCCGCCCCACCTGCGCGCGAAGTACGATGCGATGGAACGCGACTTCTTTTTGCAACTCGACAGCGGCAAGAGCAAAGAGGTGTTCAACCAGGCGTCGCTCACCAATGCCTGCCTGCAGTTCTCCAACGGGGCCGTGTACCCCGTCGCAGGGATGCCGCTGTGGGAGTCGGTGCACGACTTGAAGCTCGACGCGCTGGAGGAACTGATCGACGAGGCCAACGGCCAGCCGGTCCTGTGTTCCTACGCCTACCGATCCGACGCATCGCGGATCATGACCCGGTTTGCCCACCTCGACCCGATCAACCTGACCGAATGCAAGAGCGAGTCGGCGCTGAACGAGGCAATGGCGCGGTGGGCCAGTGGGTCGTGTCGCCTGATGATCGGCCACCCTGCGTCGATGGGTCACGGTGTCGATGGTCTGCAGAAGCGCGGGCACATCATCGTGTGGTTCGGGCTCACCTGGTCGCTGGACCTGTACGAACAGATGACCGCACGACTGCGCCGCCAGGGTCAGGGTGTGCCGGTGATCTGCCACCGGATCATGATGCGCGACACACTGGATCAGGCTCAGGCACTCGCGCTGGGCGACAAGGCCGTGTCTCAGGATTCGCTGCGCAAGGCCGTCAAAGAGTACCGTTTGTCGCGCGGGGTTTGAACGACCCGCCGCGACTGTGGTACGATGTGACACATCAACAACTGGAGTAACCCGCATGAAACACCTGATTTTCTTTGTTCTGGTCCTGCTGGCCGGCACTGCCCACGCGCAAACCTACATCGGTGGCAGCGTTGGCTACGGCACGAACAAGGCCCCGGGCGACATTCGGCCACTGGTGGCTGCGTCCTACACCTACGACCGTGAGAGCACGGCATCCAGCGCGTTCATGGGCCAGCGCCGTGGGGTGTGGGGTGTCGAGGCTGGAGCCTTCACCCTGCCCAAGTTCTACGGCACGGGTTTCGTGTCGGACTACGCGACCTACAAGGGCGACGGAAAGAAGCACGAGATCACCACGGCCAGGATCAAGCAGGACATCAGTGGAACGGCCCTGTATGCCCGCGCACAGGCCTACGCGCCCAGCGTGAAGGGGTTCACCGCCTACGGCTTCGCAGGTGTCGCCCTGAGCCTGAATCGCTCGCACGAGTACGGCTACTACGACGAGACGAAGTGGGTCGAGAACGACCAGCGCTTTCGCACCGTCGCGCCCATCGTGGGTGTGGGCGTTCAGTACGCCATGACGCCGCGCCTGTCGGCCCGTGTGGAGTACCTGCAGGCGTCGGGGATCGTGAAGAACCCGCACACGGGCAAGCGCAACGTCGAGATGCTTTCGGTTGGCTTTGTGAGGGCTTTCTGATGAACACGCAGAACACACCTGAACTGGCGCGTGCAGCAATGCAGCAATACGCGCGATGCATGCGGACTGGAAACTGGGCGACGGCTGCAAACATTGAGCGGCACTGGGGCCTCTACGGCTACACGCCTGAAATCGTGTCCACCGTGCTCGCGTGCGTGGCCACTGGCCTGCCGCTGGAAGCCGCGATCAACGAAGCCACCGAGAGCACGTCATGACCGGCACACCAAGCGAAGGGCATTCCAGCGCAGTCCGTCTGTGGGAAATCCTCAAGAACAGGGAGACGAAATGAGCGAGATCAAAAACGCCGTCATTGAGAGCGTGCGGCTGACGAACGACGACCATGGGTGTCTGTCCGCATGGCTGATGCTGGACTACGGCGGCAGCGGCCAAGGCTTCGGCGGCTATGCGCTGTACCTGCCGAAGAGCTTCAACCACCACAAGCTGCAAAGCGTGGCCGGGCACTTCGTCTGGCGCTGCATGGAAGTCGCTGGCGTCTCGGAGTGGAGCAAGTTGCCCGGAAAGACCATCCGCGTGCGCGGAGACCGTGGCGGCATCGAGGCCATCGGTCACATCGTCAAGGACGACTGGTTCTGCCCGCGTGACGATTTGAAGGAACAGCCATGAACATCCCGAAAATGACGGACGCCGACCTTCTTGACTTGGCCCACAAGTCCAACGGCTTCTGGGACAACTATGGCCAGCTCGTCGAGGCCGCCCGTGACGCCCAATGGCAGGCAGCGATGGCGGGGCAGGAGCCTGTGGGCTACATCAATCACGGCATCGAATACCACACCCGTGGGAAAACAATCTTCCACGAGAAACCAACCAAGAACTTGGAACGCCGGTGGTGGGCAGAAGACATTGCCGTCTACACGCACCCCGCCCCAACCAATCCAGCCGCGCAGGAGCGGGCCGAGCCTGTCGCGTCAGCAGTGGGGGAGGCGTTGCCTCTCCCGGACGGCATCAAACCAGTGGTTTGGATGGACATGGATGGAGGGGTTCACCACTGCCCGCGCCAGCCGCTGTTTGGCCTCATCGACGACACCTGCGGCAGCCAGGATGTGCTTTGGACTGGGTTTACGTTCAATGAAGCACTGCAGGCCTGGAAGGACATCACTTCGGGGCATTCAAAGCCACAGACGGTCAGGCTGACTGGCCGGGGGGCAGGAGTCATCGCCTCACCTCAGTTGATGGCTTGGAAATTCGGGAAGTCGGGTGGAACTTTTGCATGCCCCATCTGCGGGAAAGAGACTCCACACGAGCACTCCGGCGAGATGGTTGCGCTGTACCGAGACAATTCTCGATGGGAGCAGGACTACATGGAGAAGAAGTGGAAGGCCGTCGAGGAACAAGCTGCGGCGTTGGAGGCGCGGCACCCCTGGTACACGCCTTTGTACGCAACCCCGCCCGCACCAGCGCAGTCAGACGAAGACTGTCCGAAATGCAAAGGGTCTGAGGTGCGCGGCTATCAGCGTGGCTTGCGCTGCCCTGTCTGCAACGGCACTGGCAATGCTGCCCACCCAGCGCAGCCATCCCCCGAGCCGAGCAAGCCAGAGCAGGTAGAAGCGCCTTGCTGCATCAATTGGGAAGCTGGAACCAGTTGTTTTGCGGACCCAAGGCAAGACTGCCCGCGCTTGGCTTCTCTTGAAAAGGCGCTGCCGATGGAGTCAGCGCCGAAGGACGGCACCCTGTTGCGCCTGCTGGTGGACTTCGAGGACCACGCTACCGAAGACAGTGCTGAACCCTGCTGGACCATTGGCGGCAACAGTCTGGACAACACGGGTGTTGATCTGTGGCAATTTGTCGGCTGGAACTGGACGCACGACTGCTTCACGGACGGCGTTGGAAAACCCGTCGGCTGGCTCCCCATGCTCGCCACCCTCCCACCGGCCAGCGCTGCGGGGGAGGGTGGGGCGGGAGATCGGGAGGCACTGCGCCTTGCGCTGGAAGCGTTGCAGACCATCCGGGGCGAACCTGGAAGCATCACGGCTGACCTGGACAAAACCGATGCAGCCGAAGAAGCGATTCGCGCCGCCCTCGCCACCAAACCGCAGGCAGAGCAGGAAGCTGCGGCGAAGAAAGGCGGTGTGTGATGGTCTACGTTCAGCTTTCATCGCCGACCAACAGCACGATCTTCACCAACTGCTGCCGGGTCGCCATCAACGATAACCAGGCGCACTGCCCATCCTGTAACGCTGAGGTCTATCCCGGCAAGGACGCGACAAGCCACCAGCGCAACACCAGCCGCTGGAGTTGGGCATACGGCAGTCAGCGAGCTGCCCGCACCCGTGGTGATGAGGTGGGGAAGCCTGCCAGCAACAGTGGTGGAGTGTCATGAGCAGGAAAATGACGGTCTACGATTTAGCGGACCAATCCACCACAGCGTCAACTACGAACACGAGGCCGCCGTCACTTGCGGAAATTCAGGAGGCCAAGCGTCTGCTAGAAGCTCAACCGAAACCCAAATGGGCATTGGTGGCACCTGATGGCCGCGTGTGGATGCACGAAGACCCCGCCGAACTGCTTCCCATCCTGATGCCGTATCACCCGTTTTTGAAAGGCATCTTGCCATGACCCCCACACCCAAAGACCTTGTAGCGCCGCTGATGGCGCTGGTTGACGACTATGCAGCAGCCGTACACGCCTTCCGTGCTGGCTGCGGTGGCCAAGAACAACTGGAACACGATAGGCACGTTTTGAAAGCCACCCGCGCCGCTGTCGAAGCCTCCGCCCGCGCACTGGCGGCTGTGCCTGCGCCAGACGTTGAGGCCGCAGCATGGGTGCACGTTGATGATCCGCGCCGCGTGATTTCCGCGATGCAGAAGGCTGATGCGACGAAAGATGGCGGGGCCTCGGCATCGTCGGTCGCCGGCTACACCATGCCCCTGATTCATCGTCACGAGGGCGCCCAGCAGGCCGGTGGCGTGCCTACGGGGTGGTCGGCTATGCGTGACGCACTGGAATCGATTCGAGAACACTGCATGGTGCAGTCCAGCGCGCTGGCTAAGGCGATTGTGGCGACATGCGATTCGGCGCTCGCCGCCCCCTCTCCCAGCGCAGTGCAGCCCGATCCTCGTGTTGGTGACTTCGTGCAGGACAGCCGTGGGCTGTACGAGGTGACTGCCGATCTGCCGGTTACCGTGACCACCAGCGCAGTGCAGCCGCTCAGTGAAGCGCAGCCCAGAAAGGTCACGGCGTTCATGGAGGACGGGCGCGGGATGTTTCTCGATTTCAACGATGGCACGCGAGTGTTTTACGAGGTCGATGTGGACCACGAAATTGAAGACGACTGTCCGATTCCTGCCGGCATCGTCACCCCCAAGGAGCCAACATGAGCGAACAATCTGAAGCGCTGAGGCTGGCAGACCTGTATGCCAGAAGTTGCGTGCTTGGTGGAGGCATTCTGTACGGGAAGGAGCGTGAGGTGCTCCAAGATGAACTCCGCCGCCAGCACTCCCGCATCGGGGCCGACGAAGCGCTGATGCGACAGGCGGCGAAAGTGATCGGAGATGCATCTTGGCACATCCCGGAAGGCTCTCCCCTCGATTTAGAAGCAGAGGCCGCCATCACCGTCCTGCGCACCCGATTGGAGCAAGCCAAATGACCAAAGAAGACCTGATAGCGATGGCGTTCAAACACACGGTCGGCGGCGGTCATCGCTTCGATACGCCCTTGACCTTCTCGATGGTCCGCAGACCACCGATGCCTAACAGGCCGCCCAAGGTGTAGATAAGCAGGTCAGCATCGACGACGGGTGGTGGTGGCCAGCCACGAGCGACGGCAAGCCATGCCAGCAAGTTGTGACCCACCGTGGCGTAGACCAGACCAATGCCACACGTCCAGCCAACGAACGGGCGCCAGCCAGCCACAAAGATGCTCGGGTGCGTCGCTTCTTTGGCGTTGATTTCAAGTTGCGCCAGCGTGGTCTGCAGGTCGCCGGATTGCGTCAGCTTGAGAAGCTCCAACTCAGCCTGAGCCTTCTGCGCAGGATCAGGGAAAAGCCGGTCGATGATTTTTCCGCCCAGCTCAAAAACAGGGCCTAAGAGTAGTGGGTTCATGCGAATGCCGTCAGGTTGTGGTGGAAGGCAGCCGCGCGCTCGTGCCTGTGCAGCATGGCCGGGCCGTTGATCATCCGGGTGGTGCGGTCGAAATCCCCGGCGTCGATCAGTTGATTGCAGCCGTGGCTCTCCCAGTACCACCCAGCGGTCAGGCAGGCATCGGAAGGCGTTGCAACGAGGTCGGGCTTGTGCAGGTACACCGCACCCATACCGACGCCCTCAGAGGCTTTTTTGTAGTTCGCGCGCCCGGTGAGCTGGAACAGGCCGCGCCCACGGAATGCCCAGCCGTCGCCCGATGCTTCGTCGCCATTCCCGTTTCGGCTCGCGTAGACCTTGTTCGCCAGCGCCTTCGGGTTGCGGATGTACAGCGCGGCTTCCGCGTCGGTGGTGATCGCCGAGAAGAATGCATTCACCCGGGCCGGCGTGGTGTAGTAGAGGTTTTCTTCCAGCCGGGTAAACCCTTGCGATTCGATCATGCATTGCGCGAGGAAGGCCGCCTGCCGTTCGTTTGTAGAAATGTCGAACAGCGCCGTGGCGGCCTTGATCGGGTCGCCAAACGCCTTCGCCTGCGTGGGATGAACCCCTGCGGCGATCAGGCGTTCGATCACTGCGACACCATCCGGCGAATCGTGCGCCAGTTTTTCACGGTCAGCGCTGTCGAGTAGAAGGCCATCGAGAACGCCTGGAACGCGAGTCCCGAGAGCTGTGCGAACCCATGCACCAGAATCTGCAGTGCGGTGATGAAACCCGAGAGCGCGATCATGACCATGCCGATGTTCTCCAGCAGGGTCTCTTGGTACAACTTGGCCACGAGGCCGGCGACGGCCATTGAGGCGGTGGCGATGCTCGACCCGAAGATGATCCAGCACCACATTGAAACAACGTCACTCATCATCTTTGACTCCAAGTAGTTTGCGCAACGCTGAGAGAAGGGATCGGCTCACCTTGGCCGCGGGGAAGGTCTCGATCACCTCGGCGAGTTTGCGCATCAGCATAATGGAAAGGAATCCGACGGCGAAGCCGACGGCGGCCTGCTGGTCCAGCAGATCGGACTTCTTAGCGACCAGTGGGCCAAGGAACCATGCCGCAGACAATCCTCCCACGAACATGAAGATCAAGGTGTAACCGGTTGCTCGGGCCAGCCAGGAGGCGATCCCTGAACCAGCGGCGCCGGCCACCACGTTGTTGACGGTATCAGGTTCAATCATCAAACATCCTTTCAATTTCGATCAGGCGGGCAGGCCGAAGGCGATGGCCGCCTTGTAGAGCAGGTATCCGCCCACTGCGCTCGATGAGGTCGGTTCGCTCACAAGTCCATCTCTTTCCACTGAGTGATCGTGACCGAGCCGCTGTTGTTGAGCTGATAGGTTGAGCCTGGTGGGACGATGGTGTGAAAGGGCATTTCAGGCGCTGCTGCCGGAGCGGTAAAGCGGTGCACTGGACTGCCGCCAATCTGCATCTCGATCACACCAGACCCACCATTCGTGCAATACCCCTGAACCCAACGAAAGCGGCTCGACGTGTTGGTGTAAACGGTGTTAAGAGCACGAATCGGCGTCCCGTAGGACCCTGGCACACCGACGTAGTTGAGAACCTCCACCGTGTCAGCAGCCGTCGCGCGCAGGATGCAGGTATCACCCGCAGCCGTGACGATGTTGGACCCGCGTTGCGTGACAAGACCGGCTCCGTTCGTCAACGTGAGGACCCCCGCGAAGCGCACGAACAGCAGCCGCCCTGCCGCCACGGTAAAACCGGTGATCGTGGTGGTGCCCGTGATGTTGATGTGATCGGTGGATTCTGCGCCGGTGGTCAGGTTGACCGTCGACGCGCTGGCGATGTCTACACGTGTCTGCTGAACGGGCAGCAGGCTCTGCGCTTGTGCGCCCGTCAGTTCCTCGACAGCACCCGTCCCAGCGGTATCTCGCCCCAGGATGCGCGCGGTGCCCATCGTGAGGCCGCTGGACCCGACGGAGCCCGACAACGCGTAGCTGCCCGCCGCCTGTGCACCCAGCGTGGTGCGCGCGGCTGCATCATCGGCGTCGTCGAGCAGGGTCTCGATGAACGGCGACACGACCAGTTCGCCGGCGTTGAGCGCGTCCACCAACTCGATCGCGGTCCCCGAAGCGTTGATTCGCAGGAACCGCTCGGCCACGATCGGGGGCAACTGGCCGCTGAACGTCACGTCATCCAGTGGGGCGGTGAGCGAGCGGTCCATCTGCTCCTGCAGTTGCTGGTCGCTCATCGTGAGTTTGTCCAGCGCGCGCTCGTGCGACTCGGCGGGGAATGCATCGCCGCTGATGTAGTCGGTCTCTTGGGTCAGGTCCACGATCCGACGAATCACAAGGGTCTCACCCACGGCCGGCGCCACGACCATCGTCACGCTGCCGCCCGCGTCGCTGTCGGCACCCGTGACCGTGTAGTCGGTCGTGAGCACCAGCGTTTCAGACGTGCCGTCGGCTGCGAACAGGGTGAGGTCGAGGTCGCCGTTCACGAGGAACCGGTACGGGAAGGCGAAGATCGTCGTGACGCCGTTGCCGGCGTAGACGATTCGCGAGGTGGTGGTGCTGACGGTCATGATCTGTCCTTATCGTGGGATGCTGAACATCGGGGGCGGTGGGGCCGGTTGATCGTAAGCGCGCTCCACCGTGCCCGCGGTGCTGGTCAGCGCGGACTGTACGAGCCAGGCGTGAATCTGTCGAGCCTGGAACGCGGCCTTCTCGGGCGTGTCGGCCTTGGTGAGCAGCAGGGCCATTTTCTCAGGGTCGTTCATGGCCTCGGTGAGCACCTTGTTCACGCTGGTCATCGGCACCTTGGTCATGGCTTCTTCCGCCAGCCGGGCACCTGCACCATGCACGATCAGGGACGGGCTGCTGGAGCCGGCTGCGCGCGCCGCGCCGCCCGCCGCACCGGAGCCGATCATACGTGCGATGGTGGCCGTCGCCACGTCCAGGATGTTCGGCTTCACGTCCACCGCGGTGCCGGGCTTCTGCGACCGCTGGATATTGTCGGCCATCTCGAACAACCGGCGAATCCCGGTGACTTCTTCGGGCTTCAGGATGCCCTGCTCCTGCATCACCTGCACCAGCGATTTCTTGCCCACACTGGTGGGGGTGAACAGGTAACCCCGGGCCTGCTCGATGTTGAGCTGGCCCGTCTGCGTGTTGCGGGAGTTATTCAGGATCGCGTTGAACATGGTCGCGCGCAGGCCGTCCACCGCCACCTCGGGAGTGATCGTAATCCGGCCACCCTTACCGGTGCCACCACCTTTGGCGGTGTTGATCAGGCGCACCATCTCGGTCTCCTGATCCGCCGACGACAGCACCTTGTTGGCCGCCTTGATCGCCACGTTCGCGCGCACCGTGGGGTCGTTACCCGACGCGCCAAGCAGCGACGCGAATGTGCCCTGCTTGGCAAGGATGTCCTCGACCCCCTTGGCGCGGTTCTCAAGCGTCTTGAGACGCGCCTCGGACTTCATGGTCGAGGTGAGATCGGCCTTGACCTCGGGGAAGCGCTTGAGCAGGGTCGGGTTGTCCTTGATGAACTTGGCGATGCGCTCGGGGCTCGCGCGCCCGGTGATCGGGTCCACCGAGTCGGCGGCGGCGAGCCGGAAGATGCGCTCCTGCGCGTCGAGCATCGTGCGCATCGAGGCGTCGTCGCCCATGCCCCGCAGCGACAGGAATCGCGTGGCTTCTTCGAGTTCCTGGAGCTGCAGCGCGCCCGCCTCTTTGCCGGTGGCCAGCGCCTTGCGCAGCAGAATCTCGGGAGCGATGCGGTCGCCATACTTGCCCTGCGATACTGCCTTGCCCGCGAAGCTGCGCGAGAACGTGTCGTTGAGTTCGCGGGTGAAGGTGCGCGCCTCGTCGTAGGCGGTGTTCCCGGCCGACTTGAACGCTGCGTCCATGTCGTCGAGTGTGGCCTCCGCAAGTTGGCTGTAGATGCGGGCCTGACCCACATCACCGGCAATCGTGGACTGGCGGGCCAGATCGAGCAGTTCACCGCGCAACTGCTTCATCTCGCTGGCGTTGGTGCCAGGTGCCAACGACTCAAACTGACGCACGGATAGGGTGTCAGGGTCGTAGTCAAACGTGCCCTCACCCGGGGTGGTCACGCGGTCGATGAACTGGCGCACCACCTTGGGCATCTTCTCGTTGCGCAGCTCGGGCAGCAGGTCACCGGCGATGTCGTCGAAGGTGGATTCGAGGTTCGTGGTCTCGACCTTCATGGTGTTGTCCACCTTGCCCCACAGTTCCTTCTCCACGGCGCGCGAGCCGGCGAGCGACTGCTCCAGTGCGTCGCGTGCCGCGATGCTCAAGCGCTCACGGTCAGCGGGCGTGTTCTTCGAGATGTTGCCGGCTTTCTTGATCGCCTCGCTCTTGGCGAGATCGACCTCGTTGGCCATGATCGTGCGGTAGTAGACGCCGCGCAACTGAGCCGCTGCGGCGAGCGCCGTGGGGTCGCCAGTGCCCGTGAGCAGGATGATCTGCCCGCGCACCGCGTCGAGCCCGTCGCGGGCCTTCTGCGCCGCCTCCGCACCGAACTGCTGGTTCACCTTGCCCAGGTGCTGCTCCAGCGCGCCCAGGGCCATGGAGCCCGTGCGTTGGGCCGCGGTGAGGTCCGCGCCGTCGAGCACACCCTGCTGGCGCAGCACACGGGCGATGGCGGTGGGGTCTTCACCGGTGACGCGCAAGATGTCGGAGAGGGTTTTCCCTGCCGCCGTCTCGCGCGCCGCGGGGCTCACGGTTTGCATCGCCTTGCCCACGATGCGCTTGCTGGCGTCATAGGCTGCAAAGGTCAGGCGGGTCGGGTTCGTTAGACCCGCGAGCAGTTCAGCGTTGACCCGCAGATCAGCACGACCCGGGGCGATCATCTCGGCGGTGGCCGCGCCACCTGCTGCTGACACGGCCGATGTCACCTCACCCGTGGCGGTCGCCAGTGGCCGGGTTTTGGCCG
>Ga0172380_10006376_pt1 | contig 13740 bp, 15 predicted proteins | sample Leawe162metaG_FD_119747 | JGI IMG/M metagenome (GOLD analysis project Ga0172380, IMG submission 119747) | Leachate microbial communities from a municipal landfill in Southern Ontario, Canada - Leachate well 162 metaG | ecosystem: Engineered > Solid waste > Landfill > Unclassified | place... | reverse complement strand
TGCAACGACGCCAACATTGGGTTCAATTGTCGCAAATGGGTAATTAGCAGCCAACGCCTGCTGCTTTTTCAAAAGCGCATTAAACAACGTACTTTTCCCAACGTTAGGAAGACCTACTATTCCTACTGCTAGCACAGAACTCGACCTCCTTCTCTAAAGATAGATATCCGTACACTGTCATTTCTTCCTGATTTGCAATAATTTTGTTTATGCATCTTCGTATTATCCTTTGTTTTGAATCAAAAGCTAGATTTTCAAAAGCGTTTTTTACACCGTTTATGAACCTATCTATTGTATCATGTGAAGGTAAGATTATATCATCCTTCAAAATAGCGTTGTCAAAATGACTAATTTGTTTTTCTAATGACGCTCTTTTAGTCTTTAAATCTTTAATAACGTCTTCAAATTGTTCTAGAGAAATCAGTTCTGCACCATAGATACGAATATATCTTTGTTCTTCTTTCTTAATTTCCTTTAACGCTTCAATTAGACTTTCGGATGAGCCTTGAGCTCTCTCTTTCATTTGATCTGTTTTAGAGACTAACCGATCTACTTGTTTCTTAATAAGCGTAGACGAACACATAAATCTCTTAATCCCATCCCAAACTAATTGATCAGCAATTCTCGCGTTGATTCCTCTTTCCAAACAAACTGCGGGATTCGGAAATCGATACACTCTATCTGTGCAACGATAATACAAATGCTTACCATGCTGAGGACCTTCCCCAGTTCTTTTTCTACCACAGAAGCAATAGATAACACCAGACAAGAGATATTCATTTTTTCTATTTCTTTTTGAATGCTCGAAGTTGGATTTAAGCTGCAAGCGTGTTTTTTCAAATAGCTTCTTATCTATAATCTGAGGCATGTTTGGTATATTAATCCATTCGCTCTGCAATTTTAACTTACGACTAGTTTTCTTAATCTTCTTATATTTTACGATTTTGAGAGGCTTTTCCGGAACTATAGCAATAGATCGATTATATCGAGCATTTCCAATATACGTTTCGTTTCTAAGCATAGTACCTAATGTGCTCGTATTCCATACTCCTCGTTTACTTTTTCTAGGAGGAATTCCTAACTCTTGAAGCTTTTTGACAACTCCTCTAAGGGTATAGCTATCGTTTCCAATCCATTGAAAAATCATCTTTATCACTTGCTCTTCTTTCTTATTTATCTTTAAATAACCGTTTTTCTGACCCTGCTTCGGAATATAATCGTACCCATAAGGGGCCTCTGTTAAGAGCACATGCCCATCACGAGCTTTCCTTAACTTACCAAGCCTAAATCTATCCACGATTCTGGCACGTTCATACTCAGCAAAAATCCCTTTTACTCCATAGAGTAACTTATCTTCTTCTGTTTTTGCAGGTGGCGTCGTGACAAATAGAACTTTTATGCCCTCTTCTTCAAGTTCGTCTATAACAAGTTGTTGATAAGCATACTTACGAGCTAGACGATCGGGATCATAAATAATAACTGCTTCCCATAGTTTTTTTCTTGCATCTAGCCTAAGCTCATCCAGGTTTGGTCTCGCAAGAATCATTCCACTCCACCCCTCATCCTTATATGTCTTGATAAGAGTATGCCCATTCTTAGCAGCATAATCTCTCACAGCCATTATCTGTGTTTCAATTGTTTCTTCGTTTTCTTGTCGCTGAGTCGAAACTCTAGCGTATAGTGCTGATGTCATATGTTATTACAAAAAGTCGGACTATTCCGGGTTAAATCGGGTTTTTAGATTTACCCTAAACTTTACACACTTCTCTAAAATGTCGAATTGTATCGAATATCTCCTGGCATAGGTTTGCTTAAAAACTACATATGAAACACATATAAAACACCTATACTTTTGTGGGATAGGTTTACGCAAAATGTTTATACAAAGTTTATATAAAGTTTGGTTTTTAGCCTCACCAACTTTGTTCATCTAATACCTTTTTAAGGGTACTAGTAATCAACTTACTCTTTCTTCCTATCCATTCTTTGTCTTCCGAGAGTATTGTGAAAAAAATGTTTATCTCGTCCTGTGTTAAGCTACTACCAATCTGTTCTTGAGCTTTCATTTGTATCTCTTCTACTGAAAACGGGATAGTTGAAATACCTTTAGCTTTTTTCATTTTTATTTTCACCTCCTTCATCAACACCCAATAAGTCTGCTAAATACTCTTCTAGAAGCGTTTTAATTTGGATTCCCAGCGTTGATGCTTTAATTTTGAGGAGTTGGTGCAGTCCTGCATCAATACGTACCTGCTTTGTTGTTTTTTGGTCGATTTGTCGATTTTGCATCTTTTTTTCTCCTCTCCCTCTTATCTTCCCTCCCTTGCTTCTCTCCTCAATCTATATTCCCTAGCGTCGCTGAGGTGTCTTAACGTTATATGAGTCTCGTCGATTGCTTCGGTCGGTCGCCATTCACTTTGTTTAGTTTTTTTTAAATCATCTAAACACCTGTAATGGTCAGGTCCCTTATGATTTCACTAAAAAGAATCTCAAAGATTTCATCTAACATTTCCTGCTCTTCCTCAATAGAGCAATCAGTTTTTTTGTAGTGAACTTTTATCTCATGCTCAAAACTCATGATCTACCTCCTGAGAAAAGAAGATCTTTTAAATCATTAAGTCTGGCAAAGAGTTCGCGAGGATTTGTAGAAGCCCTACCGGCATAATACTGCATAACAAGCTTTTCAGATTTATTTTTATCTTTAAATCCAAAGAGTGCTTTGTCTTGAGTTTTTGTTATTCCGACAAATTCTAACTCAGAAGAATATAAGAATGCGGCAAGATTTAAATTGTTGGTTTGATATATATCTCTATCCATCTCAATCCGACTTTGAAAGTCTGGATATAGGATAGAAAACTTCGGCTAGCAAAAATAGGGACCGGTTATTTTCCGCTAAATGTCCCAACTTTTAAAAAGAGTTTATATCTTTTTATTTGTTTCTTAACGGTTTCTCTAAAATCATTTTCATTAATATGTCCTTTATATTTTTTTGCAATTTTAAGGTATGATTCTCTAGATTCATGCTTCCAATACCACTCTCTGTCTCTTTTAATCTCCTGCTTTGTGTCTCGATCGTACGCTATATAAGGATTCTTAACATTAGGGATTTCATCAAACAACCACTTTTCATATTCTTTGCTATTTTGATTTAAAGCTTCAAAATCCTGAATTCTCACTTTTCCGCATACAATTGCCCTGAGAATTAACATTTTAAAATCGAAATTCAGCCCCAAAGTAAACAAAAAATGCTCTAATTCATATTCCACTGTTCTTACTTGAGAAAGTTCTTTGTTTTTAGACAATTCTTCTAATAACCTTATGTGACCGTGCCTCATGTCTGTCTCAAGGCGTTCAGTTGAGGCATTTAGTGCTTCTACTGCTTCATGCGTAAGGGTAAAATCTATGTGAGGCTTAGCAATCCAATTATCAAATTCTTCATATGGAATTAACTTATTTAAATTCCAAACGCGGCGAATATCTTCTATCCGCGGCAAAACATCCGCCTGATCAAGCAAATGTGCTACTCGTGCATATACCAGAAGATTATCTATATCAATCTCAATCATCATCTCAATCTAGAGGATATTATAACCTACATGAGTTGATTCTCAAGCGAGCTTCTTAGTATTTTTTTTGTAAAAGGGCGAAATGATAATCATTAAAAATCCTAAAATCATAAGAATGATGCCTAATATTACAAATGGGATGCCAATTACAATAAGACTTAGTGGCAAACCTATTACAAAGACAATTCCTCCTGTAAACAGCATGGTAAATCCCATTTTAGCCATATCTCCCTTACTTTTTATTTCATATTTCTTTTTGTTTTCTTCAAAAATGTTCATTCTTGAATGATAGCTAAAAGCAGCAATAAAATCAAGCACATATTTAAAGCTAAATACTAGCTTAAAGCTAGTGGAGTTAACTATTTAACATCGGAATAATAGGCTTATGGCAACACCAAAAGAAAAACTAGGAGTGAAAGTTCAGAAATTAAGAAAAGAGGCTGGATATACACAGGAAGATCTTGCTGAAAAACTAAAAATTAGTAGAACCCATATGGGGCATATAGAGCAAGGAAGGAGATCTCCCTCTATTAAGCTTATGGAAAAAATAGCAAGAGCTTTGAAGGTCTCAATAAGCGATTTCTTTTAATCCTTGCTGCTAACCAACTTAACCAAATCATCTTCTCTTTCATAAGCCTTGAGCTTAACACTCAAAATACCTACAACAAAATCTTTGTCAATCAAACTGCATTTTACATAACGACAAGTATGATTGCGTAAAAAAAATTAAAAACCTCTTCAAAAGTTGCTACGTTTTTTACTGCATTAAAATTAAGATCAAGATGATGATTTATGTAGTTTCTCATTAAGCCAAATATTTTACAGCCCTGCCTCATCCAGTAATAATTGGGCCCAGTCACCCCTATGATCTAATCCACTCCATAAGATTAAATGACTATTTAATTGTTTTTTATTTTCCTCAATAAATGAGCTATTAAATGCATTAGTATTGTTTTTTATAACTTCTTCAATTTTCCCTGCCTGAACTGGAAGAGATAAATTAACAGATAAGAGAGGTGTTTTATTTTTAATTTTTGTTATTACCATATTCAACTCTGCAAATTCAATATGGCAAAAATTTATAGTAGCATTTTTATCTATTTTAATAGCTTCTATTAGAAAATCACGCATTTGCCAATAATGGTTGAATATCACCAAGTCCGGAGGCCTAGCTTCTGATAACCAGTATATTTTATCTTCTGCTAGATTATAGTCTCCAAATTTGACCCCTAAAATAGCATTAGTAAGTTCATTATTTAGTAATTCTGTAACCTTTACTATAGATGCTGAATAGAGATATTTTTCACCAGTCGTTGTTTGTAAAATGAGAGTTAACTCAGGATTTGTATCAAATTTCTCTGGCGACAAATCTTGAAGCTTATTTGCACTAATTTTGGTCTTCTCATCATGATGTATAACAATTATTCTTTCAATTGTATCCTTATAATTGATAACATCTGTCGCATTAAATAGGTATTCTGCATTTTTATCCAGGTTTAAGTTCAAATTTGCGACCAATGTATTGTCCTGTACATGACTAAATATTTTATCAATTGATGGTGCATCACCAATTTGTTCCTCTGTAATTATTGTTGTAATCCCTATTTTAGAATTTAGATAATTTATGAATGTAGCAATATCCTTTTTTTCAATATGTTCAAAAAATGAAATTCCGCTAAGTTTTGGAATTTGATTCAAATCACTATCTAATAATTTAGGGTTATTCTTAACTGTTTTTAACATTTTCTTAATTCTAATTGATGGATTATTGTTCTCATCATTTAGATAATTTTGAAGATGTGCACCATTATCAAACAAGTGTTGCGGTTGAGCATCTTTACGAATATGCGTGTTCATTGCAAGATTAACCAAATCTCCTATTTTATTTCTTTGCTCAATAGGAAGTTTAAGACTAAAAAGAAATGGTCTCATCCATCTTCTATAATCATAAGGCACTCTTATTAGCCATTCTGCCTGTTCTCGCTTATTTAACTTCTTTTTCAACAAAGCAAATTGCATATACGTTGAGTATCCTTCTTGTATCATCTGTTGCGAATGAAAAATTGCAAATATCATCCTTTTTCTTTCCTCATCGGATAAATGCGTAAACTTATGAATGTTTTTTTCCATATCTGTGTAAAAAATCCCCATTTCTGTATTACTACAAAGGAAAACGTGTCCCGTTTCATGTATTTGAGTTGATATCGTATCCCCTTCCCGAAAAAGATTAGCAATAAAATCAACACCAACAACTCTTGTATCGGTAAAATACCTCCCCTTAGTGGAATGGAACACAGAATTAGCTAAAAAGTCATTCATAAAATCTATTTTTGCTTAACCATTATACACTTACCAATTTTACAAGGTCTTCCTCTCTCTCAAATGCCTTTAATCTACCTGTTAAAATACCCAACCTATATTGAATACCCTCACTCATAAGTCTCCAATTTGTGTCTTCTAACACTGCCTTAATCAACTTTTTAAGTGTATTTTGACTATAGTATTCTTTCCTGTCCTCTTTCATATCATTGACTGAAAAATCAATTACTACATACTGTCCCATATCAGGCTTTGAAAAAGCCAAATCTTTGTAACCTTCGTTTTCTATTGTTTTTTCTATTAGCTCTTTTAGTTGTCCGACTTTCAGACTTTTTAGCTGACGCGCCTTTTGATAATCAGGATCCTTATCGTTCTTTTCTTTTTCTTTAAATTCATCAGCAAGTTTCATCATTGTATCTAGGCTTTGTACTGCTTTTGGTCCCTCCACATCATCTAAGCAAAAGTCTTTCCTGTACTTAGCAAGCAATTCCTTTTCTCGCACTGCTTCTTTCTTTCGCTTCTCATCAGACTTCTTAAAATCATGAACATCTTTTTTCTCATAGGAACATTTGGAACATGAGTAAATTGTGACGAGAGTATCCTTGGTATGCTTTGAGTCACTATCAAGATAGGTGTTGCATTCGGGACATTTTGGAGGCTCGTAGACCCATTCAGTTCCATCTTCGTAAAGTGTTTGTCTCTTTTTACACTTTACGCACTCAAACATGAACATAACCTGAGAATCTTCGTCATGTAGTACTAGAAGGTCCTTTGAGGTAATTTTAGTACGAGAAAAACATTCTTTACAGAAGATCTCATCCGGCGGAATAGCGTTATCAAATTTATCCTGCATCTTCCTATCTCTATCCATCCACTCTTTTATAGTTTCTGCTTTACGCCTATATCGCTGTATAGAAATTATATTCACGGAGTAACTAGTTATTTTGTGGACTTCAGTATTAAATTTATCTTGATTATAGTCTTTAAAATCCTTATCCTTCCTATGTTCCTCAAACTTGTTTTTAATATCCCAGTACCACTCTAAGCATTGCTCAATTGTATGTAGATCGTAAATATCAACATAATACTTTTCTTCCTGTAAATACTGCATAACAATTTAACCCTCTTTCTTATGAACCGCCCCGTGCATACTAGCCATCATTCCAGACTTGTTCGTTCCTTCCATCATGCCAAGCATTCCAAAAACATACATCGAGAACATTGATGCGGCCCAATATAACAATGTTGTTAAATATTCTTCATTCTCTATAGGAATACTTATTGAGTATGGTGTTGGTGGAACTAACAAAGAGTCACTATGCTTCTGATCGTTTAACAATTCTCCTTTGCCACCAAGCTGAAGAATCATTCCGCTATTAATAGTTTTAAGCCCTTCACCTCTTAGCACTAAAGCACTCATATATCCTTTATAAAAATCCTTTGTCATAAGGATATCTAACATTCCAATATCCTTTTGGTCTTTCTTTAGCAACTCAAAGAAAATAATTCCCATCATAAAATTGGGCGGGAAGAATTTTCGATACCTTATATCGTCTTCATCATTTTTTTCTAAAAGTGGCTTTAGCTCATCCAATTTCTTGACAGCCTCTTTACATGACTTCATGGACATGGTTGATTTAACTTCGAGTATTCCATGTACGTATTCTGCGGGAATTGCACGGATACTTCCTTGCTCGGAGTTATCAGGATTGCTCTCCACCCATAAAATAGGCGAATTTAACTGATCGTAAATGATTACATCATAATGCAGTAATTTCTGTTCATCTGTAAAACCCTGCGAAATAACATAACCAGAAGTTACCCCATATTTTTTGGGTAAAAAATTACTTAGCCATTTTCTAAATTCAGCCTCTGCTACCCGTCCTGCATTTACCTGAATTGGTCTATTTAGCTGCTTTGTTTTTGCCCTATCGTATTGAGCCAGCATTTCTTCTTTACTGGATATAAATTCTTCCCACCCTTGCGTACCAGTTAAATTAGGGTAATTCTTTTTACTCATAAAAATTAGGAATTGTACTTATTGTAAATGTCTGTAACAATTTCAATATTATTTTTAGCATACTCATCGCAAATACTATTAACTAATTTCTTAACTTCCAAATCATTAACTTTATAAAGGAAATCCACTATTGAACGGATATCTTCCACATCAAAATCTGGCTTAAATGTTTTCATCATTTCTATAAAAATAGAACCAATTTTTTGTGCTGTAAATATCGGATCACCCTTGTCTTTTAACTTATTAATACATTCTAAAAGATATGCAGAATTATAGTGTTCCTGAACATACGGAGCCGAAAGCATTATCCATTTGTAATTTTCTTCATCAAATCTAGGCAGAAAAATAATAAGTTTTGTTATTTCAGACAAAATTTCTTTATCATTCTTTAATATCTCATCTTTATCTTTGATTTTTTTATACACTTCTCTCCAAAAATTGATTATCCTAGTACGCATACTTTTATCTAGCTCAGACTCGCCTTCTCTTTCCGAAAGGCTTTCTCGTTGAGTCCAAAAGTAAAAAATTAGAGACATGATTTGTTTAGGATCCCACTTGTTCCACAATGCTTGAAGCAAGCCGCCACCATTTATTTCTTCCATGCTATTCAGATAACCTATTCCTATGTGGTCAATCAACCTTTCATTCAAAATACTTTCTTCAAAATTAATAGCCAACCCTTTCACATAATTGCTCTTCATAAGCTTATATAAGTCGAGATTTACCCTGCTTGCAGCCAAATACCCGCTCATGAAGGCCTCCCATTGAACTTTATCTTTAGTTATACTCAATTTTTTAATCTGCATTTCGGTCCATTCCTTATCGAGATAGGCAAAGCTAATAAGATTTTCTCCTAAAACTGTGTATGCATCATAAATATTCCTTGCGAGAAAAGTCTCAAAAACCTTTCTCAGCTCATCATCCCAAACAACCTCTTTGCCACTTGCCTTCTGTAATCTAGCAATTCTTAAAGTCAAATATACAAGACCAATATTTATCTTTCCTAAACCACAATTTATTGCATGATTTGGGAAATTTTTAGAATTCTCTTTATCCTTTGCAGCTTTATTTGCTATTAATAAAAATATATTTTTTATTATGTGGAAATGATCCTCTGAAATTGACCATTTATCGTCTCTGGTCCCCTCCTGTATGAGTTCTCCAATGGACCCAATTATCCATTTATTATCTGCGTTGTAAAATCCTGCAGCTACTACTAATTTATTCTTCCAAAAGGCTGGGCGATCAATATATTTTTCTAAAAAAATTAATAATCTATTCCAATCAAATGAAATTTTACTACTCCAAGCCTTATCGAAACCCTGAATCATATGATACACATAGAAAAAACCAACATCTATAAATGGGTCTAGATTCTGAGCAAATTTGTCAGGCTGCATTTTAACAGCGTTTTCTAAAGCCGTAGCCAAACCCTCCGTAGTTGGACCCTTCGATATAATATCTTTCTGTTTAAATTTAGTAATATTCTTAACTAATTCTTCATTGCTTAATTTCAACATTTCTTCTTCTGTCAAAGCAGAAGAACCCGGACCCACCCACTCAGATTCAACAATCTTTTCTTCATCGTCCTTATACCCAGAACTTTCCCTAATTAATTTATATTTTTCAGCGAAATAAGAATCATCTTTGAGCGCTCCATACCAACGCTGCTTCCAATAGATGATATATTTTTCTTTATTTTCTTCTATGATATATTTTTGAGGGCCTTTTGAAATCAATTCATCGATCTTCTTTTTTTCCTCGAGAGAAAATTTGCTGATATTTTCTCGAAGTAAATATCTCATTTCGTCTTCATATGCTGGCTCTTCCAGTAAGGGACTTTCCATGTCTGGCAATAATTTCCAGAAGGTTTCGGCATAATGATCCCAATTCTTAGCAATTGCGACAATAACCAATCGCTTAAATATTTGATGTTGAAAATTTTCAGCGAGAAGGTCATTAATAATTTCCTGCCCCACAGCCCTATCGATACTCACCTTCTCGAGAAAACTCTCGACTAAGATAGCAACAAGAACAGCCCTAAAGTCATGGAATTTAGATTCGGAAATAGAATAAAGGTCCTTAAACCAAACATAAGAATAGTCATGATAAATAAATCTATAAAAATCACTTAATCCTTCGTTCATCTTCTCAATCACCTGCACAGGGAGATTAAGTTTACTTATTTCTTGTTTTGCGGTTTTAGTAAACGTTTCCGAATTCTTCGCATTTACATCAAAACTAAACAACTCTTTTATATCTATGGAATAATCATCGCGAAAATCTTCTTCTCCAGTTACAGTCTTCTTTTTATATGTCCCTATTTTGCAGATATATTCAAATTCTTTATCTATCCCTACGCTGAGTCTATAAGTTACTCCTTCATAATCAACATTTATCTTACTATTAGTTTTATGTACAAGAATTGTTTTTAGTTTTTCAGCTAGATTCAAAATTGCTGTTTTACTACATAATTTACCGATTAAATTCGCTCTCCCTTTTTCAACAAAAGAATCAATAAGCCAGTGATCTTCAACTACACCATGTGCTTCTTCCTCTTTTTCATTAAACACACCCTTCCTCTGAATCCAAACAAAGTCTGTCAAATATACAACAAGTTTTTCTGCCTTTTTAATATCGTTTTCTGATGCTCCTTCATATAAGAATTTAGGCAATAGTTTGGTAACACTATCTGCATCAACCAAGCTGCTTCCGTAATGGGAACTCAGCCAAACGGGGACTAAATCTAAGATTTCGAGAGACACTTTCTCATTTGGTAGTTTTAGGAGAATCTTAATAAAAAACCACCAAGTTCGATAGTTATCTACAATTTCTCCTTCGGCGTTTTTATATGTCGATACATTTTTAATAATTTCCAGCAGTTCGCCTACGTACTCTTCGTTACCTGGAATATTAACTTGCTCCGATACTCTTTCTAAATATTCGAGGACATTCCATTGAGGTATGACATAATAGCCTTCTCGATCAGCAGGCTGAATTGTAGGATTGTTACTAGGATCAAAATATCCCCTCTTTTTAAGCTCATGAAACCAAACAGGATTTTTTTTTGTCCTGAAGAAACGATCCTCATATGCAGGATCTTGCGTCATTAGCTCTAATATTGCTTCTCGTTTTGGATTCATAGTTAGTCTACTTCATCAAGTAATTTTCTTTTTTCTATAAATGGTTTTCTTGCTGAATATGGACCAATCTTCTTGGCCCATGCTTTTATTACACTTACGAGCTGATCATAACCTTTCTTTGTTTTTGAATATGGTATCAGCTCAATTCCAAGAGTGCCATAGTATTTGCTGTACAGCTCCATCATATTCCCTTCCTCTTTAAATGCCCCTTGCAACATGTAGTGCTTTATCTCTCCAGATACAACTTCCGATTTTTTGATCAAAAACTCAATAATGTCATACTCTTCTAACCCATAACCCATAAATAAAACAGTTTTCTTGTTAAAAATACTTTCAAGTAAATCGTGATGATTCGTACCCTCCTTATACTTAGCAATATAGTCTGGAAGAGTTATTACTAAGTTCTCAGGGTCTTCAATGCTTCCGTGTAGATGTATCAAAGAACCATTACTTAGAGCAGTAATTAATAATTCTTCCTCCGCATAAAAAATATCCTGAGGTGTCAACGTCTCATCTGCCAGCACCTTTTCACCTTCAGCTACTGCAGCGGCTGCAGCGACAACTGGACGTGGGCGATTTTTTTTAACAACATCATCCATATGATTATCAAAGTTTGTTGTAACAAAGATTGCGTTAAACTTATAAAGCGCTTCATATAATCGGTGTTCTTTTATTTTTTCTGGAATTCCTTGCAATAGTTCTGCTGGGTTTGGCGGAAGTTTACCACTTTCTTCAAGCATTTTCTGACATATAGTCAACGCCATTCGAGGATCTTTCTTTAGAAGTTGTTCGTACTCAAAATAATTTACCAACCTGTACTCAAGTAATTTGTTTAAATAGGCTTTAGAAAATTCACGCCAAGAAGGGCAACCAATAATTTGAGAGACACCTGCACCAAAGAAAATTACCAAGTCTTCTTTCTTGACTGCATCAATAAGTTTTGGAGGAATGTCTGGTATAGCACGTATTTTTATCATCTCAATCTCTATATACAAAAAAACACTTCTTTCGAAGTGCTTATGGGCTGGCATTTTACTGTCGGTCCAGGCTCCTCCGCCTGTGTTTTCAAGTATGGGAATTATAGCATTTCTGAGTACAAAATTCCATCCCGATGTAGTACATAAATAAGAAAAATTAGCCTTCCAGTGCCTTATTAATTGAATCGGTAATGGGTTGTAACCGAGGAAGATCTGTCTCTGTTAATCCAGCGGCTATTTGCTCAGATATTTCTGCCTTTACTACTCTCAATGCATTATAATCACCCCTGCTCGCCACAATCCTTGCAATATCTGCATCCCTGTCTCGTCCAACTCTTGTATATAAATCTTCAGGCAGAAACTCTTCCAGACTTTCATTTGGTAATTCAAATAACCTATCACCTATATTATGCCTCAACATCTCAACCGTCGGCTGTATTTGTGCATTAGGTTGGTCAACCAGAACAACAACCTTATCCTTGTAATGAGATTCTCTCAAAACATATGGCGTCAAACATGCTTCAAATGCTTGTCGATAGCTATCAACCCCAGAAACGCTTCGTGCAGAAATAACTTTCACATCTATGCTCCCGTGCCCCATAAGGCTTATTACCTTTTCGACTATGGCTTGGTCTGACGATCCTTCAACTACGAGAAAGTTTTTGGGAAATAGTAAATCCTCTGGGCTACTTCCTAAAAGTCTATAAACGAGGTCATACAACTCAACGTCTGATTGAATCCCAGCTACCCTTGTTCCCGCTTCGTCTTTCGATACAATATAATTTGACTTAATGTTTCTTCTATTTAGGAATAAATGTGAATGAGTTGTAACGATAACCTTCTTACTCTCTGCAGCTGTATAGAGCATATCTCTTACAAATTTTTGGATACCGGGCTCCAATGATTGCTCAGGTTCGTCTATAAGAAGATATTCTATGTTGGGATCAGTTATTGCGGCAATTATAGAAAGAACTGTCCTGAGTCCCGATCCGTGATTACCCAAATTTATTCTATCAATCGTTGGGGTATGTCCACCTCTACCAACTGCGATAGGGTTAAAACCCAACTGTCTTAACAAAGGATCACTATGCTCCCATTGCGCTCTTTGATCATAATTCGAAAAAAGTAACTTGAAAATTTGCTCACTAGCATGGCCTAAATTATGATAAGCAAGAGGATTCGAAGCCATCGCATTTGCTAAATTTTGGTTATAGTTATCAATTGTCTCGCCGCGCGTTTCGAGAGAAGCATCGATAAAGATGCGCTCAGGTAATAGTATACATACTCGCCCAGGGCCGATTTCACTAATATCTCTAACCATTGTCTTGAAGATGAGCTGAAGGATAGTAGATTTTCCAGTATCATTTTTACCTACAAATGTTGTATAGCCCTCCGGGATTTCAAAATTAAATCCTTGTGGAATTGATCCATAGTTATCAGCTGTTCCTATTGTAATCGGCATATTTTATATTGTTATTGACTCGACAATTTTGCCCGCACGGTCTCTCTCAGTGATTTCTCTTGCAATTCGCGGAGGTGGAAGCTTTACCTTGAATTGAAAAGGAATCGCATGTCGAGTTGTGTCCTGACTGTTCCGACTGAAATATTCATTCGATGATTATATCAAATTCTAGATTTTCTTTTAAAAAATTGGGGAGGTTTAATTATTGATTCTTGAGGGATTTTTTATATTCTTTTTCAAATTCAGGATTTTC
>Ga0172380_10006375_pt1 | contig 13740 bp, 16 predicted proteins | sample Leawe162metaG_FD_119747 | JGI IMG/M metagenome (GOLD analysis project Ga0172380, IMG submission 119747) | Leachate microbial communities from a municipal landfill in Southern Ontario, Canada - Leachate well 162 metaG | ecosystem: Engineered > Solid waste > Landfill > Unclassified | place... | reverse complement strand
TCCCACCAAGAAGTGCGCGTATACGCGACAGATACTGAAGCGACCGCACGCACTATCGCTATAGTGATACAAAAAATGGGTCTTGCGGTGACTGTCTAATGCTCCGTTCTGCGCAAAGGTCTTTTCTTTGCAAATTTGACTTTATGGTATTTTACTAGTATAAAAAATGCAGACATCGGGGGATACATGCATGATTAGTCTCGAAGAAGCTCTTCTGCGCGCAACAGCTTTGCTATGCGCGGGATGGGCGACAGGGTTCATCGTTGCAATGATGGTGAATCGGCAAAGTCAGTACTTCCAAGCAACCCTTGCCTTCTTGCTCGGGGCTCTCATGTGGATTCTCGAGCTCGTCGGCAATGCTATCCATACGGTACTAACGATAGTCGCAAAGACAGTGGGAAAATTGCGGTCATGAAATAACGCTCGCCTCACTCATGTAGACGAGAATGAGAGGAGAAAGTTGATGAAGAAGTCTCTGCTTTCCTTCGTATCGTGTCTTTGCCTAAGTCCCAGAGTCCCTATCGACACCATGGAAATTGAATTCCTCGGACTGATTCTTGTAATCATGGTCCTGGGATTTATCCTTGGCATGCTTCGGTACGCGACATTGGTCTACGTATCGAAGTAACTCAGCCGCTCGGGAGACGAGAATATCTAGCCCACCCTTTGCATTGCGCATTGGGTGGGCTAATTCGTTTCAGAGTGTTAAAATGGTCCCTATAATCAAATCACATATGACACTGCACGAAACTATTAAAGGACAGCTCAAAGAAGCAATGAAAGCAAAAGAGGAAGTACGTTTGCGGACCGTGCGTGACATGCTCACCGCTTTTATGAATGAGCTCGTCGCAACGGGCAAAAAGCCTCAAGACACTCTCGACAACGAAGGTGTCATCAAGGTCATCACCCGTCTTTCAAAGCAACGTAAAGACTCCATCGAACAATTCACCAAAGCAGGACGTGACGACCTAGCGCAAACAGAGAAAGACGAGCTCGCGGTACTCGAGACCTACCTCCCTACCCTCATGACACAGGATGAAATCCGCCCACTGGTAAAAGCAAAGATTGCCGAGCTCGGCGTGACCGACAAAAGCAAAATCGGCCTTCTCCTCGGCGCACTTATGAAAGACCTCAAAGGCAAAGCAGATGGTGCTGATGTGAAGGTGGTTGCGGAATCACTTTTGAGCTAATCACTCTACCACTCTACATTTTAAAAACCCCGCGACGCCAAGGGCGTCGCGGGGTTTTTATTAATCCACCCCAAACAAAGCCACCAATGCCCCGCCCCGTCGCATCCGAATCTTATGAAGCTCCGCACAACATTTCTTGTACTCAGGCACCGCTTTTTCTACCAACTCCCAAAATCCTTTGCCGTGATTAAATTCTTTCAAGTGGCACAGCTCATGCGCGATGATGTAGTCAGCAAGGTGGAGTGGCAAAAACTGAATACGATAATTAAAATTTAAATTTCCTTTAGCAGAGCAGCTTCCCCAGCGACTTTTTTGATCGCGAATAGCGACACGATTATACAAAAAACCATACTCCTTATTTACTACCTCCAATCGTTCATGCACAAAGAGACGTGCCTGTTCTTTGTGTGCCAGATAATGCGGTGACGGCGCTCGCGCCTTCCTTTTCCTTTTTTTACGAAACCACATAACCTCCCCATGGTATCTTATTTGACAATATATTCAAATATTGTATGGTAATAGCAGACATCGCGGGGGCGAACATGGTCAAAGTAAAAGAGAGCGGGTCTCTACCTTCAGGGTATGACTTACTTAAAACTGTCGCGAAAGCTCTTGCACAACCAGGAAAGACGGAGGATCCACTTCTATCCTGTCTATTGAGCACTCTCATCTCTCCATGTCCTTATTTGAAGAATATCCACAGCACTGACAGAGAAGACATTCCAAATTTCCTTAAAAAAGGGCACATCTGTATCGAATATTCAACAGAGGCAATGAGCGAGAAGAAAATTGGGAGAGCCATTGCAGAAATTAAGTGGTTCTCAGGATTTGTAGACGAGGAAGAGGGCAGGGTTCGAGGATACTCTCACAAGATGCGTGTCATTCTAGAAAGGTCACCATTCCACAAAAGTGGGCACACGTACTTTCATATTTTTCCTGCTGTATTCATTCCCCAGTCGGGACAATGGTACGAAATCCGCACCTCTTAAGGGGGTGCGGTTTTTTACATCCTTTGCGAAAGAGCGAATAATTGCTAGGATTGTAAGCACCTATTCATAATATAACGACATATGGAACGCACACTGACAAAACAGACTCCCGCACACGTGGGAGAGGAGGTACTGGTAAAAGGCTGGGTCAATGTGCGTCGTGATCACGGCAAGCTTATTTTCATCGACATCCGCGATCGTGGCGGACTTCTCCAAGTCGTTTTCAACCCTCAGGTTTCGGTAGAAGCGCATCAAGTTGCGACCACTCTCAAAAACGAGGACGTCATCGAGATTAAAGGAAAAATCAACGCGCGCCCTGAAAAGCTCGTAAATCCCAAAATCGCGTCCGGTACCGTAGAGCTCGAAGCGACAGAGCTCGTAATCGTTGCGCATGCCGCCCCGCTCCCCTTCGATACCAGCAAAGAGACGCTCGATGCAGAACTCCCTACTCAGCTCGATCATCGCGCTATCACCCTTCGTCATCCTTCCGTTAAAGCAGTCTTTAAAGTACAAGCGACAGTTATCGATTCATTCCGCGAATTCATGAAGTCACAGGATTTCTTTGAATTCCAAGCACCATGCATCACCCCATCAACAGCCGAAGGTGGCGCTGAAGTATTTGAAATTAAATACTTTGACCACAAGGCGTACCTCACCCAAAGTCCCCAACTCTACAAGCAGATCGCAATGACGGCTTTTGAGCGTGTCTTTTCGGTGAATAAAATTTTCCGTGCAGAGCCAAGTGTAACCACCCGTCACCTGACCGAGGTTGTCTCACTCGACGCCGAAATGGCATTCATTAACTCGTGGACCGACGTACGCGATATGGCAGAAGAAACAGTGCGTTTTGTGTTAAAGACTTTGGGCGAAACCTGTACGGCCGAACTCACCATGCTTGATGCCACCCTTCCCACCATGATTGAAAAGACACCGACATACACACTCGCCGAAGCACAAGAAAAAATCTTTGCGCAATCTGGGAGAGACGTTCGCGGGGAAAAAGATCTCAATCCTGAGGACGAGCGCACACTCTGTAGCATTGTGAAAGAAGAGACTGGATCTGACTTTGTATTTGTCTACGGATACCCCACTCGCCAGCGACCATTTTATGTGTACCCAAATGATGAAAATCCTGAGATAAATGAAGGCATGGATCTCCTCTGTCGTGGTGTGGAGTGGCTTTCTGGCGGCCGGAGAATTAATGACTACGCGCAATTAGAAAAACATGCCGAGATCTGGGAAATGGATAAAAGTAAAATTAAAATGTTTCTTGACGCATTCAAGTACGGCGCACCTCCTGAAGGCGGATTTGCTTTCGGCGCAGAACGTATGACTATGCAGATTTTAGGACTTAAAAATATCCGCGAGGCATGTATGTTCCCTCGTGACCTCAGCCGAATAGATGAGCGCTTTGCAGTAGCAGACGAAAAGTAATTTAAAAAACAAAACCCCGTGCACCCTAAAGGGTGCACGGGGTTTTGTTTTGCCTGTTTCAAATAGAGAGGCATGTACATATTAGTAATTATATTGTATTGTTTGTAGTAGGAACCCTGTAGGAGAGGAGACATGTGCACGGGTGTTCTATCACGACTAATAGGACTTGGTTACGATACTTTCTTCGCAGTAACACAATCAGCAAGGGGGAGAGATTTCTCACGCATAAGTATCATCACGAGGAGTGACTTACTCCCTCGCGAGATCACAGTGTTCGAGCTTGACGTCATGTGGCGCATGACAAGAGACAGGCTCGATATTGTCTGCAAGCCAGAAATAGACACCCTCTCTCTGGCCGTAGATGCACCATCACACGAATTGCGCTATTGGCTCCCCTTCTTTCGGGGACTCATAGAGCGATGGGGCACGAACCCACTCTTCGCAATTTCGCGAAGGCGATGAAACCTCAAATGCCGGGCACCCTGCGCCCGGCATTTTCTTATACTTACCAATATACCAAGGTCAGACTTCAACATTTCACTGACATAACCAGAACCCCATTTGCAGAACACATATCAGTGCTAAACTATTCTTACATGAAACAAAGTTTGCAATATATCTTAATTGGTCTTCCTTCTTTAATTTTTGCATTACTTGCTGCTGGATACTTTAGTGTCTACCAGACTATTGAGTCGACCGATCCAAATCAAGTTCTTCCAGACTGGCACACTATTCTCTTTATCCACCTTCCCAACCTTGTCACTTCTAGCGCTATTACAGTGACTAGCACGCTCTTACTACTCCTCGCTGCTGTAATAGGATTAACTGCCGAGGCATATAAAGCCGGTCTCACACAATCCGAGAACACGATGACACAACGTAAACGAGCAGATGTCGTACTGCTTGCTTCCATAGGCGTTATTACCCTCGCTTTAGTCGCTATATTGCAAGACAGCTTTAAAGTTTTTTGATAAAAACAAAAACCGCTCATGCATAATGCAAAAGCGGGTGAAGCGTCGCGTCCGAAGGACGCGACGCCCCTCTTCAGTTCAGCCGACATCAGACGCGTTACGCTGCGGCCTTATCCGATGCCAACGCATTACCCGGCCCCATGGTCCAGAGGGCATTGCTGAGATCGGGCTCGGCGACCTCCTTAATCGCCTCGAAATCGATGGGAAAGCCGCCAGCAACGGCATGCTGCACAACCGCATCCACCGATTCTGCCCAATGATAGCAGACCAGTGTGTCCGGATCGCCCGTGCGAACGACACTCACTTTCCAGGTATAGGTGCCGGGCTCAAACTTCTCTGCGACGACGGCATTCGAGGCACCGGCGACCTTAGCCCGGGCCTCCTTGTCCCAATTTGCCACCTCTGGGATGGAACGCGGGATTTCATACAACGGCATGGGGATATACTCCTGTCAGGCCAACCAACGGATGTGTTGGTTAAAAACACACTACAACAAGAATGCCTTTCCCACAAGTCACACAAACTACCTGTACTATGTCAAGGTTAAACCTTGACATAACTGATCTAAAAAACCGCAGGTGAGGAGTCGGACCTCAACACTGCGGCTGTATTCATTGCATCAAGTAGAGACAGGCGGAGTCGAGATTAGTGACCGCCTCCTTGCCCCGGTGAAACTTTAACCGGCGATAGGTGCAGAGTAATCACCTCGTCCACCTTTTCGCCAACCTGCGTTACCAAAATCTCTCGATCCCAGTAAACAATCGTTAACATATCACGTTCAGCAGTTGCCAGATACGACATAATAAGCTTGGCGAGTGACCACTGAGTCGCTGGATTCATCCTGCCCAAACCGAGTTGAATATCTTGTGCTGAAGTGATGAAGTTAACCATCGTATCAGAGACTTTCACCTGCGTCTGAAAGATGTGCAGATATCCCGGGGGCTTTTGGGTGTTCACGCCATCGTCCACCCAATCATTGCCGACCATATGAACAGCTACACGCAACAAACCACCGATCATAGTTTTCAACCTTTCTCTGTAGGACTTGCAGCAACCCCGCACAACTGCGTGCCTATCTGGAAAATGAACAAGCGAGGCTGATTAAAAAGTACTATCTAAATAACATTTAGTCAAATTTTATTTGTCTGGGCGGTTTTTGTTGCCTTCGTCAGAAAGACGCCACAGATACCACGAAGCCACCGTGCAGTACGGATGCCAGTTTTGAGCAAGCTTCTCCATCTTTTTTGCATCCGGCAATTCTTTGAGTTTGTAGAGTCTCTGAAAACCTTTTTTGATACCGAGATCGAGTGTGGGGAGTACATCGAGACGCCCGAGCGTAAACATCAAAAACATATCGGCAGTCCAAACGCCAATACCTTTTACAGCAACCAAGTGCTCGCGAATCTCTTCGTCGGTCATCTCGGGGAATTTGTCTGGCGTGATAAAACCTTCAGAAAACTTCCGCGACAGATCATAGAGATAATCCGTCTTTTGATTTGAAAGTCCGGCATTGCGCAAGACCTCCCGCTCATGTTTCAAAAGTAGTTTCGGCGTCGGCTTCTTTTTAGGAAACAAAAGAAGGAATCGTTCGTGAATAGTGCCAGCCGCCTTCCCCGAAAGCTGCTGATAGATGATAGAACGACAGAGTGCTTCAAAGGTATCTCCTCCGTTTCCCATCAAAGGCTTGGGGTACCGTGCAATTACCGGCGCAAGCCGTGTGTCCTTTTTTAAAAACCGTAGAGCAGTGGCAAGTGTTTTGTCGTCCATACTACCCTGCTAGCTCTTTAATCTTCTCTATCAATTCCGGAAATGTTTCCTGCGAGAAATGCCCTCTGTCTTCAAAAATCATCTGTTCAGCTTCTGGTAAGAGTGCCATGTACTTTTCAAAATTAGCAAAAGAAACAACACTGTCATCTCTACTTTGCATAAGTACTATCCTTCCTGCCCTTTGAGCCAAATCGCCAAGCGAAGAAAGTGGCACGAAGTCGGCAAGGGTACGCGTCGTACCCTCGGCAGAAAATGGTGCAGCGATTAAAATAGTCGCCTGTACGCGCACAGGCACTCTGTGTTCGCTCACATATTTTGCAAGGAAAATACCTCCCAGCGAATGCCCTACAAGTACCACATCATCTCGCAAAAACGGAATATATTTTTCAAACCACAACTTCCACTCAGAATACTTAGCGTTATATTTATTTGGCATCTGCGGTTGTATCACATCAAAGTCAGTGCCCATCTCCAATGCAAAAGTATCCTTCCAACGTTTTGAGCCTTCTCGCTCGCGGTCAATCACATACTCGCGCAAAAATTGTACGTATTCTTCGTACGTATCAAATGTATTTCCCCCATGTATTAATACCACCTGCTTTTTCATATTAGAATGTATTCTTTTTAACCCGTGGAGCATCCAAGAGTACTTCTCCTTCCACAAAACCCCGCAACTGATCTTGAAAGGGTTCCCACACAGTGTCTGGCAATTCTTCTATCGGAAACCATTGCCACTCTGCACACCTGTCTGGCTCCATTATCTCCGGCTCGCCTTTCACCCCTTCAATCAAGAACGCACATTGTATGCGATGCTGTGTCTCCCCACTTCGTTCTTGTACGTCATTTACAATACCCACAAACTCCGCTTTCTCAGCAACCAATCCCGTCTCCTCTTCGAGCTCGCGAAGTGCCGCTTCCCCGAGTCTCTCCCCCCACTCTAAATGGCCACCAGGGAGTCCCCACTTCCCTTCTCCAGAACCTTTGCGAAGCCCTAGAAGCACCTTGCCATCACGAAAGACAATACAGTTGGCTCCAACGTGAAATGATGCGCGCTCTTCGTTCATGAAAGCGAGTATACCACACTGCCCGTACTATCTCGGGAAGGTACTAAATAACTCCTCAGATTGGTAAAAAAGTGTTCCTAGATAGCCGAAGCTATACTGTCTCCCGCCTTGTGTTATGATCGCCCCTGCCACTTGTGGATTCTCTTTTGGCTCCGACGCATTGAAACCGAGATTAAAGAGTGTGACGAGTACATCGGGTCGCTGACTCACATCGTATCCTGCTCGTTGCCAATGCATTTCAATTTCTTTCAAGAAAATGGCCGTGTAGAGATACGAGTAGTAGTGGTTTTTTTCATCGGTGAGTCGATTGAAAAGTTCTGTGTCGTGGTCAGCTCCCTCGGCGTAGGCAAGAAGTTCCGCATACCCTGGCCCTGGATAGAAAGGAGAATTCACATCATTCGCATGCTGCTCTATGGTGGCCGCCGTCTCTTGCTTAATACCCGACACGCCGAGAGAAAACTTTGAAAGTGAGACCAGGAGTTTTAAAGGTTCGAAGTATCTCTTAAAGACTTCTCTGTTACTACTAAAAAAACGAAGTTGCTCAGGGATAACCGCAGACACTATCATGCGCCCTGATACTCCTGTCTTTTGGGAAACATCCAAAATCACCGCCTGATCTTTAGTGAGTGCATCACGCACCACCTCCCAGGAAGTTGTTTCATTCCATGCGCACAAAGCCTCGGGGTCGTCCTTGCCTATGCATCCACTATCAGGTGGCTCCTCTGGCGTCGTCGTACCTTGTGCGTCCTGCCCAGGCATACCAGACGGTGCACCCTGTCCACTTTGGGTGTCACCCACCTTGGGCACCACACCAAAAGACATATTGCGCTCCATGATAGACCCCCGCACATTAAGGAGGCCGTACTGCATTGCAAAAAAGACACTCGTGGTTGCGAGACCCAGAAGTGCAAATACGACCAAGATGGCAAAGCCTATTTTCTTGAGAATGGAAACCATGTGCTCTTAGTTATCTTCGGTATCTTTTTTTAAATCAGCTACTTGTAGAGGGCTTTGAATTTCTCGTGGCGTCATATCGATGACACCAAACTGCTTTTCATAGGCATCCACCTGCCCCTGTATCCATATCGCTATGCTCTTCATGGTTTGTGGCGTCGCGGCAAATGCATCGAGGTTATTTCCCGAAGTGAGAGCAAACGAAAAGATCTCTTTGCCATACGCACCAATAGCACCATCACAGAATTTCTTTGGGAGCTGGTTCATGTTTACTTTTGTAGGGTCTATCATATGTTTTTTAGGTTAGAGAATGACTCTAGAGTACGGCAAAACAGCAAAAGGGGCAATTGCCCCTTTTGCTATTTTGCCGTACTCGATACGACCCATGGGAGAAGTCTCTTCTTTTTTAGAACCCAAAGAGATCTTGCAATTTCTGGAGAGTTTTTGGACCTACGCGACCAAAACCATTGGTGTCTGGCGTGCCAGAAGTAGCAATATTGTACTTTTGTTGAAATTTCTGTACTGCCTGCGTGGTCAAATCACCAAAGTACGTGGTTTCATTCCCTACAGAGCCAGCGCCCGTTGCAGCAACCATCGTTTCTGGATCTCGGTTGAGAATACGCTGCACCGCAGCAACAAATGGACTTTGGGTACCTGGACTCAATGGCGAAGGAGGTACAGCGAGGGGCTCCGACACCACGACAGTATTTCCTGCATAGAGCGCTGCGACTTCTGAAGACGAAAGTACTTTTGCATAGTATCGCAGGTCGTCTAGAGACCCATTAAATGAAGGCTGTCCGGCAACGGCATCTCCACCAATACCAAGCGTCTTGCCTACAGGCACTACATACTCACCAGTATCAGAAGCTGCCAGCGCACCATTTACATACATCTTCGCCTCATTTGTTGCATCGTCGTACGTCACCACAAGATGGTGAAAACGTCCCGTGGCAAGTGGCGAAGGTGCGGTGAGTGATATATCACCGCCCGACTCTTCCGTCCAGAACAGAGGATTGAATGACTCATCCTGGAAACCGAAGCGAAAACCTGCGGCATCGTACTGCTCTCGTCCCAAGATAATGTTTTCATAGCCATCATTCCACTCTGAAACCTTTACCCAGAGACTCATAGAGAAAGAGTGCGTGTCGAGTACTGAGGAGTTGGTAAGAGACGCACCGTCATCTTCTCCGTCTAGGAGCAGTGCTGTGCCGTACGCACCTGTGGTGCGAGAGGCGCGCGCATTCATGGTGCCGTTATTTTTACTTGATGACGAATCGATCAAAGCACTTCCGCTCGTCTCATCAAATGCCCAATGCCCTACAGCGTCGGATGTACCTGTGGTAGGCGTTGTTGGATCTGTAGGAGTTGTTGGATCTGGATCGGGTGTAGGCTCTTCTGGATCAGGCGTAGTATCAACGTACTTTTCTAATGAATTTTCAATACTCCATCCGTCTGGAGCATCTTCATAATCTATTTTCCACCATACATATCCTCCGGAAGAAGTTGGACCATCTACTACCGTTCCTAGGTCGCCAACACTTTGTCTTCCGAGTCTTGTAGAAGTGAGTGACGCACTTCTACGTACACGCACTGTTTCAGTCACCTCTACATCGTCTCCAATAGAAAACTTTGTGCTAGGTGTCGTCGTTGGTGTAGTCGGTGTCGAAGTAACCGTAACTGTAACCGACTGAGATACTGATCCTCCTGCTCCAGTACAGGTAAGTGTGTACACGCCGGTACTAGAAAGTGCAGTGAGAGCTTGCGAACCTGAAAGAGACTTTGTGCCGCTCCATGCACCTGACGCACTACAGCTGGCAGCATTCGAAGACGTCCAATTCAAGGTCGCAGAGCTTCCACTCGAAACACTTTGTGGACTTACGGTCAGAGTGACGGTCGGTAGCGGTGTTGTCTTTGCAAGATATTCTTGTACACCCCAGCCATCTACTCCCGTATCATAGTTTATGTTCCACCACACAAAGCCATTGGCTACAGTAGGCCCACTGACTAATACTCCCAATGCACCTGCGGACTGCGTACCAAGGAGCGTCCCTCCCGTCGACGCAGTCGCTCGTACGTTGAGGTTTGCAGTGGTCACAATACGATCTCCGACGACAAACCCTGCGAGAGCAGGAAGCGTCGTTGCATTAGCTATTGCTGACCGAGCTGAAACGTTCCCGGCTGCGTCATGAGCAGCAACACTGAAGGCGTATGCAGTCTGCGCAGCAAGTCCTGTACTTGAATATGTGCGGCCTGTTACGGTAGCAATCTGGACGCCATCACGATATACGCGGTAACCCGTTACACCTACTGCATCAGTTGACGCATTCCACGCAAGACTAATCTGTGACTGTGAGCCTACGGTCGCAACAAGGCCTGTCGGCACGGTTGGTGCAACTGTGTCAGCGGTCGGTGTCGAAGTAACCGTAACTGTAACCGACTGAGATGCTGATCCTCCTGCTCCAGTACAGGTAAGTGTGTAGGTACCCGTAGTTGAAAGTGCAGTGAGAGCTTGCGAAGCTGAAAGAGCCTTTGTGCCGCTCCATGCACCTGAAGCTGTACAGCTTGTAGTATTAGTAGATGACCAGTTTAGCGTCGCTGAACCTCCTGTGGTAACACTCTGTGGACTTGCCGTGAGAGTGACTGTTGGAAGAGATGCTGTTGGAGGAGGAGTGGTGAGACCTAGAAAGGCACAGCTCTTTACGGGCTTTGTGGGCATGGTGGTATCGATGGTACTACCGGTTTCTTGTCCAACTCCCTTTATGCCCGAAAGCGTGTAGGTCGTATCGTTTGCATTTGGCCACCACCAGTGCTTATTGTTTGTATTGGCAATATGGTACGTATTGTTTTTCATGGTGTTTGCACTCGAAGCAGGTACATTTTCGGCATCCATTCCCATCTTGCTGAGAGAGGCAGAAGAAGCTCGGAGAGTAACGTTGTTATTTCGAATGACATTTCCTGTCGCCGTACTGTACGAAGTACCGTTTGCTGACCCACGATCTTGAGAGACTATGGTGATGCCGTTCCCGTAACTTGCATTCGTGTCTACGGTATTGTTGTACACCTCCATGTCATACACACTTGAGAGCAAGATTTGAGGAGACCACAGCCAGCCATCAGCGCCTGAATCGGTACCGTTATCAAATACCGTATTGTTACGGACAATACCTCCCGTACTGATTTCCTGCATGATGCCAGCCTGCGTATTTCCCCAAATGACGTTATTCTCTACTACGATATTGTCTGCGTTCTCGTCTTGCCAAATACCAGGCCCTTGGTTTTCATACACGCAGTTATTTGAGATGGTACCACTCGTCGCATCAGTGATCTTACCCGCGCCCCCTTCCCACCCTGGATTCACTCCTATGTACCACCCGTTTTTTGCTATTTCATTTCGGTCAAAAAGAAAACCACTGCCTCCACCACCATATCCAGCTTGTCCATTATTCAGAATTTTGTTCTTGATAATTTTTGTGGCAGGACCTGCATTGATGCCGTAACCGTGATTGAGACGTATCGTATTTCCTTCTATAGTCCAACCTGCACCCCCAGTCTCTGAGTCTATTGCGCCGAGCTGAAGTTGTGTCGCGTACTTTTCTATGGTCAGACCTTTTATGACCACATTGGTGACACCCGACCCCCCACCGCCAAAGGCACGGGGTGTGACACTGGTTTCAACCTTCTTACCACTTGGATTATCACCTATATAGATAGTGTCCGAAGTATAATCAAAGAACCATTTCCCTGGACCAACGGCAGAGAGACTGCCGACGTGACGCATGGGAACATCATCAACAAATAAATCTTCTGGGTACGCGCAGCGCGGGTAGCCACTCAAACACCATTCCGTACCATTCACTACACCTTGCTGTGTTTGGCCAGAAACTTTCCACGTAGAGCCACTTGCTGTCCACCCGGTAAGTACGCGAGATCCATTGAGCACGGCACCTGATGTGCCTTGAAATATATTTCCTTTCTTGGGTACTACCGATTGCATGCGGTACTCACCCGCATTCAAAATAAAAGTTGTGCCTTCCGGATTTGCATTTACTGCCGATTGAATGTTATCGCCGGGATTAAGGGTCACTGCCGCATATACATTAATCGCATACACAAAAAAAAGCATTGATGTGAATATCAATGAGGCAAAAAAGGTTCTTATACTGTACAGAGTGATGCGCATACTACAAAGACTAAAGAATGATAAAGAAAGAAGTGGCTACTTCTAGGGTAAAGGGTAGCACCTTTTTGTTCTCTGTAAGACGACCCTGTGGAAACAGAAAACACCATGACAGAGGACATGGTGTGTAGAGCGTAGAGCGTAGAAACCCAATACCTACTCTAGAGATGCTTCTTGCTGAGGCGCAGATTGCTCACTCGCAACACTCCCTTCACCATATACGTCTCGCGTTGAAAGATACGCAGGAATAATCATCCCCAAAAGCCCTCCTCCAATACCGGCAAGCACCGCAGTCCCAAGAATGAGAAGTATAGACCGAAACTGACCCAATATTTTTTTGTCTCTTGCCACCACGAACGCCAATGCCGTACATACGACGAGACTCCCAATCGCACCCACCCTTTTACCAACATCAAAACCTTCTTTAAAAGTGTCTGTAGCAGGAAATAAAACAACGACTATGAGCATGCCACATGCACTCAATGCGACCATCATAAAGAATAGCCACCCCAAATAAAAACCCACTGCCTCACGCCGACTCCTCTTGTACGCAAAATGTGTTAGTTGTTGAAACATATACAATAGTATTGCATGTACCGAGGCGTACCATACACATCATATGTGGAAACAAAAAACACCTCCTGGGTGTTTTTGGGGGTGTTTTTTGTTTGGACTACGTCTTTACTCAATCATCTTCCTCTTCATCATCATCCTCGTCTTCGTCATCATCTTCACTATCGTCGTCCTCGTCACTATCATCCTCCGCTTCGTCTTCATCCTCGTCTTCGTCAGCTCCTTCAAATGTAATCACCTCCTCCACTACCTCTCGTGTGAGTGGTGTGCGCGCAACAATAGCTGCGATGACTACATCCTCTTTGGTCGTACGAACCATAAATACTCTTCGTACGCCATTCTCATACTTAATCTTCACTTCCGCGCGCCCGTTCTTAAATTCGACTTCTATTTCAGGACCATCCTCGTCTTCGTCATCAGTGCTTTCATCTTCACTCTCATCGTCTTCATCATCTGAATCATCGTTTGCTTTGTCCTCAAACTTATACTTCTGCTTCATCTTCACGCAAAATGGCGCAGTGCCCTTTCCACTATTGTTGCAGCCCATTTCCAAGCGACGTTCAAACTTTGCACGGATACCCGGCGCAGTCAAAAGTCCTGGAGGTACTTTTCCTTCCCCAT
>Ga0172380_10006374_pt1 | contig 13743 bp, 12 predicted proteins | sample Leawe162metaG_FD_119747 | JGI IMG/M metagenome (GOLD analysis project Ga0172380, IMG submission 119747) | Leachate microbial communities from a municipal landfill in Southern Ontario, Canada - Leachate well 162 metaG | ecosystem: Engineered > Solid waste > Landfill > Unclassified | place... | reverse complement strand
CTCAAATCATCATTGACAAAAGCGCAAACGACCTCTGCGCCTTCCGCCAGCGCGGCGGTTTCCGCGGACAATTTATCATCAAAGTATTTTATCGTGAAGTTATAACCAGTATTCGCCTGATTGAAAAACTTCCGGTCATATTCTTTCGCGTCAAAAAACGCGATGGAAATATTTTTATCATGCTGCTTCACAAGTCTTATTCTCCAATTATTATAGATCAAGCAAAATTAATCCGGGCGATGCTGGGAGAATTCGCAGCCGCAGAAGTTCTGGCGGTACAATTCAAATTCTCTGCTGAGTTCAATACTGCGTTTAAATCCGTCATTTTTCTTAAAATCCCACGGCGAGAAATTTTTAAACTTTGCGCCACCGGCAAAGACATCAGCAGATTTTTTTTGCGGACTGACGGTGAGCGAAGTGGCAAATTCGTCGTATCCGAGCTTGGAAGTGGCTTCGGCGGTGCGTTTCAGGTTGAACTCAAAACATTTCCGGCAACGCGCCCCTTTCTCCGGTTCGTCTTCCAGCCCCGCGATATAATCCAGCCAGTCTGCGTGTTTATATTCATCAACTTCCAGCGGCACACCAAAAAACGCGGCAATTTTCTTTACATATTTCAGGCGTTTTTCCAGTTCCTCCTGTGAACCAATATTGGAATTTGAGTAGAAAAGACCGACAATCCGGTTATTCGCCTGCAAACGTTCAATACACGGTCCAGCACACGGCGCACAACAAACGTGCAAAAGAATTTTTTTTGTAGTGCCCATCGTCTATCTCCTCTTCAAATAATTGCCATATTTCGATTCTAACAATAAAATATATGATACACGCTGAACTCAATTTATAAAGTTCCCGCTCGAGTTTTTTTCAAAAAAAAGCGTAGGGTCTGCACTTCCACTGCCTGCCCTGCCCCATATTCTGATGGATGTTGTAAGTTTCGGCAATGAACAGTTTCAAAACCACAGAACTTTTTAACTTGCTGATTTTAAACGATATAAAAACAAAACTAAAGTTCAACTGTTTTTTTTGGGGCGAGACGATACTGCAATCAATTCAAGATATTTTTAGCCGCTATTGTTTTTTCAATAATATCCGTAGCCACTTTATGGCTGTTATAAAAATCTGTCGAGATTGCGAACTGATAGCCTTTTTCGCCAATAACCGACAAATCATCTTTCAACAGTTCTGTTAATGTCAGGTTCAGATTTGCTTGTGAAAAAGGTTCAGGTGTAACTTTTCCAGCTCCGGATTTTTCAATATATCCGGCATAGCCGCATGCGGCGGAACACAACACCGGAAGCCCGGCAGTCAATGCTTCTAACAATACGCCTCCGGCGGATTCGTTAATTGCAGGATGTATCATCAGGTCGGCGGCGGCCAACAGCTCCGGTATATTGTTGCAACCTCCAAGAAATTTTACTTGCATGTCAATCCCAAGTTTTTGCGACAACTTAACAAATTTATGACTGTTGTCTTTGCCGACAATCCATAGTTTTGTTTTTCGGCGAATGCTTTCCGGGAGCGCCGCGACCGCGCGGATTGAACGATCAACGCCTTTGGTGATAAAGCCGGATCCGACTTGAATTAAAACTATGTCATCTTTGGCTATTCCATTTTTTTCTCTCGTTTCAAGCCTGATTTTATCTGCGTCAGGCAAGCGTTTCCGATCTTCCGGAATTCCGGGCGGCAATAAATGAAAACGTTGTTCCTGAGTTCCATAATGGGTTATAAAATCTTTTTTCTGGCGTTCGGTCAAAATTAGAATTTCAGTTTGGGCCGATGGAGCAAAAACTGCTTTTTCCATAGCGCAGTATGTTCTAAAACGCGGACTGAACGTCCGGTAAAAAATATTCCGTTCCATTCTGGCTTTTTCTGCAATACAGTTGTCACCGGCAAAATAAACATCAAGTCCCGGCATCCGGTTAAAGCCGATTATACCTGAAACTGGATGGGATTTTAATTCCTGCTGCAATTGCTTGTAATACGCAATTGCCTTGCCGTGATTGGTGATTGCCCGGGTTTTTATCAGACGGACATCGAATCCTTCAGGAATAGCGCCATCCCAAGACCGGGTGTAAACAATCACCTCATGGCCGCGATTAAGGCACTCAGTGGCAATGCGCAAAAAATCTCCTTGTAATCCGCCGTAAGGGAAGTACTTGAATATAGAAAAACATAATTTCATGATTTATAATTATCGGTCCGGGTTGTCGTTTTATTTGCTGAGTTAAAACATAGTCCAAGATGAGTGAATTACAACTTTGCGCTAATATCGTGCAGGAAAAAAGAACGCATAATCATAAGAAGTAATTGCAAAAGTAGTCAGGATTCAGTGGACAGAAGCCAGTTACATTTTTTCGTTAAAGACAAGTCCAACATCCGGTTGTTTAGCAAATTCTTTTAGGTACAGTTTTCTAGCGGTATTGTCAACATCCAGCCAGAATTTTTTGTCAACCGTTAACGTATTACGGAGTGACTTTCCAGAGTAAATGCGCATGAATCGGAAAATGTCATTGCGCGTCAGCCCGATGTCCATAGCTGAAAACCATATTCCGGCAATATCTTTAACAATCCAGCGCAACGGAGTTTTACGGCGAATCTGTGCACGATGCAGATCTATCAGGTGAATTTTTAATTTTTCAGGAGCAATATTTTCTGTGCCGTTTGAGATATCCAGCAGAAAATGGCAAATGTAATAATCGCGATGATTTATGCCGTTGGTGTGCATCTGCCGGCTGGTCCAGGCGAGTTTTTCTATCAACGCCCGTTTCAGGCTGGTTGGCGGCGGGTTACTTTTCCAGTCGCGACAAAAGTCCTCCAGGCTTATGGTATTCTGAAGGTCTTCGGTAATGATAAATGAATCCTGTCTGGCGGGATTTGTGCCTTTTACACCAAACGCGCATGAGGTCATGGTTGGCACATGAAGTTTTTCCAGCTTGTTTAACGCCGCCCATTCATTGCCGGCTCCGATTATCGGCAGTTTGAATTGTGATAGATTTTTGAATATTTCCCGCCAGCCGATTCCATGATGAATTTTTGCAAAGTAGCTTTTCCCATTCAATTCAAACCGCAACGTGCGACGCGTTTTTATGGCACGAAATACTTCGCCGGTCAGTTTGTCGGCTTCTTCAAAAGGATCTTTACCTGTCCATGCTTTTGCGAATTCTTTGTTGAGAAATATCATTTAGCTCTCTTTAGCGTTACTTATAAAATTATTGCCAGGCTCAACCGGAGACTGAATTGTTTGCATCTAAATTTATTTTGTTGTTTTATCCGTAGATTTCAGTCGGAACGCTATACAATCTTTGTGCCCCATGGCGCCATTGACAACAATTTCAAACTTTGATTTAAACTCATCCGGCAGGTTTCTTTTAAATGATTTGACTTGGGCAATGAAAATTGTTCCCGGCGGAAAACTTAACATTTTTTCGTAATGGTATGAAACATAACGAGGATTAATAACTGGAAAATCAACGCCTTTTTTCGGGGGAAATATTTCAAGCAGTTTATCAATGTACTTACGATGCGGGTCTTCCAGTTTGACCGGCATGGACTGGTCAATCGCTTGCGGTTCTACTTTTTGCTCATTCTCTGAACTTGGCGAGATAAACTCAGAGACAAACATTTTATCCGCTCCGATATTCACTTGATATTTTAATTCGTATCCATCGGGGCCCAAGTCGAAAAAGTAGATTTTGTTATCCTGTCGTATTTGCTCTACGTCAGAAACAAATTTACGGGCGCTTTCACGATACTGTTCAATCGGTTCAATGGTCATCAGTCGCAAGATTGTAACGGTCGCCACTAGAATGGACACCAGAACGATGTCGTTTTGTCTTTTGCCAAAGCGTTTAGCCATCAGCCAGGCAACTACGCTAAGCATCGCAAAAAGAAACAGCGGAATAAAGAATGGAAGTTCTATATCCAGACCGATTATTTTTATGACAATTGTTCCGATTACAATAAACGCGAGAGCTGCAAATGGAACAAATTTACATACCTGCAATATCAGTTTTTTAATCATGTCGAAAATTTTAATATTATCAAAATTCAGAAAAATCCATGACGCGATTAAAGCCGCAGCTGGAATTACAGGAACGATATAACGCAGATGCTTGGTGCCTGGTATGCTCATTCCAACAAGTACGATAAACATCCACGCTGCCAGAATGCGCATAAAATGCAATTCTTTGGAATCGGCAAGCGATGGTTTCTTTATTAACTTTTTCGCATAAAATGCAATCACCAGCAACGCAAGCGGATACGTTACAGCATAGGAGCCCACAGCATTGGTAAAGAAATACCACGGAGGTTTACCACTGCTCATGCGGCTGAATATCTGGTCTTGCAGAAAAGCTTCTATAAGCTCCTGACCGCCTGAATAAATACATAGATAAAGCAATGTTCCCATGCACAAAAATATCAGTGCGGCTGAAACTATAGCTATAATTGCAGTCATTGTCCATTTTCGGTTGACCAGATAATAGCTGAATACCACTGCGGCAGGAATTACTATTCCGATAGGACCACGAATGGCAAAACTGGCGACAAAGCATAGCGGCACTAGCAGAAGACGCTTCCAGCCTTTGTCCTGATCGGCAGTGTAGATTAGATAAAATGAGACAACTGTAGCTAATGCGACAAACATATCCAGTGACGGAGCGCGGGCGATTGAGACGAACTCATATGATAACAGGCAGAACAGTACAGAATAAATTCCCAGTTTCTTTGAAACGCGGGCTCCCAGAAGATACGTCATAATCAAAGTCAACACGGCAGCCAATGCTGTCGGAAGCGTTATTGTCAACATGTTAACATACTTTCCGCCTAATGAAGTCAAATACATGAGATATATCAGCGTTGACGGATAATCAGTGTATGGTTTGTTGTACAGTGTGGGAAAAATATCAAGACCATATTTTTTCATTTCCATGACAAAAAGAGCGAAACGACAGTTTATTCTGATAAATTCCTGAGCATGCAAACCTCCCAGGAATACAGTCAGGCCTGAAATAAAAATTAAAGCAACTGTTTTTTTATTATTCATTAAGGTGTCTCTTTAAGAATTAAGATTAAAAAAATTAAGCTGAAAATATAGCATATTTTATCCAGTTTTCCAATTTGCGAATATTCTGTAAAAAAGTATTTCAATCATATCGATAAAAATGAGCGTAAAAAAAGTTTTCAGTAGCTGGCATAGGGACACATGTCAAAAAGGTCTTGCAACAATGCCACGTAATTTCATCAGCGTTTCAGTTTTTCGAGAGTTTTAATCGAGAGAATCGTCTTGGAGAATCTGCTCATAAGAAACTGATTTCAGTTCTTTCATTATGCGCTTACGAGCTTTGTGGCTGCTGGTTTTTTTGCCAGCTATTTCAGGATTTAATATCATCGTTGCATGGTTAAGATGTTTCATATATTTGCTCATCCTTTCCTCCGGGATAAATAACATTCGATAACCATTCTCTACCAGTTTGCGGTGCAAGGCTTTGCCTGCTGGTTCGTTCTCGTCAAAAAATCCATTAGTATATGTTTTTATCAAATCAGTACGATACAGTGCGCAGTGGCTTCTTAAATAATAATAATTATTTTCAAGGCCGGCAATCGCTCCAACGCCTTTGCCAGTCAATGGAAACCATATTTTAGTCTGAAAAAAACGTTCTGCTTTTTTTGCCATGTGTCTAAATAGAGATTTTCTTTCAAGCTTCCAGCTGCCAACACCTGCGATATCATCGGCTTCTTCGATTTTGCCGAGCAGAAAATCCAACCATTTGGGAGATGTAACTATTGTGTCGGTGTGTATTGACAGAACATATTGGGTGTCAGCCAGTTCCAACCCGATATCCAATGCCCGGGCGTGCATTTCTGCCGGAAGTTCATTCGCAATATCTTTGCGTTCAATAAGTGTTATCCATTCCAGTGAGCGCAGATATTCGATTGATTGATCTGCGGAATCATTATCAATCACAACCACTTTGACTTTATTTAAATCGGTCAGAGATTTGAGTGAACGCAAGCATAATTTTGACAGTTCAAGCGTTTTATATTGAGGAATAAGTATTGTTAATGCTGGATGCGGAGAACGTGAATTTATTTCTGACATTTATTTTAATTCCAAGTAATATCGCGGTATATTTTCAAATTATTAACTTATAATTGCTTCATTTCATTGCTCGTCAATATATTCTTTTACAGGTATTTAGCAAATCATCTACCCTAAAAAAACACAGGTTTCGTTTCTTTTCTTTTGTAAAACACGATGATTTGCTGTATTATTTCTGCTGTCATTTAGTTTACATGTAGTCCTCCGTGAGGATTTCGTTCCGTGGTATAGTTATTTTAGATGGTTGTATGCTTATTTTTATTGTAAGGTTTTTGTTTTATGAATGTATTAAAAATAACCAGCGCTCAGAATCCGGCGGTAAAACATGTCTGCCGTTTGCGCGACCGGCGCGACCGCGAGCAGGAACAGCTTACGGTGCTTGAAGGCTATCGGGAATTAACTCGCGGCCTGGAATATGGCATGGAAATAGTTGAATGTTTTTTCTGCCCGGAAATGTTTTTGGGCGAAAATGAATATCCGCTACTGGAACGTCTGGAACAGGCCGGAGCGAAAGTTGCGGAAGTAAGTCCAGCCTTGTTGGGGAAAATGGCTTATCGCGACCGCCCGGAAGGATTGATTGCCGTCGCCAAGATGAAACAACATTCTCTTAATGAAATGCCCATCAGGACGAACGGACTGTATTTAGTGGCCGAAGCAGTGGAAAAACCCGGCAATCTGGGGTCTATTCTGCGTTCCGCGGATGCCGCCGGAGTTGACGGCTTGATTATCTGCAATAAATGTACTGATATTTATAATCCGAATGTAATCCGCGCCAGCACCGGAGCGTTGTTTTCTGTGCCGCTGGCGGAAGCCGAAACGGATGAAACTATTGCCTGGTTGCGGCAGAATCAAATAAAAGTATTGGCCGCCACGCCGCATACGGACATGATTTATACCGATGTGGATATGAATCAAGGCATTGCGATTGTAGTAGGCACCGAACAGCACGGGCTTTCGCAGCAATGGCTGGATGCTGCCGACATTAATATCAAGATACCGATGCTGGGACAAATTGATTCGTTGAATGTGGCGACCGCTGCAACCATACTTTTGTACGAAGCGGTCCGGCAACGAGGTTGGACAAGCAATAAAGTGAATTTATGAAAATAGCTTTAATCAGAAAAAAATATTATCCTGAACGCGGCGGCGCGGAAAAAGTCGCGGCATATTTTGTACAAAAATTTACTGAACGCGGCCATTCGGTAACGGTGTTTGCCGAAAGTTTTCACAGTGAGGAAACGAAACTGTTCAAGTGGGTGAAAGTTCCGCGTGGCGCCGGTTTCAGTAAAACCTCCGCTTTCCACCGGCAAGTTCAGCAAACGCTGAATCAAAATAACCGGCGGCAGGAATTTGATATTATCTACGCGATGTGCAGAACATTCCAGGTTGATGTATTCAGAATAACCGAACAGTTGCATGCAGAATGGCTATCTCTCGGATATTCCAAATGGGCCTGGCTAAATCCGCTTCACCGTTCCATTCTAAAATTGGAACGCGAAACTCTAAATCCGGCCAACACCGGTTATGTGGTCGCCAATTCAGAATTGATTAAACGCCAGGTAATTGACCGGTTTAAATTTCCGGAAGACCGGATTTCGGTAGTGCATAATGGAATCAATAGCGAGGTTTATTTCCCGGCAGCAAAGAGTGAAAAGACTGAAATACGGCATAAGTTCAAGCTTGAAAACCGCTTTATCTGCATGTTTGCCGCCGCCAATTTCAAAATGAAAGGCTTGGCGGAAGCGATAAAGGTGATTGCTGCACTGAGCGAACCGTTACGCAAACGAATTATGCTGATGGTAGTTGGCAGCGATAAGCCTGAGCCATTTTTAAAAGTGGCGGAAGCCTGCGGAGTCGGCGGAAATATTATTTTTACTGGAATGCAAAAAAATATGCGCGACTATTATATCGCCTCAGATTTACTGCTTTATCCCAGCCATTACGAAACATTCGGCAATATCTGCCTGGAAGCCTGTGCCTGCGGCATTCCGGTGTTGACCACAAAAATGGTCGGAGCATCGGAAATGATTACCGACAACCGGAATGGTTTTTTAGTTAATTCACCGGCCGACATAGATAAAATGGCGGAATTTCTGGCTGCCTACATGGAACTGCCTGCATCGGAGCATCGGAAATTCGGTCACAATGCGGTTGAGTCATCCTCAGATTATAACTGGAACAAACACGCGGATGACCTGGAAAAGATTTTCCAGAACATAATCGCAAGGAAAACCGACGGTAAAAAAATAAACAGCGGCGAAAAATAATCCGCCGCTGTTTTGATTTGAGCTTCTGTTTATCAGATATTCTGATCTGCCGGGTCAACTGGGCCAGATTCCTTGCCGGTGGCTTCTTTGGCATAGAAAGTAACGGTTACTTTCTGGTCCTTTTTCACTTTCAGGGTCTGCACTACTGGTGAATTATGCCAGGTAATAATGTAGTTTTTGCCAGACTGAGCATTCTCTGAACCAGTCACCATGTTGGCGAGATTGCCTGACCAGCCGTCAAAAAGATTTTTCTGATTGACAAATTCAAAATCTGAATTTTTTGCCTCTGTTCCGGTAATTACAATATTATCGTATGCCACCCAGACCGGTTGATTGGTCTTGTCTTCTTTTCTTTTCACCCACGGACCTTTAAAAAGAATGCCGACCACACCATCTTTGTCCGGAGTAAAGCTGAACTCAAATTTCTGCCAGTCTTTAGTCAGAGCTTGAGCGGAAGTCGCCATCAGGAAAAATTTTGCATCGTCTTTCATCCAGGCGCCATCCGTGACTTTGGTATTTTTGCTTTCCGTATCCGGAGTCAAAACAATACCGCCTTTCCTGCCATCAATATCAATCCTGGAAACATTCCCGGCAACGCAGGAAACACCGGCAACTACTAATGCCAACATCATAAGTTTTTTGACCATTCTCGTTCTCCTTTTTTGAGGTTGTTGAGTATTAACATTAACCTGAAAATAAATAAATGCAAATTAATATTTAAGCTGATGGTAGTCAATTATCTGGTCCAGCCATTGCTCAAGCTTCGGCCAATAGCCGTCGGAACATTGAGGCAGAATGCTACCTTCAATGCCAGCTTCAATAATATTTTCAATCAATTCCTGCTGACGCATTGCCCTGGCGCTGGAATCCGGCGGCTCCGGCAACAGTCCGTTCTCATAAAGATAAGTAATCTTGATGACGATTGAACATTGCAACGGCGACCACGGAGCAGGCGTGCCGGTAGCAATCCGGCAGAGATTTTCCAACACATTTTTCAGTGCATCATAAGTCAGCGGCACCGGTAATTGTGGCGCGGTATTTTTTAGCAAAAACGCTCCAAGGCGGGAAATGAGTTCAAAATTTTCCATAACCAGCGCCACTTCGTCATGCGGCTTGAGCAGTTCCAGTTTTGAAGCAAGGTGCAATTCGGCATTAACTTTATCAGAAAATGAAGCCTGAACTTCACGAAACAGGTCTATGACTGGAAAACTTTTCGGCGACAACGTTCTGGCGCCTTTAACCACCAAGTCGAGTTTTCCGAAATCCGGACTCAATCCGCTGACAATCAGACTGGTTTCCCCGTAAGGTGTTTTACGCAAAATAATCAGTGGTTCTGTCTGCAATTTCTACATCCCCGGTTACACGTCTTTTTTGAATAACATATTAAAATAAAGTCCGCAACATCCCGGCAAAAATTCCGGCAACCGCCTGGAACCTGCCAATGAAAACTTTTTTAACGCTGCGGCTTTCACATTTTTGTGCGAGGTAACATGGAAATCTTCAATATTTTTAAATCCTATCATTTTAAACAGCAACGGCATAGTTTTGCTGACACTGGGCATGCCGATGAGCAACTCCCCGCCCGGCTTCAATATCCGATGCATTTCATTCAGTATCGGCTCAAAATCTTCAATATGCTCAAAAACAGAAAACGCGACAATCAGGTCAAAATGTTCCGCCGGATAACCGGCTTTCAAAATATCTTCTTTTTTCAATATCGCGTTTATCTGCTGACTCGCAAGAATTTCGTTCAGTTTTCCGCAATCGGAAAGAATATCTATCCCATGAAGTTCACCGGATATTTCATGTAGCGTATTGAACAGCAGACCGCTGCCGTAGCCGAAATCCAAAACTCGTTCATAAGGCGGATGCAGCAATGCCAGTCCATCCTGAAGCCGTTTCACATATAAGCGCCCGATAATTGGTTTGTAGTAAAAACGCAACGGATCGTCATAGCGGGTGACCGGTTCATAAACATCCTGCGGCGGAAGAATAAATTTTACTTTTTTCTCTGAAACCATCTGCTTATTTCCTTAATCTATTTACAACTGCACCAGTTTATGTTTGTCAGCCGACTCGCGGGCGTAAAGGCCGATTTCAGTAACTCTGAATGTATCTTCCATACTCAACCGGCAAACTCCTTCGCCGTTAAGTTCGCGACAGAAATCGCCAAAAAAATCGCCGTCCTCCTGCGCCAGTTCATGCCGTTCCTGTTCGTGCGTCGTCAGATAAGCTTTCTGTTCATGAATAGTGATTACGCCTTTATCTCCGGCAATCCGAAGCCGGTCTCCGCCATGAAATTTTGCTTTCTGCGGCTGGTAATAATCCGCGCTGACGGTTCCCATTGCTCCGCTTTTAAAACCAAAACTCATTGCCGCAGTGGCTTCGCACTCGCCATAACCAAAATTATTTTCCGCGCTGTGAATCGCGTGAATTGAATCGAAATCGCCCATCATCCAGTATGCCCAGTCCAACGCGTGAACCGCCACCCACAAAATCGTACCGCCATAAAACTCCCGTTTTTTGTAAAACTCCGGACGACCGTTGCCGAATTTATAAGACTTCTGACCGGCAAAAAGCATCGGCTTGCCAATGGATCCCTGCTTCACCGCCTGATAAACGGCGTAATATTCCGGATCATAACGCATGCCGTGCATGCCAATAATGTTCGCTTGATTTTTTGTCGCGGCGGCACAAATCGCCTCCAGAGTGGCAAAGTCATGCGCAATTGATTTTTCCGTAAAACAGTTAATGCCACGGTTAAGGCAATCCAGTGAAACTTTACCGTTAAGATCATAGCGGGTGGCGATAACAGCCACATCCGGTTGCTGGCGTTCGAGCAGTTCGTGGTAATTTTCATAAAAACCGCAGTTGAATTCGGCGGCCAGTTCTTCATTTAAAGCCGGTTTGATATCGCATTCATCAGCAGATGAAATTCCGCACACAGTAAGTTCAAGATTTTTTCTGATTCCGGCCAGCGCATAGCCGATATGCCCGCAAGTTCCGATTATTGCCACGCTCATTTGCTTCATGAATAACTTCCTTTGAATAAATCTTAAAATCACCTGATAAGATTATCCGGTTTTATTCGTTTTTCAAACAGAAAAAGCCTCTTTACAAAAATCTGTGCCAGTTAATAATTATTATCCTCTTTCCTGCTAAAACTTGAACTGAAGTTTGCATTTAATCAATTTACCGAAATTTATTTTGTAAATTACGTCCGCTGGAGAAACGTTCAGCAAAGGAAACAACAGGCTCTGAATTAAAAACGCTTCGGGAATTGATTTTTGCCAAAAAACTTGATTGCGAATAATGCAAATCGACATAAATCTGTTATATTGAAACGGATTAAAGGTATAAACGAGCCAATTGTAAAACTGACGTTTTGCAGGAATTCAGAAGCCAGAAGACAGTATTCAGAATGAGACACCAAATCAATCCGGATTATTCTGACTCCCGACTGCTGATTTCTGACTATTTTTGCAATTACTCAACCATTATTGAAATACAGATTGAAAAACTAAGGATATAAAGTAAGGGAATCAGATGAGTATTTATAGTGAATTGCAAGCGCGCGGGTTTATTTATCAGGAAACAGATTCAGAAAACAGCAAGCGTTTGCTTGAAAATGAACGCGTGGCTTTTTATGTCGGTTTTGACCCTACCGGCAACAGCCTGCATGTCGGTCATCTGCTTCCCATAATGGCAATGCGTCTGCTTCAACAGGCAGGACACATGCCGATTGTGCTGGTAGGCGGCGCGACCGCGCAGATTGGCGATCCGTCCGGAAAACAGACTGCGCGTCCGATTTTGACCAAAGATGATGTCGCCGCCAATGCCGAATGCCTGAAACAACAGCTCTCCAGATTTATTTCCATTGCAGACGGGAAGGCAAAATTTGTCAACAATATTGACTGGTTCAAGGATATGTTGTATATCGATTTTCTGCGGGACATCGGCTCTAAATTCAGCATTAACCGGATGCTGGCGCAGGAATCAGTTAAACAACGCCTGGAAACCGGCTTGTCATTTCTGGAATTTAATTACTCCATTCTTCAAGCTTATGATTTTTACATTTTAAACCGTGACCTCGGTTGCCGGATGCAGTTCGGCGGCCAGGATCAGTGGGGAAATATTGTTGCCGGAGTCGAACTGGTGCGCAAACTCTCCCAGCAGGAAGTTTTTGCCACGACGTTTCCGTTGCTGCTGGACAGCAATGGTCAAAAATTCGGCAAAACCGCTGGCGGCGCCAATATTTGGCTGGACGTGGAACGCACTCCGGTTTTTGAATATTATCAGTTCTGGCGGAACTGTGAAGATTCAGAAGTTGAAAAATTGCTCTGTTTTTTCACCAATTTGCCGGTCGATGAAATAAAACGTCTGGCGGCGCTGGAAGCTCCGGCGATTAACCGCGCGAAAGAAATCCTGGCGTTTGAAGCAACCAGACTGGCGCACGGCGAAGACGAAGCGAAAAAATCTTATCTGGCGGCCGGTGGAAAATTCGGTTTCGCCGATCCGGCAGGTAAAATCGCCACCAGCAGTTCAGTCACCGCGATTAAAGCCGATGCAACTGCGGGCTTTGACGACCTTCCGGCAATTGAACTGCCCGCATCTGAATTCGCCGGTGACGGCATGTGGATTATAAAACTGTTCACCGATGCCGGTCTCTGCAAGTCAAACGGCGAAGCCCGGCGCCTGCTCCAAGGCGGCGGCGCGTATTTGAACGACGAACGCCTGACCAATCTTGAACTGAAAGTTACTCTGGACATGTTCGCCAACGGTTGCGTTACCCTAAAAGCCGGAAAGAAAAATATCAAAAAAGTAATTCTCGCCTGATTTTTTAATCTTCAGATTCTGGAGGCGAATTCGCGGCGGTACTGTTTCGGGGGAAAGCCGGTGATGGCTTTGAAGCGGCGGCTGAAATGATATGGATCAACATAGCCGAGCTCGGACGCGATGTCGGCTACGCTGTTTTTGGTGCTGATTAGTAATTCCGCAGCTTTCTGCAATTTCAGCCGGTCAAGATATATTTTGGGTAGCATTCCGGTGCGTTTTTCGAACACCCGCCGGAGTTGGTCGCTGCTCAGGGAACAGAATTCCGCCATTTCTTCCACTGTCCACCAGCGACGGATTTGTTCTTTCATGGTTTCCAGCAATTTGTCGATTATCTGGTTGGAATCTTCACTGAAACTGGTATTGGCGTTGTAAATATCAAACAGCAAACGTTGCAAGGCAAAATTGGCGTTAAGCTGGGAGTTCACCGCCGGATCTGCCGCCAGTTCCATAATCAGCCGCAAACGCCGGACTTTGCCCATTTCAAAAACTCCGTTCGCAATCACCCCGCTGTTGTACAACATATCCGCCACCGGTCCGGCG
>Ga0172380_10006373_pt1 | contig 13745 bp, 16 predicted proteins | sample Leawe162metaG_FD_119747 | JGI IMG/M metagenome (GOLD analysis project Ga0172380, IMG submission 119747) | Leachate microbial communities from a municipal landfill in Southern Ontario, Canada - Leachate well 162 metaG | ecosystem: Engineered > Solid waste > Landfill > Unclassified | place... | reverse complement strand
GGAGTCTCGAACAGGGCGAGCACGGTCGTCATGGCCTGCTCTGACACACTGCCTTGGGCAACCGGCTCTCCCTTTATCAATTCTGCAATCAGACGGAACGCCTCGGAGAGCGCCGAGCGGAACTTGCCCACGGACACGCCAGGGGCGAAGCTGTCGGGGATGGAGGCAAGGAAGTTCTGGAAGTCGGGTCGTGTAAAGATGGCCGTGATGAACTCCTCGTTGGTGTCGAGTTCATACTTGAGCCTGCCCTTGATGCCCCTCTCCTTGGCATACTCGGCAACCTTTTTGCGGATGATGTCGAGTTTGCCGACCACCTCGTTCTCCCATGCCCCTTGAGGGTCGCGCACCTTTGCCAGTGTGATGTGATGAAGCGCCTCATGCAGGATGGTGCCGAGGGCGTCCACCTTGCCCCGTGCCACCTGCCGCAGGTTGACCGCGATGGAGGACTTGCCCTTGGTGTGCGAGTATTCGCCTGCGTAGCCTCTATCCTCGTCGGCAACGATGTGGAGGTCCACGTTGGCGAACGCAGGCATCTTCGACAACACCTTGGCGATCTGCTGGTAGATGCGTGACAAAGAGGTGTCTTCCGCCATGGAGGCGAACGATTTGCGGAAGTCGTGGTTCGCGTGAACGCCGGGGGTGACGGGGAAATGCTTCCCGGCCTTCCGCGAGTTCTGCTCTTGGGTGTATTGGTAACTCGGCGGGTCGGTCAGCGAGGCGACAGGGCGGGATAGGCGTTCGGGGCGAACGGTCGCCTTTCGAGGCTGCCCGTTCCACTCGTACTGGAAGCTCACGAAGCCGCTGCCCGTGGACGGACCTACCGTGCCGACGACTTTCTGACCGTTGATGTTGGCGGTAGCCGGTTGTCCGACAGTGGGAGACCACTCAGACTGTGGGTCGGAGATGGTCGGAGACTCCTCGCCCGGAGTGGTGCGGATGCTGGACTCTTCGCCGGGTTCGAGCGCCTGAGTGGGTTGAATTTCTGCGGTTGACGGTATATCGGATATAGATACTGTATCCTCGGTAACGGTAGGGATCGACCCCTCTGCCGGTTCAGTCTGAACACCCTGGCTACCCCCGACAGCATTAGCCGTGCTGCCGGGGGTTTCAGTTTCAGCGGTAACGGCTGGAGAAACTTGTTGAACTTCTTCGGGGGTCTCGGTAATGGGGGCTTCGGCTGCCTCTGCCTCCTGTCGAACAATTGGTTCTGCGGTTTCCGTTTGAACCTCTGGGGCTGGGGCAGCCTTCAACGCTTCCACGGTCTGTGGAGCGAGCGCGGCAGACGCGGCAAGACGTTCGTTCATCTCGTCGGTGATCGCTGGATCAACGCCTTCGATTGGGGCGACCACCTCCTCAACAGGGGTGCTCTGTTTGATTGACTCTTCAGCAGCCTTTCGGATGTCATCGCGATAGGTGGCAGTTTCTTCAGGGGTAGCGCCGGGAGGAGCCACACCAATCACGTTGCCCTCGCCGTCGAAGATGGGTTGCCCACCTGCCGACTGGTTTTCGTAGTCCTGTGGTTTTAGTGGAGGTGGGGCACCCGCAGCCGGGAACTCCCGCTCCTGCGCTGCTTTGGTTGGGTCGGTGGTCGTCTCCTTGAACCTGCTGACTCCCGAACCTGTGCCACCGAGGGCGGCGATTTGCAGAATCAGGTCAGGAGCGTTGGCGGCGAACTCATCGGTGATTTGGCTTGGCGAGGCGTTCGGGTCTTTGGCGAACGCAGACACCATCTGACTGATATACTCGTCGGGGAGTTCCTCGGCGATTTCGGCAGCCGCTCCACCCGGCACGGCTTTGAGCGCGGCGATGAACCTGCTCTTGACCAAATCTTTGCCGCCTTGCCGCAGCAGAGATTCAACACCCGTGGCACCTCCCAAAGCGGTAAGGGCTGTGGTGGCAGCGCCCGAAAGTACCGCTGCATTGCGTGACACGTCGAACGCCTGCTCATGCGTGCGGCCTTGCTGCCTGAGATGGTCATACACTTCGCCGAACTGCGAGCCTGCGGTCTGTGCTCCGGCAGTGAGCGCGGACGCGCCCACGGCTGCGGCGGTGGCTGCTCCGGCACCCGCGCCAGCCGCTCGTGCGATACCACCAACAACGCCACCAGGGAGCAGCATGGGGGCCATGTTGGTGCCAAGGCGGGTCACGCCTCCAGTGAAGGTGCCGCCCATGGCCTGCATGTCTCCTTCAAGCCCTTGCGCCGCGCCGATGTCGCCGCCTGCGCGTGAAAGCTCTGCGGCAACCTTCGAGGCGTCTTCGTCGCCGGTCAGCATGGCTGCCGTGCCAGCCGCCTGAGTGCCGATGTCGAGCATACCAGTGGCAACGCCTGTGCTGATGGTGCTGCCGATCTTGCGGAACCAACCACGGTCCTGCATCTCGGTCAGGTATTCCTGCGCAAGCTCGCGCTGTTTTTGGATGGGGGAATAGTCCAGTTTTCCTTCGGAATGCTGTGTCATTTCTCGGGTGAGATCGAACCCTTTGGATTCAAGGAATTTGGGGAAAGACTCTGCGAGCGGAATTTGTGGGTCGCCTTTGGTGAGTGTGTTGATCGCCTCGTCCAGATACCGTTTCTTCTCGTTCTGGAACGATGCTAGTTTCAACGCCTTTGCCTCGGGCGGCGCGTCGCTGTCGAGCACTTGTTGGCGGAACTCGTCCTTGTTGAGCACCAACGCAGGGTCGGTATAGATATTACCGTGCAACGTCGCAATCTTGCGCTTCCCTTTGAGTGCTTCGCTCGCAGCCTGTGCTTGCGCCCGCACTTCAGGGGTGAACTTGGCTTCTGCGGCTTCAAGGTTTTGCCGTGCGGTGGCTCTACCACTGTCGAGCAACTGCCGCCCCTCGCCGATGTAGGTGTCGTTGGCGGAGGCATCTCGGATGAAGGATTCGGCGTCACGCACTCGGAACTGCTTGTCCTCAACGTCGGCATAGTCCTTCAACGCCTGCTGCCCCAGTTTGGCTTCGGCCTGCTTTTGCTCACTCCACGACTTCACTGCGGCGTTGGGGTCACTGACATCTTCCCCGGCCAGCTTACGACGGCGAACAGCGTTGGTGGCGGCAAAGCGGTTCAGTCCTTCTGGCTTGACCTTGTCAAGGTCGGCACCTTCCAGCAGGGTTCTGTTGAACTTCTTCTCCCAGTCGTCAAACAGGTTGACGCGGCTCTCCTGCGGCAACGAAGAAAAGTCGGGGTCCGCTTCGATTTCATCCCAATCGGTGACAGTGCTGGTAGCCATGGGATTATTCGATGTTGTGTTTCTTTCTGAGTCTTTGCTCTGGCGTCTCTGGGGATGCGGCGGCTGCCGGAGCGCCCGCACCGGCTGGCGCTGCGGACGCCTTGGGTAAATATTGGTCTCCGTACGCGCTGTCCAAAAATGCCCGAGCTATTTTGATCTTGGCGACCGTCTCGGGAAGAGGTTTTCCGTCGTTGAGATCATAGTTGTCCTCTTCTTCAGAGGCTTGGCGTAGCAGCATTCGGTAGTGATTCTCCGCCGCCCGCGCTTTAGGGTCTCTCAAAGATGACTCCCCCTCCTTCTGTGCGGCGTAGTAGTTGATCACGGCGTCGTCGTAACCCTCTTCATCGAGAATGCGCTTCCTTTCCTGTGGGTGCATGCCGAGCTTGGCGAGTTGCGCATCAGCACCACGCCTCAGACGAAAACGGTCTGCTTCCTCACGGGCGGCGAGCGTGCCCGCGCCTTTCGCCACCGCGCCGAGAAACACGTTCCGTTCGTCAGGGTCGTCGATCTTGTTGGCGATGTTTTTGGCGAGGACATTGTCGGCGAAGCTGGGCTGCCGCTGACGCATCTCGGCAAGTTGGTTGTAACGCTTCGACCCGGCAATCGTGGCTTCGTTTTCGTCGAAGAACTTTTCACGGGCGCTCGGTTCTTTGATGCGGGTGAACTCGTCAGCCGCAGCTTCGGCTTCACGCTGCCTCTCACGGGCAACACGTTCATCTTCCAATGCGGCACGCTCATTCTCCAAAGCCATCTCCTCGTCGAGGGCGGCTTGGTGCTCGGCGACATTGTTACGGGCGGCAGCAGACCATCCCGGCCCCGATACATCGGGAGCGCCGAACTGGTCGAACAACAGCGAGCGTTTGGGTCGTGGTGCTTCCCCGAACATCTCGCTGGCGGGGCGACGGGAGAGGCCGAATCTGGTAAGAGGGTCTGCCATGTCAGGTCACGTTTTGACTCAGCATGGCGGTCCACGGAGTCGGGTTGGCATTGATGGTGGCGCGACCGCCTCCACGGAAAGTTTTGGCCTCGTCGTTGAGGAAGCTGATGCCGCGAGTGAACGAAGCGTCGGCGGCGTCCAGATCGGAAGCGTCCTCGAACAGGCGGGACTGGATGCCTGCCCGCAACGCGGAGAGGTTGCCCGGAATGATCCAGTCAGTCTCAGCAACCGTGGGGATGAACCGGCGATGGCAGATGAGGCGGATCTCTTTTTCCGCCACCCCCGTCTGATAACGGCGATAACGTGGTCGAGTCTCGTTCGGTTGGTAGGTGCCCACCAGCGTCTCGGTGGTGCCGTCCCAGCTTTTGGCATACACCCGTGCCGTGGTGAGCGGTTTGGTGATGCCGGTGATCTCGGTGAACTGGTTGGTGGTGGCGACGAACGGCGCGGCAAGCGTTACCGCCTCCCCCTCATTGCCTGACGCATCATACACGGCGACGCCGTTGAGGTTCCCGTACACGCGCACCACGTCGGCGTTATCTGCTGCCGAGGAGTAGAGGCGGATGACTCCCGCTGCGGGGATGTCGTCCTGCGTGCAATACCCGTCGCCAAGGTCGATGAGGATGCCCGGCCAGTTGAGCGTCTCGTCCATCTTGCCCGGACCTTCCTCGACGTACTGGTGGAATTGGGTGAAGATGGGAAAGGGATACCGGTCGTAAGTCAGTGCCAGCGCGGCGGCGTAGTTGTAGGGCATTGTGACGAACCCTGTGGAGGACTCATACCGCAGGGTGACGATGCTGCCTTTCCACTTGCCGCTGTTAATGAATCGTTCCTGCACCTCGTTGAAGATTTGCAAGATCAGCGGATCGTTCAGGTCCGACGAGTTGATCATCGGCCCCAGAATCGGGCGAATATCGGCGAGCGTGAGGCGGGTGTCCATTACACCCTCCCTCTCTTCTGCTGTTGGAAGCTCTGGCGAATTGCTTTCGGATCAAAGTAACCGTCTCCCGCTTTTCCGGCGTTTGGCCCAAACTTGGTGTCCTGCACGGCAGATTGCTCGGCGAGGTAGCTTTTCATCGGAACGGTTTTGCCGGTGAGCGGATCGGTCATCGTGCCTGCGCCCGGTTGATCGGGAGCGCGACTGACGTTTGTGCCGCCCCCGTATTTGCTGGTGATAGTTCTGCTGAAGTCCATTGCTTGGGTGGGGCGGGCACCTCCATCCTGCTTCACCATGCCTGTCGTGCCCGAAGTGGTCGTGGATTTGCCGGTGGCGAAGTCTCGTGCTGCGGCTTTGTCCGCCATCGCGGGGCCGAACCTCTCACGCGCAAAATCGGTCAAACCATCGGCCCCGACAGTCTTTTTATCCAAAGCGTTCATGCTGCCGTTCTTGTCCATCCGCATGCCGGTCTGGGCTGCGGCGGACTGACTGTTGAAGTCTCCACGAATCTTGGCGAAGTCACCAGACTTTTTGGCACCCTCGATAAGCGCCGAGCGGGAGAAGTTGAGCGGTTCCTTGGGTGCGGGAGTGGTTGTGGGGGTGGTTGTGGGGGAGAGGTTCAAAGGGCCAGCCGCAGCGCGTAGCGGGGGGCGAGAGTCTGCTTCTTGAGGCTTCATCCCATACTTCGAGAGGAAGCCCGACCTCGCCGATGCTGAAGCAGCCCCCGGCGTGTCATCCGCTGAAGGAGTTGCAGCTTTCGTGGATGTGGTGGTTGGCGTCGAACTCTCGCGAAACTTCTTAGCCCACTTGCGCTGATCGTCCGTGGGGCCGGTTGGCGCGGAAGTTTCTTGGCGGGAGTCCGTCCTGCGATTGATACGCTCAATGCCTTTGCCCCCAAAGCTGGTGCGCTCGCCGCCAGAACGAGCTTCAGAAGCCATCTGCTCTGCCTCTTCCGTGGAGTACCCCATGTTCTTGAAATGGAACACGTCCATGTTGCTGCCGGGCGGCAGCTTCTTCTCACGGAACGAGCGCGGGTTAATCCGGTTCCTGCGGGAATCGTACTGCCAGTCACCGGCTTGCCGGTAGTTGGGGTTCTCACGAAGGTATCCAGGAGAGGGAGGCATAAGAGTGTGTCAGAGTAAAAGATTTCTGCGGAAAAGTCTATCGGAACTTCGGACCGATGAACCATGTGACGAGCGAGTGGCGCACTCCCAGCTTCACGGGTGTCACGCGGTGCCGGTTAAACGCCGGGAAGAAAATCACGTCTCCTTGGTTCTCGAACGTGCCTGCGGGCAGCGGGTCGTGGACGAGTTCCAGCTTGCCCCCGGTGTAGGCTTCTTTGTCGGAAAGCTGGATGACCATGCTCATCTTCCGGTCATACGGCGTGTTCTTCGTCCAGTTGTTGTCCTCGTGCCAGCCGTAGGTGCCGCTGTCGTCAGCGTTGTATTCGGTGAACTGGACCTCGTGAAACCCGGCGATGTCGAAGCCGAAGGCGTTGGCATTGGCTTTGAGCGCCATGCACTCGATGCGGTCGTAGAGCGTCGCCAGAAGGGGGTCGGTGCGTGACAGCCACCGCACCTTGGACCGGCGCAGGTGATCATCGACAACGCTTTTACCGCCGTGCCCCACAGTCGCGGTGGCAGCCTTGTGCGTCAGACCGTACTTGACGAGCCACTGGCACTCCTCGGAAGTGAAGGCTCCGTTGAACGATTGCCAAAAAAACTTCAAAATGCCTGCCTCCAGAAGGTTTGAGCTTTGGTCATTTGAGATTCGGTTTTGTCGGGCATACGCCAGTCAGGGTAAGAGGCTTGGATGGCGAACACCAGATCAAACCTACCACACTCGCTGCGGAAACGGGCGGTCTCCTCACAGGTGGCCGCGTCGAACTTCTTGTCGGTGTCTTCTCCAGCGAGCACGATGTCGATGAACCACGGGCGTGTGCCCTCGGTGACGGCGAAGGCGTAGATGCCTTCCCGCGTTTCCACCACGCTGTCCTTGGGGCCGGGTGGTCCGGGGTCGCCCGGACTTCCAGCCCCGCCTGGTGGTCCCTCGGGACCGGGATCTCCGGGCGTTCCAGGATTTCCGTTGGTGCCGGGATCGCCTGGACCTCCGTTTGCTCCGGGCGTTCCAGGATTTCCGTCAGCACCAGGGGCTCCGTCGTCTCCAGGACTGCCGGGCGGCCCGGTCAAGTCGCTCGGACGAACCACGGGAGACTCGTTGCGCCCGATGATGGTGGTGGTGTTCCCTGAGATAACCCGTGTGCCGGGCATCCCCAGCGTCGTCGAGCGGCGCTGAAACGGGCTGTCCGATTCAAAGTTTCCTTGGGGGGTCGCGATCATGTGAAAACCGTTTCGGGCACGGTCGGCGGAATGATGGTCTTCTTCTGGCGAAGGTAAAGCCCATTCACCGGCTCTTGCTCATCTTCAAGAACGTACGTCGTCCAATCGGTGAAGTTGGTGGTGGGAAAGACCATCTTCGCAGGATTACGACCAGACGGTGGATTCTCCATCCCCACGCCCGTCACCACCTGCGCCCCTGGCACGGCCTCGGGGAACGTCACCTTGCCATGCAGACACCGTGGAAAGCTCACGTCAATGCCTTGGTAGCTGCCCTGAACGTCGGTCGGCACCGGCTGCTCGTGTCGGAGCCTAGCTTTGTCCCACGGCACCTCGGCAAGGTAAAGGTCGATGCGGACCAAGCTGTTCACCGTGACGGCGGGGCGGTAGCGATACCGGGGATAGTAAACCGGTTCTATGGCGACGGAGACAGACCCGCTGAGCGTCTGCGTCACATACTTGGAACCTTTGACGAAATAGATGTCCTCCAGCACCGCGTCCCACGGGTGGTTCTGTTTGGTGTAGTAAGTGCGGAAAGGGGTGTCGCGCTCCGCCTGCGTCTTATTCTTGCCGAAGTAGAACCACATGTTCTCCTTGTCCCGCTGGCACATGACATAGACGTAGTCGGCGTAGCCCTGAAGCTGCACCACAGCCTTGACTGAGAGGATGTCACACTGGTTGTACGGCGTGCCAATCGTCGGCATCTGTGTGGACTTGAAAATCGCCGCAGGCTGCTTGACCCGGAACATGATCTCGTTCGGGTTGGGCGTCGGAAGGATGTTAAAATAGTCCCCAACAGGCTGCTGTGGCGGTTTCGACGGAGGAGGCATCACACAGTCTCCGGTGGGTTGTTCGAGATAATATCCCCCTCCAGAACCCAGGCGAAGAGATAGCGTGGGGTGGCGGCAGCACCGATGTCGAACTTCCAGAAAGTTCGCTTGAGGGCGGTTTGTCGAAGCGCCTCGTGTGCCACTTCATCGCTGGTGGCGGATGAGGTGGCAGTCACCGTCTTAACGTCGGTGACTGTTGCGTCGAAATCTATTGAATTGATGGCGGAAGGCCCGCTTATCGAACTTGGGTTGACGCTTGCCGAAGCCGCAGGAGCGATGGTCGCGGTAGAAGAAAACGTGTCACGGAACTCGCTGCTCCACACGCTGATCTCGTCGGTCGTGGTGGGGCCGGTGACGGAAAGGGCCGTGACAGCGGAGTACTTGACCCACTGCTGGTTTTTGCGGATGAGGTAGAGGTCGGTGGCGGCCATGGTGTGGAGAGGTTATGAAATTTCGGCGGGGAATCCGCAAGCCGCACGAAGAGCGGTCATTGGAAAGGCGGGGCCGGGATCGTTTTTACGGGTGGGTGCGATGTCCTCGTGCCCGACAACATCATCAAGGTTGTACCGCGCCACGAGGGCTTGAGAAACCGCGTTGCATGCGAATAGCTGGGCAGCGGGATATGCCTCCCACTTCCGCACATACCCACCATTCTTGTGTTTGGCGGAAACCAGCGGCAGTTTGGTCCAGCGTTTTGCCAGCGCGTCGTTGTCTCCTGCATTGGCAAGTTCAATACCAATGGAACAGGAGTTCAAACCGGTGAACCCTTTCCACTTCGACACGCCTGCATGACCGCAGGTCTTGTTGAACGGGCGACACTGGTATATCGTGCCATCACGGTCGATCACCGCATGGGCGCTCGCGCCTTTGGCAGCCGGAGTACGCCAGAACTCGATGGAGCTTTCAGCAGTGGCTCCTGAAGTGAAATGTACGACGAGAAAACGACGGACGGTCATCGGCGCACCTCCGGCCAAAGGGCGTCTGACCGCCTCCTCAATCCAGTGGTCGTCGGTGATTTTCATCGGGCGAGATTATTTTCCCGAGGTGGTTTCCGGCACAGGAGCGTTCTGCGAGAGGGTGATCAAACTGATGACTCCGGTGCTGATCTGGGCGGCTTTGTTCCCGTCGAAGACGTGCTTGCCTTCAGGGGTTGTGACGCAGGAGGTGACGGCGAGGGCGATGAGGATGGAGGTGAGTTTCATTTGGCTTGTGGGTGGGTGGATACTTCTTTGGCGGCGTGAGAGATGGCTGCGGCCACCTGCACAGCCGTCTGCGTGGGGTGATCGTGCTCGGCGAGTTCCTTGGCAACTTCTTTGGCGACAACAGCGGCGTCAGAGGCAACGCCTGTGCGGATACGGTGGACCATGTTGGCCTCGACGGCTTTGACCAGTTCCGCCGCAGTGTTAGGGGCGCGGTCGTAGAACTTCTTCACGAAGGGCCATGAGACGACGTACCCGACGAAGCCAAAAACGAACCCTGCGCCAACCTTCAAGATGGGGTCAACCATCATGCCCGACACCCACGGATGAATCATGGAGGTGAGGCGCGGACCGACCACACCAACGACCAAGGCAAACAGACACCGTCCAATGACGTAGCGTCGAAGCTCGGTCTGCGTGTTGAGGCAGAAGGCACCGCCTGAGGCAATCGTGGCCCCCACCATGGGGAGCAACGTCCACGACATCAACTCGACCTGCTCAGGCGGCACGACTGCCATCAGGAAAGCCGTGGTCGCGGTCTGCACAGCCGCAAGCGTGACGGTGACTGCCTCGCCTATCGTGGCCGGGTTGGTGGTGTGGGTGATCATGGGGTGGTTTTAGGTTTCATGTCAGGTTCCGCCAGCAATCCGGCAGCGATCATTTCGTCATGGGTTTTGGACATCTGCTTGAACAGATCGGGAAAGGCGTCATAGACCACAAGCCTCTGCCCCCGCAGGCTCTCGACCAATGCGGCCAAGTTCGTGTTCGTGTCGGCAGGCAAGTGCCCCTGGTCGATCCACGGTTGCAGGATGTCCGCGATGCCGCCCATCTCCGCCTCGGCATGCACGTTGATTCTGTAATCCGTGGGGACCATAAGCCAGCGGTCGCCTTTCGAGTCGGTAATCCAGCCAAACAGGTAGCGCGTATCGTTTTCACCCCGCACATGCGGCGGACGTGACAGTCCCCATAGTGCTTGGCTCAGCGGTGCTGCGGCGGAGGATGGGACAAAACGTATCATGGTGTTAGGGCTGCGCGGATGGCTGCTTCATCAGCGGTTTTGTCAGTGTGATACACGGCACCCTCAGACCAGCAGTCGGGATCACCGGAAAATGGAGAGGTCACCTTAATCATCCCAAGCAAGGCTATATTTACCGAAATCGCCGCAGAAAACGCCACAACGTCACTCGCCGCGCCGACGCGCAGAGTGTTGTTTGCCCCGTCAAGAATGGAGGATGCGACAAAACTTTGGTCGTAGGTAATTGCCAGTGTCGCCAAGGCACCGCCAGATTCGCCGCCGATAGCTTGAGAGGATGCCACCCTGGTAATTACCGCCCAGCTTCCAGAGATATAGTCATCGTCAAATATGCCAAGCGTGAACGATAGCGCCCTACTATACGCTGTCCCTGAACCAATCGACGCCCGAACAAATGCGCTGGCCACATTGCCTGTGTAGGTGCTCCCGGCGGGGGTGGCATATCCCTGAGCTCCGGTAGCGCGGGCGGTGGGGAGGCCGTCAAGAGTTTCGAGCACACCCGAGCTAACAATGCGGCGTTGGGCGGCGGCGGTTGCTTGAGTCAAGTCTAAGCCGTCGGCAAGCTGGCTGTAGATGGTCACTATGAATCCGTCTCCGCCACCGCAGAAATCCAGCAGGAGTGAGGTGTCCAGCCCACCAGAAGCCAGAGGGTAAAAATCCTCTTCTTCGTCATCCAAACTACGCCGGACTCGAATCAGCGGCCCCTCATAGCTGGTGAGCAGCCGCCGGGGCACGCTCCAAGCCCGAGCCAGCCCCGTCGTGTAATCATCCAGCGGCCCCACGAAGGACGGGCCTGCATTCGCTAAAAATGCGACGTTGCTAAGTGATAGTGAATTGGCGGCTGGCATGGCGGTTAAGGCTCGGCTGCGTAGGCGGCGACCACGTCGGCGTCAGTCGTGGAAAAACTGGTCGTAGTCAGCACGGCGGTCTTGTTTGCGGCAAGAGTCGCAGGAGCGGCAGCCCCAACAAAAGTCCACCCCCCGGGGAAAGTGAGGGCACGTTCACTGCCGTCACCGATGATACGAACAGTTTTGCTTCTACCTGCCGCGAGGTTACTGGTGGTGAACTCGAGGACGCCAGCAAGGGTTACGGTCTGGAAATCAGCACCAGCAAAGTCCAACACCACTGAGGCGGCGTAAGCGAGTGTGGTTGCTGATGGCAGGTTCGCTTTGTCATCGAGAGCCGCCTGAAGGTCGGTCTGATTCGAGAGCGTGCCGGTGATGTCGCCCCATGCGACGCCTCCCGGTCCCCCACCCACCTTGTTCGCCGTCGCCACGAGAATTTGCTTGAGCAGGTCGTTGCGGAGGTCGCCAATGGCTGTGCCGCCGACCAGTGCGCGGGCGGCTTGCGCTTCGGCAGCGCCAAAGAGAGTGGTGGTCATGGGGTGTTGGCGATGGCGACGAGGATTTGCTGGAGGAGTCCGACCTCCGTTTCGGCGAAGGCGGTGCCTCCGATGACCGCCAGCGCGGCAGCGTCCTCGGCGGTGCCTGTGGTTGTGGTGGTCTGCATGGTGTTTATGCCTCCATCATTGGGGCGCGGCCCATGGCCTGTTCAAGCCCGGCCTCGTCCAGTTCAGTTTCGGCAGCTTCCTCCATAGGGGCTTCTTCGGATTCAACGGGCACCCCGTCGATGGCTTGAAGCTCCATCCCGGTGTCGGTCAGGATGACCGTGGCGGTGACTTCAATGGGGACGCCCATCTCGTAGGCGGTGGCGTCAAACTCAGCGGGGACGGGGATCGTGATCATAGTGATGTGGGTGAAAAGAAGGCGGGGAGCCTGCGTGAACAGGTTCCCCGCCGTAGATGAGGTGTCAACCCCCGGTCTTAGTAGGCGGGGCAGGCGGTCGTGGCGACGTTCGGGCAACGCTTGAAGCGGACGACGTAGCCGTATTGCACCTTGCGGGGCTTCCAGGCTGCGTAGAGACGGGCGGCGAAGAAGCCGATGTCGCTGAACGGGTTGAGTTCCTTGTCGGGAATGTTGAGCCACACGACTTCACCGTTGAAGCTGATCGCCTTGGCGCTGGAGCCAGAACCGAAGGAGGTCGCGGGCTTCGGCACCTGACGGGTCATCACGTCGGGGGAGAAGATGTAGAGATCCTCGTACTCGGCGGCGGTGTAGGCCGCAGAGACATCAGCCGCATCACCGATGGTGGTGGCGGTGCTGGAATAGAACGGACGTTCCACCCAGGCACCGTTCACGAAGTCCCAGCGGGGCATGCGTTGGTCGATGATGTGGTGGTAGCCGCCGTACTCGCGGTCGATGCCCCAGCTTTGGAGCAGGACAGCGCCGTCGCCCTTACCGCTGTCAGCCCAGCGGAAGTCGTTGCGGATCGAGTCATCACCTTTGATGATCGTACGGTGAGCTTCCTGAGACAGGATCAACGGCAGGATGGGGGCACCCTGACGCTTGGCGTAGGCGGACTCTTCACCAGCGGCGTCCTGTGTCGCACGGTTGTAGAGCACGTCCAGGAGACCCTGGTTGATCGTGCTCGTGGCGACGGTCGCGGGCATCGTGGTGCCGTTGGTCGTCTCCGTGAGGGAGCCGTTGAAGATGATCTTGTGACCGGCCCAGTAGGTGAACTGGAGCTTGTCCTGGATGTCCCACAGATCGACCACGTTGGCGACGAAGTTGTCGCGGTCGGTGGCGAGCTGGTCGCGAGCGTCGTAGGCGGCGGCGAGATCGCGGAAGCAGATGTCTTCCGAGAACTGCACCGTCTGAGACGCGCTGTAGCTGATCTGCGTGCGGGCAGGGGAAACGACCGTGGGGGTCGGAACACAGTTGTTGCCGGAGCCGTCAGGCGTGGCAACAGGAACCCAGCCGCCGCCAACGCCCGTAGAGCGTTTGGTGATGACCGTGGAGAAGTTGAAGCCCATGCCGTCAGGCAGGACATCCTTCTTGAGAAGGGGGGAGAGACGGCCTTTGACGCGCATGATCTTGTCGATCTTGCCTTGGATACGCGAGGCGTCGGAAATGAAGTACTGGTTGAGTGTGTCGGCAGCCATAACGGTAGGGTAAGTTGGGGGGTGGTTGCCTGCTCAACGTAACCGTTATTATCCCGATGACGAAAGCAAGGCGAGTTGCTTGAGTCAGGGGAGGTGCCTGCGTGTTTACGCTCCAGTTTGCTAAATGCCTGTGAAGGACAGGCGATTTTACACTTCAATGACGAATACTATATATTCTGCATGTGGATGTCAAACAGAAATTTTAAGCCGCCAGTCCGCGCAGGGCAGCGGTAAGCCCGTCG
>Ga0172380_10006372_pt1 | contig 13751 bp, 7 predicted proteins | sample Leawe162metaG_FD_119747 | JGI IMG/M metagenome (GOLD analysis project Ga0172380, IMG submission 119747) | Leachate microbial communities from a municipal landfill in Southern Ontario, Canada - Leachate well 162 metaG | ecosystem: Engineered > Solid waste > Landfill > Unclassified | place... | reverse complement strand
TGGGGAAAGCATTTTGAATTTTTCAATGCCTTCGATTCCTGTCATACCTGGCAATCCAATATCAAGGAGGATTACTTGAGGAGGGAACTCTGTTTCCATTTTTAAAATTGCTTCTTCACATGTTTCAAAAGCATTGGAACATTTCATTCCCTGAGTCTGATTAATCAACCCATTAATTGTTCTTCTGAAATGTAAGTTGTCTTCTATCAGCCAAATATTATAATTGTCTTTATCTAATTCTTTATTATTAATCATTTTCATAACCTCATAAAACAAACTACAACAATAAGCGGCATATATCTATAACGCATTCGTGGTATTTTTATTTTGAAAAATATTTTTTCCTATTCTCATAAAAGAGCAATATTTCAGTACCGGAATCTTTATTGGAATTAATCTCTAAAGAAGCTCCAATTTTTTCAGCTCTTCTTCTCATATTCTTTAATCCATTATTTTCAATAATAGAATTTTTTTCAAAACCAATACCATCATCAATAATAGTCAACGAAAAAGAAGAATGGTCCTCTTTGATAATAATGAAACAATTTTTGGCAGATGAATGTCGGACTATATTATTTAATGCCTCCTTATAAATAAGAAAAATGTTGCGTTTTGCTTCAAGGTTAAAGGAATCAATTTTTATTTCACCAACTACATCGAACTTCCAATTAATACCTGCAAGAAGTTTAGAAGCTGTATCTTTCATTTTAAATATTGTACTAATACTAAAATCCTTTCTTGGATTAATAAACCAAATTATATCGCGCATAGCTTCAATGGTTTCTTTTGCGGTCTGACTTATAAACTGGGAAAGTTCTTTTTCGTTATCATTTAAGGTTTTGCTTCCCATTAATAATTGGCTATCAACACTAATACTGCTAAGGTTACTTCCAATTTCATCATGAAGATCGCTTGCAATGCTCAATCGGATTCTCTCGATCTCTAAGAGTTGTTTTATATGAGAGCGATATATTACAAAAGCAATCAATAAAACAACAATAAATAATATTGTTCGGAACCACCAAGTAGTCCACCATGCAGGATAAATTTTAATAACAATAGCTTTTGGATTACTCCAAATATTATCAGAATTCGCAGCCTTAACTAAAAACTTATATTCACCAGGTTTGATGTCCGTATAAAAAGATTCTGTCCTGCCATTAGCATCCACCCAATCAGGGTCAATACCTTCTAGCATAAATTTAAAACTATGTTTATAATTTGGTTCTAAATCCAAAGCACTAAATTCAAACGAGAAGAAGTTTTGATCATAATTTAGATCAATACTTTTTGTGGCACTTAAAGATTGCGGTAGAATGACTTCCTTATTAAAAATTTTGAATGAGGTAATAGCAATAGGAGGCGGGATTGAATCAAACTTTATTTCGTTTGGAATAAATTTAATAAACCCATTAATACCTCCAAAATAAAAACTACCATCATGTCCTACAAAACTTGCTCTCCAATTAAATTGATCATCAATTAAACCATCGTTAACATCAAAGATTCTAAAATTTTCTGTTATTGGATTAAAGCGAGCTAGTCCCTTCATTGTACTTATCCAAATAAATCCTTTAGTGTCTTCATGAATTCCAAACGTTACATCATTAGGAAGTCCATTTTTAGTAGTAAACCGATAAAATTTATTCTCTTTAATATCATATTTATTCACTCCACCACTATGAGTTGCAATCCATATATTCCCAAAATGGTCTTCATTTATTGCTGTAATTTTACTTGAACTAACAGAATAATTATCTCTATTATCAGGATAAAAATGAGAATATTTTTTTGTTTTTTGATTATACTTAAAAAGTCCATCTAACCAAGTCCCTATCCATAGACTATGACGACTATCTTCAAATAAAGAATTAACTGAAACATTCAATGGAAGTAAAACAGATGAGTCAGATAGAGTAGGTGCAAAAGGATAAAAGAGCTGTTCATCTCTATCAAATATTTGTAATCCTTCATTTGTTCCGATTAGCAATTCACCTTCATTGGTTTCTATTACCTGCTGAACCCAATTGGAAGCAATTCCGTATTCTTTATTTTTGTTAAAAAGATATCGAGTAAATCGATTCGATTTTTTATCATATTTATTGAGACCGCCATCCATCGTTCCTATCCAAACAGTTCCAAATCGATCTTCAAATATTGTAATCACATCATTATTACTAAGACTATTATTAGAATTATTATTTAAGTAATGGACAATATTATTTGTATTAAGATCAATTTTATCGAATCCGGATCCACCATACCCTACCCATAGCGTAGCATCTTTCCCTTGAAAAATTGTGCTTACGACTCTTCCACTAATGCTCGTTTTTCTTAGAGGCAAATGCCTATATTGAATGAAGTTGTTTCTAAATGGCAGTTTATTTAAACCGTCTTCTGTTCCAACCCACAGGTTACCTTTCCTATCTTCATAGACCCACCGTATTCTGCTCGAAGAAACTGATTTAATATCATCTTCTTCATTACGAAAATAAAAATGCCTTCTTTTAGCTTCTTCAAATTCGACAAGAAAAAGTCCAACATAATCATAAGTCCCAATCCAAAGCCTATTTTCACTATCCTTAAATGCTAACCGTATTGTGGAATTATTAATAGCATTTAGTTCAGGAAGTTCATAAGTGAGTTTAATACTTTTATTTGTAATTGGATTTAATCTATCAACTCCTTTGAATGTACTAAGAAGAATCGTTTCGTCTGAATCAATATATAGATACCAAACTCCATTATCAGATATAGAAGTTTCGTCTTTAATATTGTGAATAAAATGATTGATTACTTTTCCAGCTTCAGGATCGAATTGAACTAATCCACTATTCCAAGTAGCGACCCAAAGCATTTTGTTTTTATCTTCAAGAATATAAGTAATGTTATTATCTGGAAAAGAATTTAAATTTTTACTATAAGTTGTAATTTTTCCAGTACTTGGATTGTATTTGCTTAAGCCTGAAGTTGTTGTACCGTACCAAATATTTTTTTTACTATCTTCAAAAAGTGCTTGAATATAATTATTTTCTGATGCACTATAATTAATTCTTTTAAAGGATTCCATTTTAGGATCGAAAATACAAAGACCTCTCCCCCAAGTCCCTATATAAAATGTATTATCACTGCTCTCAAGTAAAGACATAACATAATTTTCAGGTAAAGAAAGTGAATCGGAAGGATCAGACTTGAATACTTTAAAAAACTGTCCATCGAATCTATTTAACCCATCTTTAGTGGCAATCCATAAAAAATTATCGTTTGACTGAAGAATGCAATTGATAGAATTATTAGATAACCCATTATTAATATTATATCTTACGAAATTTGTGGAATTATATTGCGCATTGATTATCTTAAAATCCATAATCAACAAAAAAGATATAATTAGAAGTATATTAATTCTGGTATATTTTTTCATTTTCTAAAGATATCCATATAGTAATAATTATCAAATTGGTATTTGTATGATTAATATCAGCAATGCTTTAAATATATCTATATTTTTCGATAATTAGTATATTACTATGCTGAATCTTTAATTCAAGGGCTAAATGAAAACTTTAATAATATTATTAATTGCAACTCTTACTCTCCTTGCTCAATCGAATCCCGATAGTGTTATAAACTCAATTCAAAAGTTGGATGAAGAAAAACAGATTGATTCGCTAGCAGTTTTGTGCTGGGATTACAGGAGTATAACCCCACAGACTTCCATAAAATATGGTCTTTTAGCACTAAAGAAGATGGAAAAACTTTCTTACTACAAACACAAATCGGAAGTTTTAAATTTCCTTGGTGTTATATATGGAAATATTGGAAATTTGGATTCAGCTTTCTATTATTATCAAAATGCACTAGATATTGCAAAAAAATCAAATAAATATAGTGAAATAGCTTATTCCTTAAATAATATTGGTGATTATTATTACAAGAATGCACTTTACTCAACGGCATTAGAAAAGATGATGGAAGCTTATAATATTTTTGAAAAAATAAATGATCAGAGAGGAATGGCATATGCATTAAATGATATGGGTGAAATATATCGCAATCAACAAGATTATGAGAAGGCTCTCGATTTCTTTGATAGGTCAGCCAAAATTAGATCCATTAGAAATGATATACGTGGTTTAGCTAAATCATATATTAATATTGCTTCAGTTTATGTAGAACAGAATTTAGATGAAAAAGCATTAATGACTTATTATAAAGCAATTGATTTGAGTGAAAAATCGGATTACTTAAAAGGAAAAAGTTGGGCACTTGCAGGTATTAGTGATGTTTTCTATGAACAAGGCAAAAGAGAAAAAGCACTTGAATATAGATTTAAAGCTTTAGAATTAGATAAAAACATAGAGAATAAATATGGAGAGATTTCTTCATATAATGTCATCGCTAAAATATATATCGAATCTAATCTATTAGATTCTGCAGAAGGATATTTAAACAAAGCAGAATATGAATCTCGTAATACAGGGCATCTCGATCAGCTTTTAATTTCTTATGAATATCAAACTAAATTAGCTGTTGCAAAAGGTAATTATAAATTAGCTTATGATTATCAAAAATTGTTTGAAGAATTGAAAGAGAGAATTTATGGACAGGAGAATAAAAATAAAATCGCAGACCTCCAGACAGCATTTGTTACAGAAAGAAAGGATAGAGAAAATGTGCTTCTCAAAAAAGATATAGAATTTGAAAAAACTACAAGAAACTATGCAATTTTAATTACACTCTTAGTACTTGCATCTATAATTTTAGTTGTGATGAGATTCAAGACACAGAAAAAAGCAAATCTATATCTCACAGAATTAAATTCAAGTAAAGATAAATTCTTTTCAATCATAGCGCACGATCTCAAAAATCCATTTGGAGCAGTTTCTAATTTTGCTGAATTTCTAAAATCAGATTATGATGATTTAACAGATGTCGAGAGAAAAGAAATAATAAGTGGACTACACGAAGCCTCAATCGATATTCAGGCTCTCTTAATGGATTTGCTTACTTGGGCAAGGACTCAAAAGGGAGAAATTGGAGTAAACAAAATTAAAATAAACATTAAAAATCTTTTTGATTCAGTATGCAAATCTTACAACCTTGCTGCTAAAAAAAAGAACATTAATTTAAAAGTGGAAGTTGATGAATTTTTTGAGATTAGTGCAGATAAATTAATTGTTGAAACTGTAATTGGTAATTTTGTTAATAATGCCATTAAATTTTCTTATCAAAATAGTGATGTAAAATTATTTGTAACAAGTCAAGCTAATAAAATTAGTTTCTCTGTTCAAGATTTTGGTAAAGGAATAGATGCAAAAAATATTGAAGGACTTTTAAAAGTAGATTCAAATACAACTACTTTAGGTACAAACAATGAAAAAGGTACAGGATTGGGATTGAAAATATGTAAGGATTTTGCTGAATTGCATAATGGAAAAATATTAATTGAAAGTGAATTAGGAAAAGGAAGTACATTTTCTTTTGAAATAAATAAGTAATTCTATTTTGATATATATTGAATAAAAAAGAGGGAATAATATTTCTAAAAATATTTATTCCCTCTTTTTATTTTTGGAGGTCCAAAACAATAATCAAAAAAATATTTCTAATATTTTATCTAATAGATAATACTTTGAATAGCGTGCGCCGGAATTTTAATATTTACTAATTCCATTTCAACATACAATCCATAATTAATAGCCTCATCTGTTTGATTCATAATAACAGTAACCATTTTTCCATTTTCATTTAAGAACGAAGTAGCTGAAAGCGTAGCTCTACTTGAAGTTGTACTTACTCTTTTTGCGTTTGGACGAATGAACTTAGAAAAATGTCCAATGTAATAATATGAAGGAGTATAAATTAATTCTCCTGTTTTACTATCAAGATGAACCGGTGCGAAGCAAAAATTCTGAACATGATTTGGACCACCCTTATCATCCAACAAAATATTCCAATCAGTCCAAGCGACAGTACCATTATTAAAATCATTAATCATCGAAAGACCATATCGTTCTCCATTACCCCAGAACTGATATTTGGTAGAATCAAATGTCATAGCACAACCCTCAGTAAAAAATAATTTTTTATCTGGATAACTTTCGCGCACAAATGCGATATTATCAAATTTCTGTGGGGAGCCGGTCCAACTTTCATACCAATGGAATGCCGTTCCCCAAGCATATTTAGCGGCATCAGGATCGTCATATATTGTATTAGCTCTTTGTGTAATTAAATCTCTATTATGATCCCAAACTAATATTTTTTTATCCCCGAGATTTTCTTTCTCCATTACAGGACCTAAGTGATTTTTAAGAAAATCGCGCTCCTCTTCGGCAGTAAAAATACATGATTCCCATGTCTGAACAGCCATTGGTTCATTCTGTACAGTAATACCCCAGATAGGCATATTTTCAGATTCGTATGCTTTAATAAATTTTGTAAAATACAAAGCCCATGAATCAGAAAATTCAGGAAGCAATTTACCACCGTGAAGCATATCTTTATTTGTTTTCATAAATGCTGGTGGACTCCAAGGACTTGCAAATAATAATAATGATCCTCCTGCGGTTTCGATAGCCTTTTTTATTAATGGAATTTTAAATCGCTTATCATGATCTATCGAAAATGAATTTAATTCTTTATCACCCTCTTTGATATAAGTATAACTACTACTACTAAAATCACAGCTATGAATATTAGTACGTGCAAGCGAATAACCTATACCCTTTTCCTTATCATAATATGCAGTTAATAATTCTCTTTGCTTTTCAGGTGAAAGCACTGCAAATACTTCTGCTGAAGCATCTGTTATTGCGCCACCAACACCGAGAAATTCCTGAAATCTCTTGTTGGGATTTACGAATACTGATATTTCAGTTTCAATTGGTTGCTTTCCTTCTTTAAATGATAATTCGTCTGTACGACTTAATCTAAGATCAGTATCTTCGGCAGTTGTATAAACAGTAATCTTCTTCCCTTTAGTCGAAAACTTTTCGATTGAAGATAGACTCTCTCTTTGTGATGTGCATCCGGCTAATAGTGCGGCAATAAGCACCAAATAATGTGTGTATTTCATTTTACCCTCGAATGAAAAAAAATATTAATATTCGATAGAAAAATATTACAAATCTTTACCAAAATCGAACACCGCCTTTGATTTATATACTAATTGAATAAAATATTTCCTAAATTTATGTTATTCTAAGGGGATTATAAATGGTTAACAAATTCTTTGGTTTTCTTAAATTTTCTATAATTTCTTTTTTCTTAGTGGTAACGCTAAAGGCGCAAGAAGTTCCTCAAACAACCCAAACTCAATTACCTAACATATCTGGATATCCGGTAGTACTAGATAGAGATACTTTGTTTAATATTTACAATGGAATTGGTCCATTCTCGGCAGAAAAAAGAGCTGAGGAAATAAGCTTAGGGCTAATGAAATTAGTTGAAAGTGATTCTTTTGATATTGATTCCCTTTCATTAGTAATGCAAAATGGAATGGCTTTTATAAAAGAAAATAATACTACTATCATGGTAGTAACTTCTGAAGATACGCTATCGAACAGTAAATCAATAGAAATACTTAGTAACGAATATTTTGAATTAATTAAAGAAAAAGTAAAGGCTACAAAAACCATATATAGTCAGAAATCTGTTATCCAAAAACTTATTTATGTAGCTCTCTTCTTTGTTGGATTCATTTTATTGATGTGGATAAATCGATTATTATTTCATAAAGTTTATAGCGGATTAGAAAAATTGGAAGGCAAGGTCTTCAAATCCTTCAGCATAAAGGAATTTGAACTTTTAAAGGGGACAGATCTAATTGATTTAGCTACAATAATAATGAAGGGACTTCGTCTCTTTATCACCCTTGCCGCTATCTATTCTTTATTGGTATTCGCTGTTACAAATCTTCCTTGGACAAGACATTGGTATATCCAACCCATATTAAGAGGAATACTGCTTTTTGTTTTTGTTTCTGTTGTTGCTTCAGTACTTGTTAAAGGAGTTAATGTTTCTTATCGTTATTTCACAGTTAAATATAGAAGTTGGAAGGGGACATTAATAAAATCTTTTACAGTAAAATCAGTAGAGCTTTTATCCGCCGATAAAGCGGTTGATATGCTTGATTTTATTACAAAGATAGCCAGAATATTTCTCTGGTTGATAATAGGCTATTTTTATATAACGCTTGTATTTAGTTTCTTTGAATTTAGCCGCACTTGGGCATCTGAATTAATTAACTACATTTTAGATCCGCTTAATACAGTATTAATGTCGATAATTAAATTCTTGCCTAATTTGTTTTTCATCATAGTCATTATTGCTGTATTCAATTATCTAATTAAATTTGTAAAATACTTTTTTAGTGAAATTGGAAAAGAGAATATTAAGCTTCCGGGATTTCATGTCGATTGGGCTGCATCAACTTATAAGATAGTACGATTCTTAATAATAGTTCTCGCAATCATTATAATATTTCCGTATCTGCCCGGTTCAGATTCAGAGGCGTTCAAAGGTGTTTCCGTATTTCTTGGTATTCTTTTCTCACTTGGCTCTACATCTGCAATATCTAATATTGTAGCAGGTACTGTATTAACATATATGCGTCCTTTCCGTTTAGGCGATAGGGTAAAAATAGCCGATACAGTTGGTGATGTTGTTGAGAAAACTTTATTGGTTACACGCGTAAGAACAATCAAAAATGTTGAAATATCAATTCCCAATTCGATGGTGCTTGGTAGTCATATTGTTAATTATAGTACTGCCGCCAAAGAAATGGGTTTAATTCTTCACACAACAGTTACCATCGGATATGATGTTCCTTGGAAGCAAGTCCATGATCTATTAGTAGCAGCAGCATTAGAGACTGATAACATTTCAAAAACGCCTGTTCCTTTTGTACTACAAACAAGTTTAGATGATTTTTATGTTTCTTATGAATTGAATGCATACACTGATCAACCGGGAAGTATGGCAAGAACCTATTCGATGCTTCATTCTAAAATTCAAGATAAATTTAATGAAGGAGGTGTTGAAATTATGTCGCCTCATTATGGTGCAATGAGAGATGGTAATCAGACTACTATCCCGGCAGATTATCTACCTAAAGAATATCAAGCACCTTCATTCAGGCTTTTCGGTCTTGATCTATTTGGAAATAAAAATAGTGATAACAAATAGTTTTTATAAATAAATAGAAAGCACTATGGAAGATTTATTTAATTATTCAATATTTACAATAAGCGGCTACTCCTTACGAGTTGCGGTTTTGATAAAACTTGCATCGCTATTAGTCTTTACTCTTTTGCTCCTTTCCTTAATTAAAAAAATCTTATACAAATCCATTCGGATAGATAAATCACGTAAATACTCCGTTTATCAATTAATAAAATATTTGATAGTAGTAATAAATTTACTTTTCGTGCTTAGAATTATCGGAATAGATATTACGGTATTAATGGCGAGCTTGGCGGCTTTATTAGTCGGTTTAGGTTTTGGACTTCAGAATTTATTCAGCGATTATATGTCAGGCATTATAATTCTCTTTGATGCTTCCATTAAAGTAAATGATGTGATTGATGTTAATGGAACTGTGGGACAGGTTATAAAGATTGGGCTAAGAACCACTACTGTAAAAACAAGAAACGACCAATATATAATTTTACCCAATACAAAACTTACAAGCACCGAATTAATAAATTGGACTCACCAAGCAGGTGCTTCCCGATTTGATATTAATATCGGTGTCGATTATTCGTCTGATATTCATTTGGTAATGAAATTATTAAAAACTGCTGCAATAGATCAAGACGGAGTGTTAAACAGCCCTGAGCCATTTGTTAGGTTTAATGATTATGGTGATTCAGCTCTTTTATTTACACTATATTTTTGGGCTGATGAAGTCTTTCGAGTAGAAAATATTAAGAGTCAATTACGAATAAGATTATTTGATGTATTTAATGAAAATGGAATAAGTATCCCATTCCCTCAAAGAGTATTATACATAAAGCGCGAAAAAGATAAAGAAATACCGGAATAACTCTTGTAATAACTTGAGTTATTCCTTTTCAGTTCCTAATTAATATTTTATATAATATACAAAGGTAAGCTCACTCAAAAAAATACGCACATGAAAAAATTCGATACTGAAGTACACTTAAGTCGTGAAATGGGTTTAATGGATGCGACTTTAATTGGAGTAGGTGCAATGATTGGTGCCGGTATTTTTGTATTGACCGGTATTGCCGCAGGAGTAGCAGGACCCGCACTCATAATTACATTTACATTAAATGGATTGGTAGCGTTAATGACTGCATTTTCTTATGCTGAATTAGGGTCGTGCTATCATGATGCCGGTGGAGGTTATCTTTGGGTAAAAGAGGGTCTTCCAAAATGGAATGGATTTATTTCAGGGTGGATGAGTTGGTTTGCACACGCTGTTGCATGTAGTCTTTACGCTCTCGGCTTTGGAGCATATTTCGATTTAGTATTAAGAGAGTTTAATATTATAATGCCGGCATGGGGGTTCTTCTCACCACAAAAAATTCTTGCTGCAATTACTGCTGTTGTCTTTGCTTATGTTAATTTCAGAGGCGCATCCGAAACTGGCAAAGTCGGCAACTTTGTAACCATCGCAAAAATCATTATCCTCTTTATCTTCATTGGTTTCGGTGTAAATGTAATGTTTGGACAAACAGATGTTTTTGCAGCATTTACTCCATTTATGCCTAACGGATGGGATGGAGTCTTTAAAGCAATGGGATTAACTTTTATTGCATTCCAGGGATTTGAAGTGATTTCGCAATGCTCGGAGGAGATTAAAAATCCGAAGAAAAATATTCCACGTGCAGTTTTTCTTTCTCTAATAATTGTAATTCCAATTTATCTATTAATTGCTGTTGTATCATTGGGTACAGTTCAGTCAGGAAATATGACACCTTGGGATTACTTAGCATCGCACAAAGAAACTGCATTAGTTCAAGTAGCTGCTAAATTTTTTGTCGGTGGTGGAATCATGCTATTGATAGGTGGTGTTATTTCTACGATGTCAGCTTTAAATGCTACGGTCTATTCTTCTTCTCGTGTTGCATTTGCAATGGGAAGAGACCGTAATTTCCCTTCATTCTTTGGCAAAGTTCATAAGAAAAATTTTACACCTCACTATTCGATAATTTTTTCTTTGATTATTGTTGTTACAATGGCTTTATCCTTGCCAATTGAAGATGTAGCTAGCGCAGCAGATATTATGTTTTTACTTCTTTTTATGCAAGTAAATATTACGCTGATACGATTACGCAAAAAGAGACCTGATCTTGATCGAGGGTTCTTCGCTCCTATATTTCCATATGTTACAATAGTAGGGATTCTCTTTCTACTTTTCCTTGCCGGTTATATGTTTAGTTATAGTCCAACAGCATGGATAGTAACTGCTGTTTGGGTGGCAGTAGGATTATTTGTGTATAAGTATTATGCAGCTGATAGAGAAGTACAACATATAAGAAAGACACGAACACTTCAGAATTTAGAGAGTAAGATTTATAGAATATTAGTTCCTTTAGCTAATGAAAAAAGTGTGGTTGGTTTAGCGAGCATTGCTAATGCATTAGCAAAGAGGAATAGTGCAGAAATAATATTATTAAATGTAAATGAAGTCAAAGAAGGAATACCTCTTGTAGCAGAGGAAGCTGAAAATGAAAGAGCAAATTCTCTTTTCCAAAAAGCTGAGTCAGTTTTCTCTAAAACAGAAACTCCATTTAGAAGTGTAATCAATGTTGCACATAGAATTTCTCAGGGTATTGTTGATACAGCAATAGAAAATGAAATTAATTTTATTATTGTTGGTAGAGAAAAGCATCCAAGCTTTTTTGAAAGATATTTCTCTTCAATTATTGATAGCGTGATTGCGAAAGCACCATGCGAATTAGCTATACTTCATGGTCATATTGAACCTGATAAAATAAAGACAATCTTAATTCCATATAATCATAATATACATACAAATCTTGCAATTGAAATCGCTCCTATATTAGCAGATTATTTTGGTTGTAAAGTTAAATTTGTTATGGTATTCGAACCCAATCTGAGTAAAGAGGATCGCCTAAAACATGAAATTGAACTCAAAGAATTAATTGCTGAGAAAGGATTCAATGCAGAAATCAAATTAATTCATGATGAAGATATTTTGAGTAGTGTAGTTAATGAATCTCAATCTGCCGATTTAATATTGATGGGTGGAAGAAGCGGTGATATGTTTGAATTGTTATTAGGCAGATCACTAACACAAGAAATTACAGAACAATCCTCATGCCCTGTTATATGGGTAAAAGAATATGAAGAAAGAGAATCTTTCTGGAAATTATTACTGAAACCAATTAATGCTCCTGGAGAATAAAAATGGACACAAATTTTGATAATTTGTTTTATAGTTTATGGCAAACCATCGCAGCATATCTGCCAAATTTAATTGCCGGTTTACTTTTAATAATAATCGGCTGGATCTTAGGCTGGTTTATCAAACGCGTAGTTATTCAGATGTTAGTAGTTTTACGCTTTGAAAAATTGCTCGCTCGCTTTAGGTGGAAAAACGAACTTTCCAAAGCAGATGTTCGATACTCGATTTACAATCTTATTGGAAATATATTTTTCATATTAATCTTTTTAATATTTCTAAACTCTGCTTTAGTAGCACTTAATCTTCTTGTTCTATCGAGACTAATTGAGCATGGAGTTCTTTTCATTCCTAAAATTATTTTAGCATTATTTATTTTTGGTATTGGATGGTGGATCTCTTCAAAAACTTCGGCAGCAATAGTAAATGCATTAATAATAGAGAATGTTAATCGAGCTACTTTTATAGGGAGAATTGCTAAGTTTACATTTATTGTATTTTTCTCATCAATTGTATTGATAGAACTAAATGTTGCAGCAATGTTAGTTTATATAGCGTTTTCCGTTTTTATAATTACACTCGGTGTAATTACAGTTTTATTTGTAATAGGGAATAAGAAACTTGCAAAAGAATTATTGTTGGAAAAAGAAATGAACTAATAATTTTCATATATTAAATAAAATTGAGAACTAAAGGAGAAAAATGCCGATAAGAAATTTGGATTCATTTCAGAAGAAGATTACTGTTCGCCCATTAAAAATAACTGATTATGACGATATAGTTGAGATACAGAATAAAAGTTTTCCGGGAATGCTACCCTGGTCTAAAGAACAGATTGAAAGTCAGTTGAATATTTTTCCTGAAGGGCAAATTGCTGTGGAATATAAGAACAAAGTGATTGCCTCTTCATCGAGTTTAATAATAGATATAGACATTTATAGTGAACGCCACAGTTGGTATGATATAAGCAGTCAGGGCTATATTAAAAATCATAATCCTGAGGGGGATACTTTATACGGCATCGAAATAATGGTTCATCCTTCATATCGAGGAATGAAATTAGCAAGACGTCTATATGATGCCCGTAAAGAATTGGCACGCACACATAATCTAATGAGAATTGTGGTTGGTGGTAGAATGCCGGAATTTATTAAGTATAAGGAGAAGCTTACAATTGAAGAATTTGTTGATAAAGTTTCTCGAAAAGTAATATATGACCCGGTTTTAACCACACAATTATCTAATGGCTTTGTGTTAAAAAGGATCATACCTGAGTATCTCAAGAGCGATAAAGAGTCGGCAGGTTTTGCTACCTTATTGGAATGGACCAATATTAATTATACCCCACACC
>Ga0172380_10006371_pt1 | contig 13751 bp, 8 predicted proteins | sample Leawe162metaG_FD_119747 | JGI IMG/M metagenome (GOLD analysis project Ga0172380, IMG submission 119747) | Leachate microbial communities from a municipal landfill in Southern Ontario, Canada - Leachate well 162 metaG | ecosystem: Engineered > Solid waste > Landfill > Unclassified | place... | reverse complement strand
TAAGGGGCGCAGAGTGACACCAGCAACCCCCATGTTCACGCCAAAAGTAATGCGTATATCATCAATGGGTAAATAAAAATTGGTTTCAGGCCACTCATCTTGAAATGAGCCATAATTTGTCGCAATTAATCCCACATAAATCGAACTGTTGGTCAGAGACGCATCTCGTCCCATAAATCGGTGCCGTTTCCATTGCCATGCTGAAGAAGGATCGTCTCTCTTAACCGAAGATCCAAAATCCTGCCACTGACTGTTGGTAAAATTGTTTGTGTAATACTGAACGTATACAGATATAGGCTTATTGCCTGGCATATTGGTCGTATGTCGAACCAAAAACTCAACAGTTACATTTGTGTAACCCAAGGTATTGAGAGGGTTTTTGTGGGTTAATCGTGAACTATATCTCAAAGAATTAAAATTTAATGCACCGTTATACATTACACATCCTGTCTGACTAGCATAAGCCGACATGGCGTTCCATGACCACTCGGGGGTGATCCCTAACGGGTACACAACCACTTGCGAGGTAAAATATGGGGGGAGATTCGTATATCTGCTAAAATCTTCAAATGCTGAACCGGGAGGCAACTGCACATTGAAGGTATTGGTGATTGGAACATTCGCGGCATTGACTTGGATATTGCTCGGCGCAAGGCTATAACCAAATGCCGCCCCTGATACGGTGCAGGGGATTGACGAGGTGATGTCATTGATAATATTAGTCCAGACCAGGACATAATCACCATTGGCATCCGCATCCACCGAGCGGTTGGTCATGAACGAACCGTCGCGTAAGGCCAGCGTCACGTCAACCGGCGAAAATGGAATTGGATTGCTCGAGATCGCATCCGTTACCAAGCCAGTGATCGTCAATCCGACCGGCGGTAATAAAAAGCCCTGGATCCCCGCATTAACAGACTGCGGTGTGGGAACACTCAAAGTCGTCCAGGAAAAATTGGTGTCAAACTGGGTCCAGAGATTGGTGGTGTAAGGCGGATAGCCTCTTGCCGCCAGCGATTGTCCGGCGGCTGCGATGCCTATGTTTGAATAGCCCAACCTGGTTGTTGCATCGCCATAGCAGACAGCATGTTCCACGTTCGTTTCGCTGTTGTAGAGCTTTAAGCCACCGATCATCGGCAAGGCATTGGGAAGGATTATATTTCGATTGGTCACACCGGATCCGCCCGTAACGAAAAATTCATACCCGTTATTTGTACCCGTAAACGACAAGGAATTCGTGATGAAACATATGTTGGTGGTCATATTCGTGAAATTGACCACTTCCACCCACCAGCTTGTGAAATCGAGCCTATCAACCGGCTTGGCCAGTTCAATAAACTGATTGCTTGCTGCAGTGTTATAGAACACTTCGTTGAACCACACCGAGCCAAGACCGCCGACACGCAAAGCTACCGGATCATTACTTCCGCCCAGGGGCGATAAAACGGGGCTGAAGATGTCGAAACCGCCGATGCTTTCATAAGTGTTGGATATGAAGTATTGGATCGGTAAATCTGCCTCGTGACGACCAAAACTATTGCTGGCGACCCAGGCATTACCGGCGATATTGCTCAAACCCATCGTCATGAAGGCGCCGTTAGTGGCAAAACGGTAATAAAGCGTTGACGCCATGTTCGTCACATCATGAGCTGGCATCTTGTCAATATTGACATAAACGCGGATATCCTCTCCATAAATCGGGGACACCGGCTCAACGTGTAGGTTGGTCATAGTCACCATGGTCGCGAACCGGACGCCCACATTGCTGATTATCATATTATCCAGCGGAATGGCAGGGCACCAATTAGTCCCCTCAAAACCTATTCTTATACCGTGAGAATTCGCAATATTAGTGCTTGAGGCAATGCGCTGGTATTGTTCCCATGTCCCAGCGAGCGCATTATTGTTCCTGGCTATCGCGGCGCCCATATTGGTCCACGTAACTCCTCCGTCAACAGAATATACAGGCTGGAGATATGGACCGCGACCTCCATCCGTCATGTGTTTGAGGCTGAAGGATATCACAATATTCCAGCTGCCCTCAGGATCTATTAAATTCAGATGCGAGAGACGAGCGCCATAAGATATGGAAGCGTCTAATAATACGGAGTTATAATATGCATAATAACCGTTTGTTGCATCCCAGCCTCCCAGCCATTCAGCTCTCGCCCCGCCAGCACCGGCACCGCTTCCCGGCAACTCTTCGCTCATCAAGGCGTTGGTCAAGCCAGATGAGAAATCGCAGGTGGTTTTCTGCAGTAAGCCCTTGGCCAACAGAATGTTGTCCAAATATAAATACTTCGCGTTGGTGGTCAGCACTCGAACGGCAAAGTGGACGTTACTGCCCAAAAGCCTGGCGAATTCATTGGTGGGACTGTGCAGGCGGTCAAAGGTGAACGCGGTCCATTGATTGGTGACGGGGCTGTTCGTGTCCTGTAATTCAACCGGAAACTCATTTGTAAGCACCGATATATCCGAACTGCCGGATATATTGGTTGTCAGTGACGCCCGGACTTCAAACGCTTTTGCATCATCGGGCGTTGACGGCCGCGCGTAAAACTGGAACACCATGTTGCTGGTAATCGTAACCGCCGGCGTTATTAGCCAGGCGTCATTGGTTGCCGCGTCATCCTGGCCGATACAGACAACATTACTGCCTACCTTTAAGCCGGTATCCCAGGACACATTAGTCACCGTCATCCAGTTTGTGCCTTGCGCGGTTATATTCGTCCAACCGGCGGGGAGATTGGAAACCGCCACGGTTTCGAAGGTTTCATAGAAAACCTGGGCTGGCGCAGAGAGGGAAAAAAGGAAGGAAAGCAGGCATAGCGTTTTTATCCACAGGCTACGCAGTCTACACGAGACCGGCCAGGAATTACGCAGATTAAATGAATGCATAACAAACCTTGGAAGCTGAGTTAATTTGCTTTAATTGGTTGCCGCTTATCCTTTGAACAGCAAAATCGTAAATTGTATATTTATTCTTTTGTAGCATATCATAAGTAGCCGTTCATGCAAACATTATACGCATAAGAATTGTAGGAAATATCTGACAGGCCTTTTTCTTCTGGAGACGGGGGTGCCCTCACCCCGATCTTGCTTCCGACTCCACTCATTTTTAAAATTCCATTTTTTGGCGACGGGAAGCACTAGTCCCACTCTTTTTTCCATTGTCTTGAAATATAATCTCGATTGCGCTGCGGCGCAAGCGTACTGCATGTCAGTATTTCCCTACAAACACGATTGTTGCGTTCCAAATGGTTCTGGGCTTAAATAGTGGCGTAATGAAAAAAAGTCAACCACGGTTGAATATTCTAGGCTGTCGATCCAGGCTTCGCCTCGGCGGAGCCTGGATCGACTGTCAGCATCAGTGTTATCCGCGCAATCCGTGGTAAGTAGTTACAATTCATAATTCAAAACAGAAAGGAGGTGCCCGACAAAACTTGCGAAACAAAAGAACCGTTAACATTTCTCATCAATAAAAGGTAAAAACATGATCTCGAAACTAAAAGAAATATTACTGAAATTCAGGGACCAAATGCGCGGCCAATCGGGATTTACACTTATTGAATTAATGGTCGTCATCGTCATCGTCGTCATTTTGGCGTTGGCGGTGGTGCCGTTCTTCAAAAAGACAGTTGAAGAAGCGAAATTTTCGGAAGGTATAACGGCCATCGGCGCCATTCAGACCAAAATCAAAGTCTATATGGCCAAAGAAGGCAAGTTGCCTCCATTGGCTATTAGTGCTGCCGGAGTAACATTCGATACATTAACCGCCGTCGGCTCACCTCTAGTTGGTCAAGCCGTATTGCCATCAACAATTAGGTTTGTTGGGAGTGCCGGCGAATACTATGCTATGAATAACGCAACGCCATGGGGCCCTGCCAGCGCCATCGCTGCGGCTGCAGGCAAATCGTACACTCAGACCGCGTTGGAAATCGAGTATGATGAATATGCAGGCAAGAGTTTTAAGAATCATCATTATCAGTATTGCCTCGTACGTCAAGTAGATGCCAATGGATATTATGCATACGCGCTGGCTGTCTCGCCCTCAGGCTATCCGACCGATTCAAAAGCCAGAGCAAATGCATGTTATGCTGTGTTTGTAAGGTTCTGTGCGGAAACAGTTGGGACAGTCACGCCGTCGGTTACTGCCACATACGCGGATTATATGGCCACGGATACTGGCATCATAAAAGTATTGGATACTTCCGCTAACGGAACACTTTACGTCCCAGCATACAATGCAACTGATGCTAACATAAGAACCGGGACTGGTGACCCAGTTGTTAAATGGGAGTTCTAATCGTTTTCGATTAGCATGATTGCGACACCCATATCAATTGAAATTGGATGATATGGCATAAAACGGCGGGGGATGGAGGCGGCCAGGATGGCGCCGAAATCCCCCGCATTGTTAATGCGGAATAAATAATCAACCACGAATCTAACTAATAGACACTGTTACAGCAGAGAGTTGGACGTTAAGACGGTCCGAACCTTCTTCCCCATGGCTGCGCAGGTCAGGCAGGCAGTAATACGGTCTGACTATTATCAGTTATCCGTGGTAGTTTATTACTGCCATCTGTAAAAATAATTCCACTGCTCAGCCGTGCTATAATAATTCGTCCTTCCTGCCAATTCGTTCCTCAACTGTTAATCCGCCACTGTCTCATGATGACGACGGATAGTATTGAGCTGAATGGATTATTCCTGCCGCGCTTTCCTCTCTCATTTTTTTATTTTCGATTTTTTCTATTGCTTTATCATTTCGACTATGCCTTAATAATAGCATGTTGGCGTTTAGCCACAATAAGCGTGCATGCGGCGTGACACGGGCAGGCAACCGTTTTTTCGCCGCACAGTTGGAACAGCAGGCCGGTGCGCTAAACGTCCGCAACGCTCTTACAGGAACAACAAATGACCTGGAGGACCGTGCGCGCCTGCGCCGACTGCTGTCTTCCTGCCCTTGCTACGCGGCCGTTTCCAAAGTGGATGAACAGGAGAATGTCATTATTCGGCCGATTGTCATCCCTGCCGCGAGCACCAGTAAAATCAAGATTGCGGTGCACACGCAGATGGAGGAACATATTCACTATTCGGATTATGTATTGACGTATGGCATGCGGGAACGGCAGGTTGTGGCTGGAAACGCGCCGGGTCCCTCGACCGGCCTGGATGTCATCGCAGTATCCGTGCCGAAAAACGCCCTTAAGGAAGAAAAAGACTGGTGGCTTGCGCTGAAATTACCCCTACCCACGCTGAGCGTATATGCTTTGTCAGGCCCCAATTTATTCACCCGGCTGGGTAATACGTCCTTCCGCGACGTTCTGTTGATTTCGGCTAACTTATGGGGAGTGGGTGGAGTTGATTTTGTCCTGCTTCGGGACTGTTCCCTGGTTTATCACCGCTGGGTGGCTATTAGTCTGGATGCGGAGGAAGAGCAGAGGCTTTCGTCTGAAATAGAACAAACCCACTTGTATATACATAAAACATTCGCGTGCGATCCGGCGATATGCCTGCCGCCCATGACAATGACGCCGCTGCTTCCGGGTTATAACACAATTACATTTAATCCACTGGAACATGCACAGATGCGCTACGCATCCGAGGATATCAAAACGTGCTGTCTTGAAAACCAGGCTCGGGCGCACCTGGCCATAGGCCTGGCCATGAACGGGCTGTCATGAGGCAGTCAGTTGACCGGAATGAATATCCAATGCCAATCATGAAGGAAAGAGCATTCGCCTGCAGAACCGCTTAATCAATATGCTCTACGGTAGATATGCCTAAAGATTCTTGTTGGGTCTGAATTAATACAGTATTCAGCCACGCGCCCGCGCTTCTTAAGGAAACATATAAGTTCATTGTATTATAATGAATCATTTCTATTCAATCAATTTTTTTGCCAGGGAAAAAAAAACACGACTTTTCACCCGCAGCGGTATTCTGGCCCTGATCGTGATGTTGTGCCTGACTGGCGGGTATTTCGCCTATTTCCAGGCAGACCTGTTATGGATCAAGGAAAGCAATTGCCTGCAAACCCTGGACAATCTTATCCGAAAAATAGAGTTGTTCCAGAAACATATCCGCGAGACCGCCAAACGGCTTAAACCCCTGGCACCGATCGCGACAAACTTGCCGCTGGTTAAAGTTTCAATAGCGTTCACCAACAGTATCCAGACATTACGGGATCCTTCATTATGCCTGCAAATCTTAGAGTTCCGGCTGAAAGACTTCAATCAATGGGAGGCTGAGACCGTTTGTCAAATTCCCGCCGATATTGAAAACCTGGAGATGATGAACCGGATCACCAGCAAGGTCCAAGCCCGGTTGCCGGGGGCAAGCGTTAACCCCAGCTGGCCGGTCAAAGACAAAACAATTACAATCGTTTTCTCCTGCACCTTGCGCTCTGCGGGTCCGATCGTGTTTGATGAACCCGCCGCACTGGAGAGCATCTGGAAAACCGTGGAAACGCATCGTAAGGAAATGCAAATGCGAAAGCCAGGCAAAAACAATAAGACCTATGTTAACACAATTGCCGAGACTCTGACTGAATTCAGCAAGACAATCAAATTGCCTGAAGGAAAAAAGGCCCTCATCGATTTTTGTGATCGCAGAAAGGTCGTTAATGATCCCGGCCAGTATCTCCAAGATGCCATCGCGCTATGCCGGGAAAAAGGCATGAACGACAAGGATCTAATTGCGCTTAAAAATTGCCTGGAAGACTGGAATCGTGAGACTGGTTCTATCCTCCATTATTACGGGCAGCTCAAACGCAAGGTGGTGTTTAACCAGCGCATCCAGGAATTATGCCTTGCTTCTCAATCGCTGCCTGATGTCGAGAAACTCAAGGCCATAAACATGAATACCGCTGCCATCTATTCAAATTCCGCTGCCTGGCTGACCTTCACCGAACATCGCTACAATAATATGGATCATGCGGCCATGAATAATATTTTAAACAAGCTGGCTTATAAGTTTCCACTCAAAGTATCCATTACAGATATCGAAAAAGTCGGGCCAGATCTCTATGCCTGTGTCGACTGGGCGATGCAATCGTCCGATCAACCCGCCGATTCGGCCATAGCCATGGAAACGGTAAACGCGACAATGCTGGTCTCAGCTGAATTCATTACCGATTTATTGAAAGCCATCGAAAGCGCGCCGGAGCTTTTTATCATCAAGGATGCGTCCGTTGCGTTCAAAACGGACGATGCCCGACAAATATCCCATTTTCGAATCAACGGCATTTTACCTATTTTCGACGAGAAACAACTTGAAAAATTAAGAGCCGAAACTACACCATGAACAAAGGGCATCAGAAGAATAAATCCAGCAAGCGCAACCTTATTATTCTGGGAGTAGCCCTTTTAGCCGCTACTTTTTTGTTAAAAGACTTTATTATGGATTTAGAGTGGGTCAGAAACCGCCAAGCACAATGCAGCGTCTCCGTTGAAAAGGTTAAATTCACAGACCTTGACGAAATGGATAAGTGGGCCGTAAATATGGCACAATGGTCAACGGACACGAAGGAAGCGCTTGGGCGGCCTGTTTCCATCCCGTCTTATAAACACAAATCCGTCTTACCGTCCACCAATACCACCGGATTTACGGATGTTATCACAAACATAATCAGTCAGCGGCCAGGGCTGCCGGAACCGCCGAAGCTGATCGGTACATCGCGCAAAGCGGATGAAATATGGGGGGCAATTGATGCCGAAGGCAAATCGTATACAAATGGCGCCACAATCAAGGGACCATCCTTGGAATTCATTATTCGCCGTATTCGCCATTCGGAAATCTGGTGCTCCTGGGAATGGCAAATGGCGAAGTCAACGGAATTACCCACCCTTCAAGCAATCAAGCGCTATTGTAATCCGCCGTCCGTGCAGGTATTCGGCGTTAAAAAAATGCTCGTCCAGGGCGATCAATTCCGCCATCAGGGGCTGACCTATACCATTCTGGAGATTAACCCGGATTCTGTGACCGTTACGGTCTCCGACGCGAACGGCCTTCCGGCGGCCCGACTGATCTGCTTCATTTTTTAGCAATCCCATCCAGCGCTGTATGGGCATGGAGTCTCCATTTGGATTCCGCTTTCCACGCTCTTATACTCTTCTGGAAACAAGGCGCCCCCTTCACGTTCTTTCCACGTTTTCGGGTAGTATGCGTCCCTGCTTCAGTTACGGATTCTCAACGATATAATTTTCTATCCACTCAAGGATCCGTGTCGCCCGGCGTTTTTTCCCACCCTGCGGGTATTTTTCTATCCTGATGTTGCCGTTCAAAGACTTTGGTTTGAATTTTGAGTTTGATGTCATTCGGGTTATTACTGATGGCCAAGGCGTCGTTTTCCGTAATAATGCCTTCCATCCATTTCTCCAGCAAGGCCTGATTCAAACTCTGCATCTTGTAATACGTGACCGAATCTTCGATCACCCGGTCGACTTCCATGATGTTACCGGTTTCTATCAGCTTCCGGATGGTCGGTGTGTTGATCATGATTTCCTGGACCGCCACGCGACCGGTGCCATCGGCTTTCGGAAGCAAACGCTGGGAAATCACCGCCCGGAGCGACAATGCCAGCTTCATTCGAACCTGATGATGTTCCCCTGGAGGATAGCTGTTAATAATCCGGTCAATTGATTGCTTGGCATCGTTGGTATGCAGGGTGGAAAACACCAGGTGTCCGGTTTCCGCGGCGGTGGTGGCAATGGAGATTGTGTCCGCATCCCGCATTTCGCCGACCATGATCACATCCGGATCTTGGCGCAACCCCCGGCGCAAGGCCTGACTGAACGAGAGCGTATCAATGCCGACCTCGCGCTGATTGATCAAGCACATATTATCGGAGTGCGAAAACTCGATCGGGTCCTCAATGGTGACCACATGCAAGGACTCGGTATTGTTGATTTCATGGATCATGGCGGCCAGGGTCGTGGACTTGCCAGAACCGGTTGGACCGGTGACCAGGATCAGGCCTTGTTCCAGGTGGGTCAACTCTTTAAGCACGGGCTTAAACTTGAGCTGGTCGAGGGTGGGAATCTCGCCGGGAATCTGCCTGAATACGGCGCCCAAAAATCCTTTCTGGAAAAACAGATTGCCCCTGAACCGGGTGGCGCAGCTTGGCGGCTGATAGGAGAAGTCCAGCTCCCGCGTTTTCTCAAGTCTTTGGCGCATGATTGATGATATGGCTCCATCGGCAATTTGCTTCAGCGCCTCATGCGTCAGCGGCGGAGCATCCAAAGGCTGCAGCTTCCCGCGAACACGAATAGTCGGCAAACGTCCGACCTTAAGGTGCAGATCGGATGCTCCCGCCTTGATAGTAACGGCCAATAATGAGTCCAAGTTCATTGTTATCTCTTGCCGGCTCCGCGTTCCCCTGTTTTTTTCATTGCCAGATACAATGCCAGGGTTTCCGGCTTGTTAGCCTTAGCTATGGCATCTTTTTCATTTACCTTGCCCGCCTTGACCAGTTTCTCCAGGCTGCGCTCCAATGAAACCATACCCAGCGAAGAAGAGGTGTCAATAACCCCATACATCTGTTGGGTTTTACCATCCCGGATCATGGTGCCGATGGCGGGCGTAACGATCATGATCTCACGAGCAGCCACACGGCCGCGTCCATCCGAAGTGGACATTAAGGTCTGACAAACCACGGCCTGTAAGGCGCAGGATAGCTGGGTCCGCACCAGGCTTTGCTGGTCATGCGGAAACACATCCACAATACGGTCAACCGTCTGGGACGCATCCGAGGTATGGAGCGTGGCAAACACAAGGTGGCCTGTTTCACTGGCCGTCAAAGCCAGGGAGATGGTTTCCAGGTCGCGCATTTCACCCACCAGGATGACGTCCGGATCCTCGCGCATCGCGGCGCGTAAAGCGTTGGCAAACGATTTGCTGTGGGCCCCAATTTCCCGCTGGGTCACGACGCACCCTTTATTCTCATACACAAACTCGATCGGGTCCTCGATGGTCAGGATATGCTCCTTGCGGCGTTCATTGATAATATTGATCAGGCAGGCCAGGGTCGTTGATTTACCTGATCCCGTGGGTCCGGTGACCAGCACCAAGCCGTGCGGCAGATTTACAAACCGCAAAATGGAATCCTCCAGGGCCAAATCCTGTGGGGTTGGCATTTTGGACTGAATCAAGCGCATGACCGCGCCGACACCATCATTCTGCATATGTACATTTACCCTGAAACGGGCCAGGCCATCAACCATGTAAGAACAATCCAGCTCATAATTTTCCTCGAACCTGAGCTTTTGGGCATCAATGAGGATTCCATAAATCAGCGCCTTGGAATCCTCATCCGTGAGCACCGGGTAATCATCGCGAATCGGCCTGATTATGCCGTGCAAGCGCATCATTGGCGGCCGATTGGGCGCCAAGTGAATATCCGATGCGCCATGTTCAAGTGCATCCTTGAGTATTGGAAAAATATCCATTTTACATTAATCCTTCCTTGAATAAATCCCGGATAATAAACAAAGACTGATATAGAGCTATCAAAACAGGTCCGACAATTAAGCCCATGCCAATAATGATTATGGGATCCATCAGGGCCACGATCCGGTCCGTGGTTGCCTTGGCCACGTTATAAAAATAAACTCCAACCTGGGTCAGCATTTTTGTTACATTACCGGATTTTTCTCCCGCGCGCATCAGTTCCACGAACAATTTCGGGAATATCTTTTCGCTGGCAAATGCATCCGGCCGCGCCGAGCCCCGCAATACCCGCTCGGAAACCCGTCCTATGGCGTCTTCGATCAGAGCATGACCGCTTGCGGTGCTGATTACAGCCATCGTCCTTCCTGTCTCCACGCCGGCTTCCTGCATCATGCAGAACACATTGATCATACGGGTTAATGCAAAGAAATGGATGATTTTTCCCAGCAACGGGATGCGATGCACAAATTTCGCCAGCATTATCCGGGAGCGTTTGTATTTCTTGCCGATGGCAAACATAATAATGGGCGCGGCAATCACCGCTGCGGGAATCAGCCAAAACCAGGGATGCTGATTCACCCAATAGCACATGCGCATTACGCGTGGAAAATGATGGATAAACGGCCCGGGATCCTTTTCCAAGAAACTGGATATAATTTTTGGAGTGGCGTACACAACGCCCACGATCAAAATGTTAAAAAACAAAAACACAAAACATGGATAAGTCAGCGCACTGATCACATCCCGACGCAACGTGGCGTACAGATGGTACATCTCGGCCAACCGAAACAAGCACTCAGGCAATGTTCCGCCATTTTCCCCGGCATTCACCGTGGCAACAATGAGAGTCGGGAAGGCCTTGGGATGTTTTTTTATCGCGCCGGAAAAACACAGTCCCCCTTTGATATCCTCGCTGACCAGGATGAGCCTCTTTTTAAACCACTGGTTCTCGGTTTCGCCGATGCTCAATTCAAGCGCCTCCAGCACGGTGACTCCGGCCGGCAGCAAAATGGCCATGATCCGGAGAAACATCTCCATCTCATCCAGGCTGACCGACCAATTCAGCTGAATACCACCCTTCATCGCTTTGTTAAGACGCGCATACCAGCCGAGATGTATCTCTTCTATCAAAAGCGGGTTGAGCCCGCGTTGATGGAGCAGGACTAGCACAGCATCCCGGCTCGGAGATTCCTCCATGCCGGCAATAGGCGCGTTCTCGATATTTAGAGCGACGTATTTGAAAGTGGCCATTTATGTTTTGATATCATGCATATTTAACAGCTCACATTGCACGAAAAAAAATCAGTCAACGACAGTGCGGCGCTTGGAATCCGCCGGACTTGTTCGGCGCAACAATGGTGCGAACCCTTCGGCTGCCACGGCCGCCCTAAAATCCGGGATTTCAGCTTCGCCCGGTTTTTTGCTCATTTGCATTTCAGGCATGCCGTTGGAAATACTGTCTGTATCTACCTCTCCCTCAATCGACAGTGCCAGCACATCATCCAGCGACACCTCGCCAGCCATAGCCAAGTCGAAGGCATATTCGATCATGGGCCGGTACCCTTCCTCTACCGCCTGCTTTCGCAACGTGTCCATGGACAAATTTTGTTCTATTATGCTCTTCAATTGCTCGGAAAAGACGGGGATGACCTCCATAATTGCCTTTCGCCCTATGAAGCCAACATTCTCGCAGGCATCACATCCGGCGGGATTAGGCATGTAGACCGCGCTGGCTAGCAAGCGTTCGCTCCAGCGCGAGCAGCTTTTGACCTTCAGTCGGGCAATTACATCTTCAGAACTCATTTTTTTCTGATGACCACATCGAGGACATAATTTTCGCACCAACCGCTGGGCCTGCAAGAGGCGTAATGTATCCCTAAGGATATCGGAACGAATCTTCAAATTTGTCAGGCGCGCGACCGCTGAAACGGCATCGTTAGTGTGCAGGGTAGTTAATACCAAGTGGCCGGTGAGCGCGGCCCGAACACCAATATCCGCCGTTTCAAAGTCACGCATCTCTCCTATCATAATGATGTTCGGATCCTGTCGTAAGATCGAACGCAGGCAAGCGGCAAAGCTCAGTCCTATTTCTTCATTAACGGACACCTGATTGACGCCCGCCAAGCGGTACTCAACAGGGTCTTCTACCGTTACTATGTTTTTATCCTGTTTAAGATCCTGATAATGCTGCTGCAAATATTTAATAGAGGCTTGGAGCGTAGTCGTCTTTCCAGATCCTGTGGGACCGGTAACAACAACCAGACCGTGCGGGGAAATCAGTGATTTCAAGTATTTATCTTGCACGTCCCTGTCCCAAACAAGTTTTTCCACCCGGACATCTTCGGTATTCATCATACCGATATCCAGGAGCCGTAGAACAACCTTTTCGCCATAAATTGTTGGAATCGATGAAAAGCGGACGTCTACGCGACTGTTTTTCGTCTGTATATAAAACGATCCGTCCTGTGGTAATCGGTTCACCTCGATTTTCTGGCGGGCTTGTATCTTGAGCCACTGGATGAGCTGCTTATAGTGCTCGGGTGGAATACTTGCGCCCGTGTCATACTTGTTCATTACGCCATCCAGCCTCATTTTTATGTAGCATTCGCCGTCGTGCGGTTCCAGATGAAGATCCGATATGCGCGATTCGATTGCATAACGCAAGCACTTGCGAAGCAATTTAATAATTGGCTTATCTGTCGGACGATCATGCAATATTTCTGCTTGTTGCTCAACTTTGAACGCATCATTTTCGTCATCCTTCGCGCCTTCAATTTCAGCCTCGTCTGGTTTTCCAAAATCAATATTGCTAAACAAGTAGTCAATGGCACGGTTGATATCGGCTTCGGGCACAATCCGCTTTGTAATCTGTAACTGCTTACCATTTCGGCTTGGGTAAATTCTGCGAATATAATCCTCACCGTCAAGGTTCTGGGGATCCACGAAGGCGACCTCCAGATGATCGTTCGCAATAAACTTCAAAGGCAGCACCTTGAGCCTTAAGACATCTCTTTGCTTGATACGACCGATAATGATTTCTTTGTTAATATCATTTTGATAATTTTTAGGGTTTAAATGTCCCTTGGTCTTTTCAGCGTTATACGGTGCAGCCTTGGAGTCATGCCGCGCGTCTTTTTCAGTTTTATGTAACGACTGATCCATAAATGTGATAAGTTAATTATTAATGTAAATGATAAAACTTTCGTTATTTACCACAAATATCCCCATGGCCTGCCGAAGCCATAAAAGGCACAGATAACTTGTTTTGCTATTTCTTGACGGGGCTGAAACTGTTT
>Ga0172380_10006370_pt1 | contig 13753 bp, 12 predicted proteins | sample Leawe162metaG_FD_119747 | JGI IMG/M metagenome (GOLD analysis project Ga0172380, IMG submission 119747) | Leachate microbial communities from a municipal landfill in Southern Ontario, Canada - Leachate well 162 metaG | ecosystem: Engineered > Solid waste > Landfill > Unclassified | place... | reverse complement strand
CCAACCCAAAAACTTAATTTTACCTAATACTCCCAAATCCCTGCTTTCATCTTCCAATATTTTTTTAAGAGGGCCGTCGCCGGCAATCCAAAGCTCGATATTATTATGCTTTTCGACTAGTTCGCTCATCGCTTTGATTTGCATTGCGATGTTTTTGACTTCCACCAATCTGCTTGCGGTGATGAATATTATTTTCCCGCTATCAATGGTTCTATCCGCGAACTCGGCGTGTTCTATCGGCGTGAATATGGGCGCTATGGTTATCTTTTTCCCTTCGACTTTAAATTCGTTCAATAACTTTTTTTTCAATCTTTCGCTTATCGTTTTCACTGAATCGGCCCTCGGAATAACAAAAAAGGCGATCATTTTTCGAACACCTTTGAATTTTTCAAAACCGCGAACCTGCACTTCCAGCCCTATCTTGTTTTTTCCGGCCAAAATCCAGCCGAGCGCCGCCAAATAATAAGTATCTTGGACTGAGATAACGTCATATTTTTCTTTCTTAATCAATCTGCCGGCAAGCGCGAAGGCGCGAAACAAAGCGATGATTTTATTGCCGCCTCTAACCCCAAAAATACCCACGTTGTCTGACAGTTGCGATTCCACGTCCGCATCATTCGGCGCTATCACATCATATCTTTCGACCAATCCGCCGTATCCGATTGTCCGTTCCGCAGTTTTTGAATCTTTATTGAAAACCGAGCTGTCCAAGCTCAAACTTAAAACTTTCATATTGTCGAAGAGGCTAAGCCACTACGATTTAATCGTAGTGGCTTAGCCTCTACTTATAATTTTTGCTTGATGTATTCCCTGAAACTAAGCACTCTTTCCTTGTCGTCTGGGTTGATCAGGAATGGCGACACGTCTTGGGATAGCTTCTCCATTTTAAGACTATCTATTTTTTTTAAAAAATCTTTTTTAAATTCTTCGCCGTCTTTATAGCCACGCATCTTTTTAAGATAACTAAAATCGGGGTTTGTCTTGCCAAGCAAAAAAGATACGTCATAAAAATCCCTGCCCTTTTCGCGCTTCCTCTCAAGTATGGCAATCAGCTTCTGCGAAAGGATTACTTCAACGGGATTAACCAAAATTTTTCTATAAATATCAAATTTATTCAATACGAAAATTACCGGATTGGTATTTTTTATCTTTTTTACCGCGTCAATCCGAACTAAAATTTTTTCATCGGCATAATCTAACATATTATTTTCATAAAGCAGATTAGGAAATTTGATATAACAATGATAGGCGCCCTTTTCAATCAATCTAAAATCCAATTTGAAGCCTTTGTATTCCATATCTCTTACGACTTTTTCCAAAATTTCTCCAAAAGCCTTAAACGAAAGGCCGAAATTATCAAAATCCAAATCCTCCGAAAATCTTTGGCTACCGTAAACGATCCTTATCGCGGTTCCGCCTATAAAACTTAGCTTTTCACTTCCTTTCTGTTTAAAGATAGAATCAAGCAATTCATGCTGTAAATACTCCACCAAAACCGCCTTGGAATTTTTTCGAAAAACCTCTTTATCATATTCAATTTTAATTTGTTCAAAAGTCAACATAAAATTTTTATTATATTGTCCAAAGCCGCGCTTCTTACGACTTTGCTGAATTTTTTAATTTTATTTTTGTTTAATTTTTTTAACTCAAATTCATTCAAACGAAGTTCTTTTATGTCCGTTTCATTTTTTATTTCATTCTCATTCAAATACAAAAAATCAATCAAAGCTTTTTCCGGTTCCGCAATCAGATATGCTTGGTCGCCGTGCATGACTTTCTTATACCCGAAAAACATTTCCGGCTTGACATGACGATATGAAAAAACCCCGAATTCATTTTTAAAAACTCGGGTAGTCTTGGTGGTTACAGCCGTCAAACTATAAACCATTTCGGGAATCAAGCCGTATTTTGACAATACCCATTCCAAGCTTATGTAGCTCGGCTGGTATAAAAAAAAGGAGATATATTCGTTTTTGATTTCTTTTTTCTTATCGGCAAATGCGTAAAACCCATTTTTCAGCTTTACGATATAGCCTTTTTTTGCCCATTCACTCAACTGATAAGGATAGACGGTCAATTTTTCAAGCCTTAAATCATCTAGCGAAAAAACAGGGCTTGAAATTTTTTTAACCAATTCTATGTATTTCATTTTTTTATTATTTTTAATAATATTATGAAATAAGTATAGCACATTATCAAGATATCCGCAAATCAATCAAGCTTATGATATTATCTATCATCCGCTCCCTGCCGAACTTATCCAAACCGTTCTTAGCTTCGGTAGCTAGCCTTTTCCGCGCAGGCTCATCGGCCCACAAATCAAGTATCGCTTTTTTTATTTCATCTTTATTGTCATATTCCACCAAAATTCCGTTCTTGTCATTTTCAACCACTTCGGTGTTTCCGCCGACCTTGGTTGTAATGACTGGGGTTCCGATCTGCATAGCCTCGATAACGATATGAGGCAAACCTTCGTAGCCGGTGTTCAAAACGAACATATCGGCCGAGCGCATATAATGCCAAACTTTTCTTTGCTCTATAGCGCCTGTAAAAATAATCCTATCGCTGACTTTTCCGGCTCGAGCGGACAACTTGGCAAAATCCGGCCCATCGCCATTGATGACTAATTTAAAATTGGGGTTAGCTTCAAGCAATTCCGGCATGAGCTCAATCAAAGTTTTCATCCCCTTCCATGGCACCAATCTGGCGGAACTGAAAATTATATCGCCGCTCAAATCCAATTCTCTTTTTGCTTCTTCTTTGCTTATCCGGATTTCCGCTTTCTTTACGCTGTTATAGATAACTTTTATCTTGCCGCCGTCGATTCCCCATCTTTTTACCACTTCTTTCAAATATTCGCTGGGGGTTATGATTATTTCGGCGCGGCGCGCGACAATTTTCTCGATCTTTCTCAAAAGCTCAGTTTTAAAATCATATTTCGCGTCCTGAAACCCAAGCATATCGATAAATCCCGCTCCTTCGCTTTCGATTTTCCGCTTTCGGTTGAAACTTTCCCAGGCATAATCGCCGACAATCTTCAATAAATATTTTTTTCCGGCCAGCTTGCAGGCTAAAAATGCCGGCAACCCTTCGCTTACAGGCCCTTGAACATAGACTAACTGAGCCCAATTCCTTAATTTCCAAACCCGCCAAAAATATTTGAAATAACGTGAAAATAAATTCTGGTCCATGGAAACGAAAAAAACATCCTTATCCACCTCGCCTTGCCCATAAGTAACGATTTTCACTTCAAAACCTCTTAGCGGCAATTCTTCCAACAAGGTTTTCGAATATGTCGCCGGACCGCCGATAGCCGGAGGAAAAATTCCGGTGGCAATCAATATTCTCTTCTTTCCGGAACCTTCAAGCTTTTTCATCTTTTTTCTTTTCTTAAAAATAAAAAGCCGGTTGATCGTAAAGCTTACGACGGCTAGTAAGGCGCCCATTATTATTTGGGCGATGATATACATCGTCTCAAACCTGCTAACCAATAAATACATGCCGCCGGCGTTAGCACCTAAATTTCCCACTCCGATCAAAAAATAAAAGAACATCTGCCGATACATCCGCTTGTCGCTTCCGGTATCTCTGAATGTCCAAAATTTTTGCAGGAAAAAACTGACAAAAAAAGCAACCATGAAAGCCAAGGTTGCTGAAATCAGGTAATATAATCCGACTATGTCGGTAAAAATAAATAACAAAGCCAAATCGACAAAAGCGGCAAGACCGCCGCTTATCAAATATTTTACCACAAGCTTATAACGATCCAAAATATTGAAATATTTCGGAGAATAATCTTGGAATTTTTTTTTAAAATTGCGGTATATTGTCATTGATTTTTTTATTAAGGGTTCCTCTTACTCTCCTTTCATCATAAAAATCAAATTACATTACGCTGCGCTTAAATGTAATTTGATTTTTATGCGGAAGGAGAGGGATTTGAAGGGGCGAGAAGCCCCACCCCGTCATAAGTTATGTTTTCTTCACTGAACAAATTTCTATTTTTTATAGATTAACTAAGCTGGAATGTTACTCAGATAGGGTTCCTCTTACTCTCCTTTCATCATAAAAATCAAATTACATTACGCTGCGCTTAAATGTAATTTGATTTTTATGCGGAAGGAGAGGGATTTGAACCCTCGAAGGCTTTGACACCTTACCCGCTTTCCAAGCGAGCGCACTCGACCGCTATGCGATCCTTCCGTTATTATGTTTTTTAAAACCTTTTGCCACATCCAGTTAAAGAAGCTTAGCCTCTCGAAATTCCTTTGATATCCTTGAAATACTCTGATTTTTAGTTATATTTTATTTTAAATTAAAACATCAAGAGGCTAAGCTTCAAACAACGCAAGTTCGTAAGCCATTATTTAATTTTTTAGCTCACTGGCTAATTCTTCTTCTATTATCGATTTCAATCCTTGCCTTTGTATATTTGCGCTATCCGTAAAATCTTCAAACTGATAAGCTCCGGGTAGTATCCTTTCGTTCAAAAAAGTTGTTGGCACTCCGATTACGTTCAAAAGATCGGCTTCGTCTATATTCGCTTGGATTATATCGATATATTTCTCCTCATCCAAGCAATTTTTAAATTTCTCCGAATCAAGACCAAGTTCTTCCGCGCTTTTCAAAAAATCAAATCCGCCGATTGCGCCTGAATCCTTGTTTGCGAGAATTGCGCCGCGCATCTCTAAAAAACTTCCTTGCTCGCCCGCGCATTCGACCGCCAAAGCGTCTGATAATGCGTTCGCATGAGAACGCATCGGAAAGTGCCGATAAGCGATAACTACTTTATCACTAAAATTTTCTCTTACTTCCTTCAAATATTTATCATAATCAACACTGAACTCGTTATCCATGTCATCATACACGATCAACTGGACCGGTGCGTTGATATCCCCCTGTATATAATCATCTTGGCTGATTTTCCTTAAACTGCCGGGTGCTTGTTGCATGGCATCGTTTATAGCGTTTTCATTCGCTTTCTTCATCTGTTCGGCCTGATCGTTCAAACTTTGCGAAACATTGGCGGGGGCCGGCTTGTCCTTTTTCACTTTTCCCGTCAATGATGCATTGAAGTAACAAAACAAAATACCTATAATAATCAAAAGAAAAATCACCGAAAAAATAAAAATCAAATTTAAATTTACAATTTTCTTTTCCTCGCTCATATATTTTATATTATTTAATAATCGGTTTTCTCTTGTGGTAATTAGTTTCTTCTTGATACGCTTCTGCCACGCCTAATATTGTTTCTTCATCAAATCTCTTTCCAATCAGCTGGATGCCGACCGGCATGGAATCGGCGAAGCCGGCCGGGATGGAAACAGCCGGAAGGCCGGCAAGCGACGGAGTGGTTACGTAAATATCTTCCAAATACATTTTCAACGGGTCATTCGACTGTTCACCGATCTTGAACGCGATATGAGGAGAAGTCGGCGTAAGAATCAGATCGACTTCATTTAACGCCTTGTCAATTTCATCTTTTATTATCGTTCTGACCTTTTGGGCTTTCAGATAATAAGCGTCATAGTAACCGGATGACAAGGCATAGGTACCGAGCATTATCCTTCTTTTCGTTTCCGGACCAAAACCATCGCCTCTGCTTTTGGTGTAAACCTCCATCAGATCCTTGGCTTCTTTAGTCGAGAAACCGTATCTTATCCCGTCAAAACGGGCCAGATTGGAACTGACTTCGCTTGGCGTAATTATGTAATAGACGGGAACGGCGTATTTCGTATGAGGCAAGCTGACTTGCGTGAATTCCGCTCCCATTTCCTTGAATTTTTCAATAACGCCATTGATGACGGAAGAAACGTTCTTGTCCATTCCTTCGTCAAAATATTCTTTAGGCAAACCGATTTTCATTCCTTTCAAAGAATCAATTTTAGAATTTTTGCTTGCACCCTTGAGAGTTGTCGCGTCATTCTCGTCAACGCCTTCGATCACTTTTAAAACCAGCATGGCATCTTCGGCGGTTTTCGTTATCGGGCCGGGCACATCGGTTGAGCTGGTCATAGCGACAAGGCCGAACCGGGAAGCTCGTCCGTATGTCAATTTGAGTCCGTTTACTCCGCAAAAACTGGCAGGCTGTCTTATTGATCCGCCAGTATCCGTTCCCAAGGCGAAAATACACATATCGGCCGCCACCGCCGCGGCACTGCCGCCGGATGATCCTCCAGGGACACGTTCTAAATCCCAAGGATTATGAGTATGCCCATAAGCGGAATTTTCAGTTGACGCGCCATGCGCAAATTCATCCAGATTAGTTTTTCCCAAAAGAACAGCCCCGGCCTCTTTCAATTTTTTAACTACCGTCGCGTCAAAAGGAGCGATGTAATTGTCTAAAATTTTTGAAGACGCTGTGGTCCTTATCCCCTTGGTTAAGATATTGTCTTTTGCCAAATACGGAATTCCGAGAAGTCGGCCTGTTTCGCCATTTGATCTTCGCAGATCCGCAAGCTTTGCCTCGGCTAAAGCCTCTTTCTCGCAAACAGTCAAACAAGCCTTTACGCGGCCGTCGATTTCTTTGATCCTGTCCAGACAAGCCTTTGTCAAATCAAGCGAAGTAATTTCACCGGATTCAAGCATGGCTTGGGCTTCTTTTATTGTAAGTGTATTTATATTGCTATATTGTTGCATTGCTATATTGTTAATTTTTCATTTGTAAATTTTATCAGATAGTTTATTTCTCTTGGATTTACAAAACTCTTTTCACTTTAATCTGGTCATCCTCCGATTCCGGAGCCAAATTTAATGCGTTTTCGCGCTCTTCTTTGTCCCAGTCGGCAACATTATCAACCCTCAAAACATTCTCGAGACCGGTAACTTGGGCGGTCGGCATTATGTTCTCGGTATCAACTTCGCCAAGCTGTTCAATGTAACCTAAAACAGCAGACAACTGGCTGCCATATTTTTCGATTTCACTATCGCTCAGTTCCAATCTGGCTAATTTTGCGATATGTTCGATTTGTTCTTTTTTTAAAGACATATTAATTATTTAATCATTCCTAAAAAATCTTCCTCATTTAATACTTTTACTCCTAATTTCAACGCTTTTTCGTATTTTGATCCGGGGTCGGTTCCGGCAACGACAAAATCCGTCTTTTTACTTACGGATGACGTTATTTTCCCTCCTAACTCTCTTATTTTAGCCTTTGCCTCGTCTCTTGTCAATCCGTTCAATCCCCCGGTCAAGACAAAAACTTTATCCTGAATCTTAGAACTTGCAACTTGCAATTTATTAATTTTTATCTTAACGCCATTTTTTTCCAGTTTATGCAAAACATCCAAATTATGGCTATCATGGAAAAATTCAAAGATACTCTTCGCCACCACCGGCCCGACATCCTCTATTTCTTCCAAATCTTCTATTTTAATTTCAGTAAAATATTTTAAAAATTGTGAAATTAAAAATTGATCATTCATTGAAAATTGCGAATTGAAAACTGAAAATTTTTGCGCAAGCAAAACTGCTGTTTCTTCGCCGACATGCCGGATTCCAAGACCGAATATAAACCTAGCCAAATCGATTTCTTTTCTGAAATTTATCGACTTAATCAAATTATCAACTGATTTTTCCGCAAAACGCTCAAGCGGTTTCAAATCACCTTCGGTCAAAGCGTAAAAATCGCTCACATCTCTTACCAACCCGCTAACAACCAGCTGTTCGACTATTTTTGGGCCCAAGCCTTCAATGTCAACGGCGCTTTTTGAAGTCCAATGCGATAAACTGCGTAAATTAACCGCAAAACAATTTTTATTTATACAGCGATAAGCCACCTCGCCGGCTTTTTTTTCTACCGGACCGGAACAAATCGGACACTCCGTTGGAGGATTCACTTTTTTCTCGCTTCCGTTCCGAAGTTTTGGCAATACTTCTATTATTTTAGGAATAACGTCGCCGGCGCGTTCGATTACGACCGTATCGCCGATTTTCAGGCCCAAGCGTTCGATTTCATCCATATTGTGTAAAGTCGAATGGCTTACCGTAACCCCGCCAATCCTGACCGGTTCCAGATGAGCGGTCGGCGTCAAGGTGCCAGTGCGGCCTATCTGCCAGACAATTTCCTTTATTTTCGTTACAGCCTGCTCCGGCGTAAATTTGTAAGCCATCATGTAGCGCGGACCCTTCCCGACGACGCCCAACTCGCTCCATAAAGACAGGTCATTGATTTTTACAACAACGCCGTCGCACTCAAACGGCAATTTTTCCCGATTTGCGTCCCAATACTTATGAAACTTCTCCACTTCGGCTAAATTTTTGCACGCTTTATTCTGTTTGAAAGTTTTGAAGCCGAGCAGATTGGCCAATTTCAATTCTTGTTCATGTTTATCCAAAATATTTTCGCCTTGCCCGATTATCAATGAATAAACGTTGAAATCCAGTTTTCGTCCGGCCGCCACCTTCGGATCAAGCTGGCGGATTGAACCGGCCGCCGCGTTCCTGGGATTGGCAAATTTTTTTTCTCCGGTTTTTTCCGCCTTTTCATTCAGCTTTTTAAAAACATCCGTAGTCATAATTGCTTCTCCGCGCAACTCTATTCTTCCCGCTTTTATTTCATGTTTTATTTTATCCTGCCCGTCTGCCAAAATACCAACTTCCTTTAATTCTTGTTCGCTTACATCGCGAAGTTTCAAGGGAATGCTTTGGATAGTTTTTAGATTCGATGTTACGTTTTCGCCGACCTGCCCGTTTCCGCGCGTCGCTCCGGTTGCCAAAACTCCGCCTTCATAAACAAGGCTCACCGCCAATCCGTCCATTTTTAATTCACAAAAATATTCTCCGATTAGAGCCTTTCTGGTTTGAGCGGATAAGATTTTCGCGATTCTCTTTTCCCAGTCTTTCATGTCATCCGCGTTGAAGGCGTCAAACATCGAATACATCGGCAAAATGTGCGTTACTTTTTCGAATTTTTCCAAAGGCTTATCGCCCACCCGCTTGGTCGGAGAATCGGCGCTGACCAAGTCGGGAAACTGCGCTTCAAGCTTTTCCAATTCCTTTTTCAAACTATCATAAGCCGCATCAGAGATTTTAATCTCATCTTTTACGTAATAAGAATAATTATGATGATTTATCTCTTCAATCAGCTTTTTTATTCTTTTTTTAGCTTTTTCTTTATCCATATCCTGTATTTTAAAAATAATTTTAATTTCTTCTTGGTTAATACTTTAATTGGACCACCCTGTTGATTTCGCCAAAACTGCCCAAGGAGGTTAATGTTGTAGTGGCATTTGTGCCATCGTCGTCATATTTAAAAGTTATACCATAAATCGAATCATTGGACAGCTCTTGGGTGCTTTCATTGACGCATGTTCCGACAGTCACGCATTCGTCGATATCGCCATTGACTAAAGCGTCAAAACAAAAATCAGCCGGATTGGCAGTGCAATAACCCGTACCATCCCCCGGGTCCAAGCTGTCTTGCCTTATGTTCCACATAATTTTTTCCGCCCCCGCCTCTGCCGCGTAAAACGCCTTGGTCGATTGGTTCTGCTCTCCGGCCATGATAACATTATTCCTTGAAATATCGGCGACATACATGGTTATAGTCAAGATGCTAAAAAGCACCAAGACCGTCATCAATAGAATGGTTCCGCCTTTTTGATTTTTTAAGATTTTTTTTATTGTTTTATTCATAATATCTTCCCGATATTGTCGTTTGAATTACAGCTTCCTGCTCGTGTATCGTTCTTGCGTTCAGGGCTTTAACTTTTAACTTTATGGTTACTCTCGGCTGTACGCTATGGAATTCGCCGATTTCATCGTCAACTATTTCAAATTCCAAATCACTAACCGCCACCGTGCCCGGCGTAACGGGCAGAGCGGCACCGTCCCTATCGATTATAAGCTGTCCGCCGTTCAAATAATAATAAACGCATTCGCTATTTTTATTCTTAAAATATAAATCCGGCCCCGAATTATTTCCCGCCTTATTGTTGAAAATCTTATTGATGGCGGTTGATCCGGCCGGCTCGCATTCATCTTCGCTCTTTTTCGCCGCCCTTATTTCTTTGCTCATTATCTCGAAAGCAAAACGCATGGATTCCTGGATGTTTTGGCTGGCGACGGCATTGCGCTGGCCTTCGGTGATAGACTGAAAAATAGACAGCACGATAAGCATAATGACGGCAAACATGGCGATGCTAAAAACCATCTCCAAAAGCGAAGTTCCTGAATTGTTTTTTAATATTTTTTTCATTTTATTATCGCCAATCATATAGCTCTGTTTCCGCTTTATAATCCATCGACCGGCCGGAATCCGTCCATCTCACCTCTGAAACAATTTTTAAATAATAATCCGAACCGCCGTTTATAAGGATTTCAGAAACCGTAATCAGCCTTCTGTATTTGGTTGCCGAGCCGGAATTATCGTGGGAATAAAAACCATCCGCGTCGGCGTATAAGATCGTCGCGGCGTCACCGAAGGAATCAGGAGCATCGTCCAGATTATCTCTTCCCCTCATATCCAGGATATAAGTTCCATCGCCGCCGTTTATGTCCAAGTCCCAATCAACCTCGGGATATGTTATCCAATTTTCGTCGCGGATATTGCGCGCCAGTTCCAAACCCTCTTGAGCAAGCATTGATGCCACCAGTTCGCTTTTGTTGCCGTTTTGTGTCCTGATATTCTGAAGCGACAGCGAAAAAATGCCAAGCAAAGCCAGGCTGATAATACCCAAAGAAACGGCTATTTCCAAGACTGAAAATCCTTTTTTGTTTTTTATAATAGAATCCATAAAATTAATTTTCCGTGTCAACAAGACCGAATATGTTAAGATCTACTTTCTTCGTATTAGCGCCGCTTGTCAGCATAACTGTGGCATCAATTTCGCCATCGCATTGACTATCGCAAATATGAATAATCGGTTCCGGCGGAACAAACAAGACAGAAAGCCTCTGGCCCTGGACAGCGGCGCTTTCAATCCTCAACCCGCTCAGTACCACGCCTTTGGAAAAAAATATTTCTTCCACGTCTTCCGAACCGTCCATGTTGCGCTTACTGTCTTTGTCGATATCATAAAAAACAGTGAATTTCCTGATATTATCCGGATCAGTCGTGGTGTCCATGTTAAAAAAGACTCCCCAACCATTTTCACCCTTTGCGCCAGCGTAATTTTTCAAACTCAAAGAATAGCCCTGGACGCGCCGGATGTCGCTGGCTAATTTTTGGATCGCCAGATTCGCCTCATTAGAGCTTTGCCCGGCATGGAAATTGGCAAGCAATACCACGGTCAATATGACGATAATCGTGATGCTGACAATCAGCTCCATCAAAGTAAAACCATTTTTATTTTTTGATATTTCAAACATTGTTTTCAAAATTAGCGTGGCGCATGGGCCACGCTAATTTTTTGGTAAAAGATTTATTTTTATTTAATTTCCCTCAATCCACAACGGCAGCTTTGCCTTTATATCCACGCCGGTTGATGTGCTGCATGAATAGCCGTTAGTGTCGGTCAGCGTCAGCTCGATGGATTGGCTGCCCTTTTCATCAAATTGAACCTCTGTGGTTGAAGCGGTATCGTCCGCTATCGTGCCGGTTGTCGGAGCCACAAAGCTCCAAAGCCAATCGCAATTAGCATCATTGCAACCCAATTCGGTTGCTCCGCTATAATATTTAGCCGAATCCGCGCTTTCAAACATAACCATTTCCAAGGCGCTTGGATCCGGAGCGAACCAGGTGAAGTTTTCCGGGTTAGGGAATTCGTCGTTATAAGCCTTGAATGTTGGAACATTATTATCATCATTATCTGTATCACCGTTACCGCCAACGCCGCCATCACTATCATATACCGCTACCGTGGATGAAGCGTCGTTGTTATCCCAAACCGTTACTTCCCATTTATAGCTTTGTCCGTAGCTTAATATATCCGTACCCAAATCATCATCATCGGGATTCGAATACAGGTCATAAGTCATGGTTTCGCCATCCGTAAAATGAAGGCCGTCAAGATCAATAATACAATCGTATGTGTTGCAAGCAGTATCATCGGTATTGCAAGCATTTAAATCCGTGCATTTTCCGGTATCCAACAACACACTATCATTCGGCCTTTTTACCACCACACGATAAGCGGCGGCATAAGCGCCTCCGTCCGGATCTATAAAATTCCATTTCAGCCTCGCGCCAAGCGCCGCATCATATCCGGTATAGCAAGCTTCCACCGCGCTCCAGTTCGGCGCGGTAAGACCGGTTGCCTGCGGACTGGTATTAAAATAAGAACTATAAGAAACTTTATAATCCGAAACGGTCGCGCAAATATCTTCACCGGATGCGCCACCCTCGTTGCAGTTAAAGCTTATCCAGCCGGCGCCGACACCGGATTGTTTGTTGAAAGCGAAGCCTTCAAAATCATCACCACTAAGAGAAACGCCGTAATCAAAGTCATCACTGATGTCACCATCAAAGATGTCATCATCATCCAGCTTTATCCAGCCGTTATTCCCGAAAGATAAAATATTGGCCCAACCGGTCAGATCCGCGCCTGATAAATCAGCCGAAGTGGGATTGCTATCCGGAGCGACGTCCGGCAGCCATGGTTCGCATGCCGCGCCGCTGCAATCAGTCGAATCTAAACATACCTTGTCAGGATCATTCGAACAAACGCTATAATCAGCCGTTGCCGATTGGCAAGTCTCGCCAAAACACACCCAGCCAAGATTGGTGCTCCAGGCGTAACCGACGACTTTTTCATCATCGGTAATATTGACTCCGTAAAAACTGCCGCCGCAATCGCCCGCGCCCGAGTTGGCGCAATTAAAACTGAACCAGCCGTAAGTGTCGTTCCAGGCGTATCCGGACACATTCGTAACGACACCGACCCTGTAATCGGCTATAACCCCGGTGCCGCAATCGCCACCATCGCCGACGCCGTCCCGATTAGCATCACAATTGATTGAACCGAAACTGATCCAGCCGATATCATCGCTCCAAGCGTAACCGGAAAAAGTATTATCTTCTAAAAGACTTACCCCGTATGGCACAGTCGCAGTGCTGCTTGACATAGAAATCCAGCCTAATCCGTTTCCACCGCTACAATTAGCCGGATCATTTGACAATGAACATATGCGGGCCCAACCGGTCACATCGCGCGAGCTGACATCCATCAACGTGGCCGATCCCGACCCGTCCGGATATGGTCCCGGCGGATTGAACTCTATATAGCCGACCACCTCGGACCAAGCATTGCCCCTGATTGTGCCGTCTCGGGCTATATCGACGCCGTAAGGAACCACGGAAACGGTGGCATCATCGCCGCCGCAATTGCCGGAATCGACAAAACCGTTCTTGTTAATATCGCAGCCGGCTGAGTTGAATCCAATCCAACCCACAGTTTCGTTCCAAGCCCAGCCGTAAACATTATCGCCGGTGCCGGCGGCTAAATCATAAGGCTCGGCATTAATAATCGTAACATTGTCGATAAATCCGTCCTTAAGATAATCCAGCAAAAAAACACCGCCCCCCAGCAGGAACAAAAAAACAATAAAAGTCAGGATTGATATTTTAGCTTGCTTCATATTTTATCTGTTTTCCGATTGCATCGCGCTCGAACAGCTATCCACTTCGCAATCCATCATGCAGAAACCGATGACAAAACCGGCTATCAGGATAACCGCCAAGATTTTAAAAGTTTTTAATTGGAAATAATGCCTCATTTAAAACAATATATTTAAATACCAAGATAAAATTGCTTCCCCCCAAAATAAAGTAATTATCGTTGCCGTGGACAAAAAGATGCCCAAAGGAATCTG
>Ga0172380_10006369_pt1 | contig 13755 bp, 10 predicted proteins | sample Leawe162metaG_FD_119747 | JGI IMG/M metagenome (GOLD analysis project Ga0172380, IMG submission 119747) | Leachate microbial communities from a municipal landfill in Southern Ontario, Canada - Leachate well 162 metaG | ecosystem: Engineered > Solid waste > Landfill > Unclassified | place... | reverse complement strand
CCTTTATAATTATTTGTACTGTTTTTATCTTTCGTATTGCAAATTCGTTTCAATAAATTTTTTTTTGGTAATGGGTGCTACGTGGGGGGGGGGGGCACATGCATAACAGCGTATCAGGTGTAGTGGCCGCTCGATAGAACGGCAATCCGCGGTTTTATCCACCATAGGCGGACAAGTCGAACCGCATCTACCCCCCCCCTTGTCACTGAGAACGTGTGAAAAAATTAATCCGGACGCCGTGTGAGGGCACACGGCCTACAATTTCCCCATATTTTTGAGGGTTGTTGTAGGCCCGGCGCCCTCACCGGGCGATTTTTTCACACGTTCTGACCCATTATTTTTTTCGAGGGTTTTAAACGAACATGACGTTACACCTATTGAAACCCTAATCCGGGAGGGATCTTAACCATGGTTGATATCAATTTGAGATTCCGGCGCAGTCTGGCGCATTCCGATGAGGCGCGTTTGAAAACGGCGTTGCAGCATTGGCATGCCATAGAGCCGCGCGCCGATTTCGAGTCCTGTGTCTGGCGCCGGATATGCGCGGCGGCTGCCGCAGAATCCGCCGCGCCCGGTCTCTGGGCGATCGCGCGCGGCTGGCTGAACGTTGAGCCGGCATGGGTGCGGGCTGTGGCCGCAATCATTGGAATCGTGGCGGGTGTCTCGGCGGCTCTTTCCGTGCCGCAGACACGCGCGGATCCGGAATCTGCGGCGTCCTTGCTTCCGGCCCAGACATTGACGGGCGCGTATCTCGCGATGGCTTCCGGAGGAGTTCGATGAAAAAGAGCTGGCTTATCCCTGTCATGGTCGCTGTGATCGTTGGCGCCATGGCCTACGGCCTCACGCGCTGGACGGTCTGCAGCCGATGCCGGCCGGCGCCGGACCGCCTGGAGGACTCGTCGTTCCTGCGCCGGGAACTGAGGCTTGGCGAAACTCAATCCCGCGAGATCGCCAAACTCCACGCGGCCTTGAACGCCACACTGGCCGATTGTTGCCGGCGGCACTGTGCCGCGCGCGTCCGATTGGGGCCGGTGCTCTGTAATGAAACCAATGGCGTCGTTCAAGCGCGGCTGATTATCGGGGAAATGGGCCGGGCCTATGAGGCCGGCGAACTGGCCACGCTGGAACATATTCAGCGGGTTCGCGCCTTGCTGAACCCGCAACAAAAGAAACGTTTCGATGAGTTGATTGCGGAATGCGCGTGCAGATCGTGCCCTATGTGCGGCGGGCGCGCCGCGGCGGCCCCAAAAGCCGGGAGTGCCGATTGATGCGCGGAAAACGCCGGCGTCCCATAGGGACGCCAAGACTGTAGCCGTTTAGCACCTTTTCCGTAAACATACACGTTTTTGCGTGTATCTTTACGGGAAAGGTTCTACAGCCTTCAGCCTACAGTCTGAGCATCCTATGGGATGCTAATGTGTGAAAAATGGAATTGAGTCGATATGACCAAAGACCCGATTTGCGGCATGACGGTGAACGAATCTTCCCCCCTGCGCGCCGAGCGCGGCGGGCGGGTTTTTTATTTTTGCGGCGACCACTGCCGGCGGAAGTTTCTGTCAACGTCCGCCATCGCGAAACACGAAGGAAAGCCGCAGGGCAAAGCCGTCTATTATACTTGCCCGATGCATCCGGAAGTGCGGCAGGACCATTCCGGCGATTGTCCCAAATGCGGCATGGCGCTGGAGCCGGAGGCGATGACAAGCGGCGGGGATGAGGGCGGGCGCGCCGAGTTGCGCGACATGACGAAACGTTTTTGGATTGGCGCCGCCCTGACATTGCCGGTTTTTGCGCTGGCGATGGCGCCTATGTTGCCGATGTTGGGCGAACAATCCTGGGTGGATGGCCATGCCTCACGCTGGATGCAATTTGCGTTCGCCGCCCCCGTGGTCGGGTGGGCGGGCTGGCCGTTCTTCCGTCGGGGCTGGCGCTCCGTCATGGCGCGTCATCCGAACATGTTCGCGCTGATCGCCGTCGGCGTGGGCGCGGCATTCGTCTTTAGCGCCGCGGCGATGCTCATGCCCGGCCTGTTCCCGCATACGATGCGGCACGCGGGCAAGATCGCCATCTACTTCGAGGCCGCCGCGACAATCGTTGTGCTGGCGCTCCTCGGGCAGGCGCTCGAACTCCGCGCCCGCAGCCGCACGGGCGGCGCCATTAAAGCGTTGCTAAACCTCGCGCCGTCCACGGCGCGCCAAGTCGCGCCGGGGGGCGATCGTGACGTCCCGCTCGACCAGGTGAAAGTCGGCGACTGGCTGCGCGTGGTTCCGGGCGACAAGGTGCCCGTGGACGGCGCGGTGGTCGAGGGCCGCTCCAGCGTGGAGGAGTCCATGATCACCGGCGAACCGCTCCCGGTGGAGAAGACCGTCGGCGACAAAGTGACGGGCGGCGCCGTCAACGGCCCCGGCAGTTTCGTCATGCGCGCCGAACGGGTCGGGCGCGACACCCTGCTCGGGCAGATCGTGAACATGGTTGCCGAAGCCCAGCGCAGCCGCGCGCCCATTCAAGGCCTTGCCGACAAGGTCGCGGGCATTTTTGTGCCGGCGGTGCTGGCGGTTGCGGCGCTCACCTTCGCCCTATGGATGGGGCTTGGACCGGAGCCAAAGCTTGCGCATGCCATCGTCAATGCCGTCGCGGTCCTCATCATCGCCTGCCCATGCGCCCTCGGCCTGGCCACGCCAATGTCCGTCATGGTCGGCATCGGACGCGGCGCGCAGGCCGGTGTGCTCGTAAAAAACGCCGAGGCGCTCGAACGTTTGGAGAAAGTCACCGTCCTTGTTGTGGACAAGACAGGCACTCTCACGGAAGGCAAACCCAAGCTCATGGATATCCTGCCCGCCGGCGGTTTCGACGCGAAGGAGTTTTTGCGTCTGGCCGCCTCCCTGGAGCAAAACAGCGAACACCCGCTCGCCGCCGCGATTGTGCGGGGCGCGAAAGAGCAAAGCCTCGTTTTCGGGGCCGTGAAAAACTTCCGTTCGGTGACGGCGGGCGGCGTTTTCGGCGTCATCGCGGGTCGCGCGGTGACGCTCGGCAAACCGGACTTCCTGCGAAACGAAAAAATCATGGGCTTGGAGCTGCTGGAAGCTTTGGCCGTGAAACTTCAAGAAGAAGGCAAAACCGTGACGTTTGTCGCCATCGACGGCAAGCCGGCCGGAATCCTTGCCGTTGCCGACCCGATCAAATTCACCACACCCGAAGCCATCCGCGAACTCCATGCGCTTGGGTTGAAACTCGTCATGCTGACCGGCGACAACCGCCATACCGCCGCCGCGGTGGCCGGGCAACTCGGCCTTGACGCCGTGGAAGCGGAGATCGGGCCTGCCGGGAAAGCCGCCTATGTCAAGAGGCTGGGCGCGGAAGGCGTTCATGTTGCGATGGCCGGCGACGGCATCAACGACGCCCCCGCCCTCGGCGAAGCGGAAGTCGGCATTGCCATGGGCGCCGGAACCGACGTGGCTATGCAAAGCGCCGGCATTACCCTCGTGAAAGGCGACCTTCGCGGCATTGCCAAGGCCATCCGCCTCAGTCGCGCCACCATGCGGAATATCCGGCAGAACCTGTTCTTCGCCTTTCTCTACAACGCACTCGGCATTCCGGTGGCGGCCGGAGCGCTTTACCCGTTCTTCGGCCTGCTGCTCAGCCCGATGCTTGCCGCCGCCGCAATGAGTTGCAGCTCGGTTTCGGTCGTCGCCAACGCGCTGCGTTTGCGGACGCTGTCGCTGAAACATAAAGAATAGACGTAACTGTTCAGGAGTCAGAAGTCAGGAGTCAGCCCGCCTGCAACGTTGTGCCCTGCCCGCAGTGCTACGCACAGCGTTGCAGGCGGGGTAGCACTGCGGGCAGGTAGTCAGAATAAGGAACCCCGTATGGGCCAAGAGAATACGAAGAGAACAGGTTATAAGCGCAGGGTCGAAAGCGGAATGTTCCTTGCGGCCTTCAATGGCTGATTCTCGCGAGTTTTATTCTGGATTCTGAATTCTGACTCCTGACTACCTGAGTTGTTACGAATAGACAATGCGCCATGAATGACGCTATAATAACCGGCAAAGGATGGCATTTACAATGAGTGCGCTTACCCGTGGCGTGGGGGTCTTCCTGGCGGTCTTGGCGTGGGGCAATCTACAGGTTGCCAAGGCGCAAGCGCCGGCAACGGCGGCGAACCTGGCCCTCAATGAAGTCGTGGATCTGGCCCTGCGCGACAATCCGCAGCTCCAGGGCCTGCGCTCCCGCTGGGGAGCGATGCAAGAGCGGCCCGCCCAGGCCGGCGCGCTCCCGAACCCGATGTTCACGTACAGCGGCATGGATAGGGTGAGCGGAGGCACGTGGCCCGACACGGAGGAGAAGCGCTTCATGCTGCAACAGGAATTCCTCTGGTTTGGCAAGCGCGGACTCCGTGGAAGCATCGCCGCGAAAGACGCCGAAACCATGCGGCGCGAGGTGGATGCCCTGACTCTCGATGTGATCATGCAGGTCAAGGAAAGTTACTACGATCTCTATGCCGTGCAACGGGCGACGGCGATTACCCGCGAGGAGCAGGAAGTGCTCGGACGAATGGTTAAGATCGCGGAAACGCTGTATGCCACCGGCGAACGGTCGCAGGCGGACGTGCTCAAGGCGCAAACGGAGATTACGCTTCTGAAACAGAAGCTCCTGGAACTGCAGGCGCAGGAGGCCGCGCTTAAGGCGAAACTTAATACGCTCTTGAACCGCCGGGCGGATGCCCCGTTGGGCGTTGCGGCAACTCCTCCCCAAACCGGGTTCTCCGGAAACTTCGAACAGCTCCTGGCCCTGGCGGTTACCAACCGCCCCGAAATTCGGTCGGCCCAAACGCAAATTGAGCGCTATGAACTCGATAAACAATTGATGGCGAAAGAATATTGGCCGGACTATAAGCTTGGCGTTGAATATAGAGATTTCACCGATAGCGACAACATGCTGATGTTTACCGTCAGCGTGGAACTGCCGATCTGGCAGTCGAAATACCGGGCGGGGGCGCGGGAAGCCGCCAAAATGGCGGCTTCGAGCCGGGCGGCGCGCGAGACTGTGGAGCGGCAGACGGCCCTCGACGTGCAAGACACCCATGTTAAGTTTTTGACCGCCCGTAAAACGCTTGCGCTCTACCGAACCGAACTCATTCCCCAGGCGGAAACCAGTTTCAACGCCAGCGAAGCCGGATATCGCACCGGAAAAGCGAGTTTTCTGGATTTGCTCGAAAGCGAACGGTTTCTGCTCAACGCCCGGGTGATGGCCGCCATGACGGAAGGCGCGCTGGGGATGCAGGCCGCGCGGCTGGAACGGGCGGTGGGTAACGCGCTGCCGCCGAAACCCATGACAGAGCTGTTGAAAGTTGATCCCTGACCCCCGCAGGAGGAACGTACAAATGAAAATGCGAATCGGCATGATTGCGGCGTTATTAAGCGTGATCGCGGGCGCGGCGGTGTTGACGATCGGCTGCGGCAAAGGCCCGCACCCGCCGGCGGCGGCGCAGACCGCAAAATATCACTGCCCGATGCATCCCACCGTGGTGTCCGATAAGCCCGGCGATTGCCCGATTTGCGGCATGCGGCTGGCGCCGATGGAGGAAAGCGGAAAGCGGGAAGCGGAAAGTGGGGAGCGAAAAGCAGAAAGCGGAAAGCGGGAAGCGGAAAACGAAGCGCAGAAAGCGGGGAGCGAAAAGCAAAAACCGCCGGCCGTGAAAAAGACCATGTATCGTTCCACGATGAATCCAGGCGAAGTCAGCGACAAGCCCGGCAAGGATTCGATGGGCATGGCGATGGAGTCTTTTGAAGTAACGCCGGGAGACAAGGCGGGCGTGGCTGGGCTGGCGGCGGTGTCCATCGCGCCGGAAGCCCGCCGGCGCATGGGGCTTGCTCTGGACACGGTCGGGAAACGCGCGCTCGCCCGGAACATCCGCACTTCAGCGCGCATTGTGGCGGATGAAACGCGGCTTTTTCGCGTGACGACCAAGGTGGAAGGCTGGGTCGAAAAACTCTTTGTTTCTGTCACCGGCCAGGCGGTGCGCCAGGGAGATCCGCTCCTGACCATCTACAGTCCGCAACTCGTTTCCGCCCAACAGGAATATCTGACGGTTGTCCAGGCTGCCGGGAAATCGTCCTCGGATCCGGCCGGCGATGTTGGCGCGGGTGCCAGGGCATTACGCGCCTCGGCGCGCCAGCGTCTCCAACTTTGGGACATCAGCGATGAGCAAATCGCGCGGTTGGAGAAAACCGGGCAGGTGGAGAAGACCTTGACGTTGTATGCCCCGGCCGGCGGCTACGTGACCGAAAAGAATGTGTTGGCCGGTCAGAAAATCATGCCCGGCGAGCCGTTGATGGTGGTGGGCGACCTGACCCGCGTCTGGGGCGACGCCGACATCTACGAATCCGATTTGCCGTATGTGAAGACCGGCATGGCGGTGGAGATCGCGTTGTCCTACTGGCCCGGGAAAGTGTTCAAAGGCACAGTCAGTTTCATTGCGCCGACGCTCGATCCCGAGACCCGTACGTTGCGTGCGCGCCTGGAGATTGACAATCCCGATCTGGCGCTCAAACCCGAAATGTACGCCAACGCGCATTTGCGCTACGAACTGGGCGAGCGCTTGGTTGTTCCCGAACAGGCGGTTATGCGCACCGGCCTGCGCAACTACGTTTTCCGCGAGGGCGCCGACGGCAAACTCGCCCCTGTCGAGATCGAGCTGGGTGCGCGCGGCGACGGTCATTACGAAGTGCTGTCCGGCCTCAATGCCGGTGACAAGGTCGTCACCTCGGCCAATTTCCTCGTGGACTCGGAGTCTTCGATGAAAGCGGCGCTGGAGGCGCTGACGCAGCCGTAATGAAACGGCGAAGCGGCGAATCGGCGAGACGGCGACAAAGAAAGCGATAAAGCAATAAACAGGAAGAAGAACATGAGTGATATCAAGACTTTTCGGGACTTGGACGTTTACAAAAACGCAATGATGCTAACTATGGATATTTTTAAACTTAGCAAGGGTTTCCCAACAGAAGAACGCTATTCACTGACAGATCAGATTCGCCGTTCGTCGCGATCAGTCTGCGCCAATATCGCCGAAGCCTGGCGTAAAAGAAGATATAAAGCGGCTTTTATTGCCAAGTTGAGCGATGCGGAAGCCGAAGCAGCCGAAACCCAAGTTTGGCTGGAAATTGCTTTTCGTTCCGAATATATGTCTCAAATTGTTTTTCTCAAACTCGATGATGCCGCAGATAAGATTATCAGTCAGATCGTTAAGATGATAGAACAACCGGAAAAATGGCTGATTACTCAGAGACGGAACATCTAATGTCATCGTTCGATTCCAAATCAAATATACCTGATGCCGCGGGCGCCGATTCGCCGTCTCGCCGGTTCGCCGATTCGTCTCTCCGCAATGATTCGCCCATTGCGCGAATCATTGCGTTCAGCGCGCATAATCGTCTGCTGGTCATCGGGTTGGTGGCCGCGGCGGTGGCGTATTCAATCTACACGATGCGGAATATCCGCCTGGACGCGATTCCCGACCTCTCGGACACGCAGGTGATCGTTTATACGAAGTGGGACCGCAGTCCGGACATTATCGAGGACCAGGTCACATATCCGATTGTCACCGCATTGCTGGGCGCGCCGAAGGTGAAGGCGATTCGCGGGTTCTCGGATTTCGGGTTCTCGTATGTCTATGTCATCTTCCAGGACGGCACGGATATTTACTGGGCGCGTTCGCGCGTGTTGGAATACATGCAGAAAATCGGCGGTAACCTGCCGGGCGGTGTGACGCCTGAACTGGGTCCCGATGCCACGGGGGTCGGCTGGGTCTTTGAGTATGCCCTCGTGGACAAGTCCGGCAAACATAACCTGGCCGAACTGCGCAGTTTCCAGGACTGGAATCTGCGCTACGCCATTCAAAGCGTTCCGGGTGTGGCCGAAGTGGCCGGCATCGGCGGTTTCCAGAAACAGTACCAGGTGACGATCGATCCGAACCGATTGCAGAACTACGGCCTGTCGCTGATGGAACTTGTCGAGGCCATTCGCAAGAGCAATAACGAGGTTGGCGGCCGGGTGATGGAATGGAGCGGACGCGAGTACATGGTGCGGGGCCGCGGTTACGTGCGGGACACGGAGGCTCTCGGCAAGGCTGTGGTCAAGACCAACCTGAAAGGCACGCCGGTGCTGTTGCGGGACGTGGCCGACATCCAGCTCGGCCCGCAGATCCGCCGCGGCATAGCGGATTTGGACGGCAAGGGCAACACGGTCGGCGCGATTGTCGTCATGCGTCACGGCGAGAACGCGCTGAACGTCATCAAGCGCGTCAAAGCCAAACTGGCGGAGTTGAAGCCCTCGTTGCCCGAAGGCATCGAGGTCGTCACCACGTACGACCGCTCGGGATTGATCCGGGAATCCATTGACAATCTCAAGCACGAACTGATCCTGACGATGATTATCGTCAGCCTGGTGATTTTGTTCTTCCTCTGGCACATGCCCTCGGCCATTGTGCCGATTATTACGATCCCCGTCTCCGTCGTGCTGGTCTTTATCCCCATGTACCTGATGGGCATCACCTCCAACATTATGAGCCTGGCCGGTATTGCCATTTCGATCGGCGTGCTGGTGGATGGTGCCATCGTGGAGGTGGAAAACGCCTACAAAAAACTTGAGCGCTGGCAGGAGGAGGGCCGCCAGGGCGATTTTCACAAAATCCGGCTGGAAGCGCTTATGGAGGTCGGGCCGTCGGTATTTTTCTCGTTGCTGGTGATTGCGGTGGCGTTCCTGCCCGTGTTCACGCTCATCGAGCAGGAAGGACGGTTGTTCAAGCCGCTGGCTTACACCAAGACTCTGGCTATCGCGCTCGCCGCCCTGCTGGCGATCACACTCGACCCCGCGGTGCGCATGCTGTTTGCGCGCATGAATCCGTTCCGCTTCCGGCCCCGCTGGCTGGCGTGGATCGTCAACGGCATTACCGTCGGCAAATACTATCCCGAGGAAAAACACCCCGTCAGCCGTGTGCTGTTTGCGTTGTACGAACGGCCCTGCCGCTGGGTGTTGCGCAATCCCAAGCTCACCATCGCGCTGGCGGTTTTGATCATGGCCTCGGCGGCGCCGGTTTACCTAAAACTGGGGCACGAGTTCATGCCGCCGCTCAACGAAGGCGTGATCCTCTACATGCCGACGACCCTGCCCGGCATCTCCGTCACCGAAGCCCAACGGCTCATGGAAACCGAGGACCGCATTCTGAAGGCCTTCCCCGAAGTGGTCTCCGTGTTCGGCAAGGCCGGCCGCGCCGACACTTCCACCGATCCGGCGCCGTTTTCCATGATGGAGACCACCATCGTGCTCAAACCGCCGGGCGAATGGCGCGCCAAACCGCGCTGGTATTCCGCCTGGGCGCCCAAGCCGCTGGCCGCCGTCTTCGGCCAGATCTGGCCGGCGCATATCTCCTGGGAAGAATTGATCGACGAGATGGACCGCGCCCTGCAAATTCCCGGCAACGTCAACGCCTGGACCATGCCGATCAAAGGCCGCATCGACATGCTTTCCACGGGTGTGCGCACTCCCGTCGGCATCAAGATTTTCGGCGCGAACCTCGACACGATCCAAGGTATCGGCGAGCGGATTGAAACGATCGTCCGCAAAGTGCCCGGCACCCGCAGTATCTATGCCGAACGCGCCGCCGGCGGGTTCTTCGTGGATTTCGCGCCGAAACGCGAGGCGCTTGCCCGTTACGGTTTGACCCTGGACGATTTGCATACGGTCATCATGACGGCCATCGGCGGCGAGACCGTTTCCAGCACGATTGAAGGCCGCGAGCGCTACACCATCAATCTCCGGTACCCGCGCGACCTGCGGGCGGACCTCGATCAACTCGAACGCGTGTTCGTCACCACCCGCAATGGCGCCCAGGTGCCGGTCATCGAGGTGGCCGATATTCGCCTGGTTAACGGTCCGGCCATGATCCGCAACGAGAACGGCATGCTCGCCGGCTACGTTTACGTTGACGTCACCGGCCGCGACGTCGGCGGCTACGTCGAAGAGGCCAAACAGGCCGTGGCCAAAGAATTGAAGCTGCCCACCGGTTACTCCCTGGTCTGGAGCGGCCAATACGAGAACATGCTGCGCGTGCGCGAGCGGTTGAAGATCATCGTTCCCATCACCATCCTGCTCATTTTTCTTCTGCTGTATATGAACACCAAGTCGGCGTTCAAAGCCCTGATCGTCATGCTGGCCGTGCCCTTCTCAATGGTCGGCGCCGTGTGGTTGATGTATGTTCTGGGCTATAATATCTCCATCGCCGCGTGGGTGGGGATGATCGCGTTGATGGGGCTGGATGCCGAGACCGGCGTCTTCATGTTGCTCTTCCTGGATCTGTCGTATGCGGAGGCGAAACGGAAGGGACGCCTGCAAAATATTTCGGACCTGCACGAGGCCATTATTCACGGCGCGGTAAAACGGATCCGGCCCAAAATCATGACCGTGGCCGCCGCCTCGATGGGCCTCATGCCGATCATGTGGTCCGCCGGCACCGGCGCGGACATGATGAAACGCGTGGCCGCCCCGATGGTCGGCGGCTTGTTCACCTCGTTTATCATGGAACTGCTGGTCTATCCCGCGATCTTCTTCCTCTGGCGCGCGCGCCGGTTAAACGGCGTGACTAAATGCACGGACGGCACATAGAAGAACACCGAAACGACCAAGGGGGTGCCGGCGCGCATCGATCGCCAACCATGCCCCTATTCCAGATCGGCGCATTTCCACGCGGATCGGGGCGGGGCTCAGGCGGCGATAATTATCCACCAGACGCAGGCGCCGAATAAGAGAATGTCCACAATCAGCGGGATGTCGGTGAGCAGGATATATTCCGGCTGATCGCCCTTGGCCTGGCGATAGACCAGGTCCAGGTAGCGAAATATGCCGAAGACGACAAAAGGAATGGTAAAGCTGAGGTGGGGGGTCTGAAATTTCGCCACGGTATCCGGCCACTGGGTGTAGATGGCGTAGGCGATGATGACCGCGCCGGCCATGATGGCGATCAGTTGGTCGAAGAGCCGCTGGTCGCTGTCGGTCAGGCTCGGCCGCAGATTGAACAGCTTGGTTTCCTCCATCAGGCGTTTCTCGTGCCGGCGCTTGCAGAGGGCCAGGAACAGCGCCATCAGGAACGTGCAGATCAACAGCCAGGATGAAATCATCACGTGCACGGCCAGCCCGCCGGCAATCGCCCGCAGGACAAAGCCGAAGGCGATCACAAACACGTCCACCAAAGCCACGTGCTTGAGCCATAACGTGTAAGCGATCTGTAGCGCCACATACACGCCGATCGTCAGCGCAAACCCCGGCGTCACCAGCCAGGACCCGCCCAAACCGATGACCAGCAGGATAAACGCAGCTGTCCACGCCGTTGCCACTGGAATTGCGCCCGAGGCGATCGGCCGCAAACGCTTGACCGGGTGCGCCCAATCGCGTTGGCGGTCAACAATGTCGTTGAAGATATACACGGCGCTGGACGTGACGCAAAACAGAATCGCGGCCAGCAGGGCCCAGCCAAACATGAGCGGGGAAAGGTGCTGATGCTTGTCGCCCAGGGCAAAGAAGAACGCCGCCAGCACCACGATGTTTTTGGTCCACTGCCGCGGCCGCATGGCGCGCGCCAGGGCCAGGAGCGTCAGATGCGGCTCAGGCGGCGGGAGCGGGTTGACTGTTGGCGGTTGATTATTCATGGATTTAAATGTTAAGGAATTTTCCGCCATTGGCGGATTCGCCTATGGCATGACAATCCGATGTAGAGCCGGTTTTTCCTCCAGAGGCGGATCCGCTTTTGGCGGAATACCGGCTATTCTGTGCCGAAGATAGCCGACGTAAAGTCGGCTCTACATGGAAAAAAGTCGCCCCGCTACGGGGCCTAATTTGTTACATAGGAAATTCAATCTGATGTAGAGCCGGTTTTATACCGGCTATCCTATGCCGAAGATAGCCGACGTAAAGTCGGCTCTACATGAAAAAGTCGCCCCGCTTTGCGGGGCCTAATTTGTTACACGGCTCCCGCCGGATTTTTCATCTGCTGAAATCGGAAGCGCAGGCGGAGCACCATGCCGAGCGCCTCACGGACGATGGCCGCATTCATCTTGGACTGGCCGGAGCGGCGATCTTCGAAAATGATGGGCACTTCCACGATTCGGAAACCTAATTTCCAGGCGGTGTGGGTCATTTCGATCTGGAACGAATACCCGTTGGAGCGGATGCGGTCCAGGTTGATGGCCTCCAGCACTTCGCGGCGAAAACACTTGTAGCCGCCGGTTGGGTCGCTGAACGGCATGCCGGTCAAAAGGCGGACATACAGGCTGGCGCCCTTGCTCAGGATCAGCCGGTTGAGCGGCCAATTGACGATGCGGATGCCGTTGATGTAGCGGGAGCCCAGGATGAGATCGGCGTTTGCGGCGGCCTCGATAAATTTTGGGATCTCCGCGGGGTTGTGCGAAAAATCGGCGTCCATCTCGAAGATATAGCGATAACGCCGTTCCAAGGCCCACTTGAACCCGGCGATGTAGGCGCGGCCCAGCCCCTGTTTATCCTGCTTATGCAGGATGTGCACGCGCTGGTCCGCCTGACTCATGGTGTCGGCCAGACGCCCGCTGCCGTCCGGGGAATTGTCGTCCACGAACAGGATATGGGCCTGCGGACATGCCGCGAACACGGCCGCGGCGATCAGCCGGATATTTTCCGCCTCATTATAGGTTGGAATGACAACCAGAATGTCGGACATGGCGGCACTTTAAAGGAATGCCCGCAACTTGGCAAGCGCGATGCGCGGCGGCGCTGGCTGTTTGAGATTGCGCCGGATCATGACATGTATTAAACTTTAAAATTAATAGTCGAGGATTTTCCCATGAAATACCGATTCTGCACGTATGGCGATCCGGTGCTCCGGCAGAAGGCGGAGCTTATCCATCGCGTCGATGGCGCCATCAAGGCCCTCTACGGCGATATGCTCCGGATCATGAAAGACCGCAAAGGCGTCGGCCTGGCGGCCCAGCAGATTGGCCAAACCATCCAGATCTGCGTTGTGGATATTCCGCCGGCCATTGACGTCGCCGCGCCGGATGGACCGCGCTTGAATCCGGATGTGGCCTTGCCGCTGGTTATGCTGAATCCCGTCCTGGTTGCCAAAAAAGGGGCCCAGCGCGATACGGAAGGCTGTTTGAGCGTTCCGGAAATCTGGGCGCCGGTCAATCGCGCCTCCGAGATTACGGTGACGTTCCTCGATATCCAGGGTGTCCAACGGGAGTTGCGCGTCCGCGGGATGCTGGCCCGTGTCATTCAGCACGAAATGGATCACCTGAACGGGGTGCTGTTCGTGGACCGCGTTTCGACGGTCAAGAAGATCGCCTTGGCGGGCAAACTCAAGCGCCTGCGCTTGGAAAAGGAAGTGGAGTTGGGCTTGGCCTAACTCAATTGCGGATTGCCGATTGCTGATTGCGGATTTTCGACGTCGGCTTTCCGGTATTCCGCCTCGGGCGTTTGGTTGCCGCAGTCCGCTTCAGCGTTCGTCTGTTCCGATCGGGTGTCCGTTGTCCCTGCTTCGCCAAGACTTCGCAGGGCAGGCTGTCGTCCCTGCTTCGCCAAGGCTTCGCAGGGCAGGCCGTCTTCCGTCTTCTCCGGTCCGTCGTCTGTCGTCCGTCGTCCGTCGTCTGTCTTCTCCGGTCCGTCGTCCGCTTTGTCCGGTCCCGCCTTCGCCCCTTCGACTTTATTAGGGGCTTCGCAGGGCAGGCCGTCGTCTGT
>Ga0172380_10006368_pt1 | contig 13758 bp, 14 predicted proteins | sample Leawe162metaG_FD_119747 | JGI IMG/M metagenome (GOLD analysis project Ga0172380, IMG submission 119747) | Leachate microbial communities from a municipal landfill in Southern Ontario, Canada - Leachate well 162 metaG | ecosystem: Engineered > Solid waste > Landfill > Unclassified | place... | reverse complement strand
GCGCGACATCGGCGCGCACGGAGGCGGCAATCGCCGCACCGTCGATCACACGTGCGGTCATGTGAGCCTCCCCCGCTGCACCACTCGCAACGTGGCGCCAGGTGGCGAGTATGGCATGGCGGCATGGTAGATTCGCCCCGCGTCCAAACAGTCGTCCTTACGGCATCTTCGAGGTAACGAGGCCCGGTGAGCACGCACGCGGTCGGGGTCGATGTGATCGAGACAGACCGCGTGGAGCGGGTGCTGGGGAAGCACCCGGAGCGGTTCATCAAGCGTGTGTTCACGCCCGCGGAGGCGGCCTTCTGCCGTGGCCGCGTGCCGGAACTGGCGGCGAGGTTCGCCGCGAAGGAAGCCGTGATGAAGGCGCTGGGCACGGGCGCGCGCTCGGTGGCGTGGCGCGACATCGAGGTACTGCCCGATCCGCGAGGTAAGCCGCTGGTCTACCTCTACGGTGGTGCGAGGCGGCGCGCGGAGCAGATCGGGCTGGAAGCGATCGATATCTCGCTGACACACCTAATGTCGCTGTCGATGGCGGTGGTGGTGTGCACGGCCACGCGGCCGGAGTTCGAGCACGCGGCGGCGAGAGAACGCATTGTGGGGATCCTCCAACGCCGAGGGCTCCTCGGAGAAGACGAACAGAACTAGCGGGCGGGGTGTCATGGCGAAACTGGTGACGCGGGCACAGATGCGGGCGCTGGAGGAGGCAGCCATCGCGGCGGGCTCCTCGGAGCGCGAGTTGATGGCGCAGGCCGGCATCGCCGCGGCGCAAGAGGCCTGGATGGGGCTGGGCATGATGGAGGGCCGCATCGCGGTGGTCCTCGTCGGGCCCGGCAAGAACGGCGGTGACGGCCTGGTCGCCGCACTGCACCTCCACGAATGGGGCGCCGCGACGCACGTGTATCTCCTGGAACCGCGCCCGGCGGACGATCCGGAGTGGCAGGCGGTGGTGGAGGCCGGTATCGCCACGACACTCGTCGAAGAGGACGCGGACTACGCCGTCCTGGAGCAGCTGCTGACTGACGCCACGCTGGCGATCGATGCACTGTTCGGGACCGGACTCCGCCCCGCGGAGCGGCCGATCACCGGCCACGCCGACGAGATCCTGTGGCGGCTACGTGCCGCCCACGAGGCGAACGCGCCGATCCAGATCATCGCCCTCGACATCCCGTCGGGCGTCGATGCCGATAGCGGGTTCGCCGACCCCGCGACCGTCGCCGCCGACATCACGCTCACCTTTGGCGCACCCAAGCTGGGGCTGTTCCAGGCGCCAGGTCGCGTGTTCGCGGGCCGCGTGGACACGGTCGACATCGGCATCCCGGCAGCGGCGATGGCCGACCTCGGCTACGAGGAGCTCCGGCTCCGTGACCTCCGCACCGTGAACCCTAAGCGCCCGGCGGACGGCAACAAGGGCACCTTTGGCCACGCATGGGTCGTGGCGGGCTCGAAGCGGTTCCCGGGCGCTGCCCGGCTGGCCGCAGAAGCGGCTGCGCGTACCGGCTGCGGACTGGTCACGATCGCCGCCGCGGAGTCGATCCAGCACCTGCTCGTGTCCCTGCCCGACCCGACGCACGAGCCGCTGCCGGACCTCGGTGGCGACCTCCACGGCGAGTCCGCGCGCGCTCTCCTGCGAGCATTGCAGTCGACGAAGGGGCCGCTGCTGGTGGGCCCGGGCCTCGGGTTCAACGACAACACCCGGGAATTCGTGCAGCACTTGATCGCGGGCCTCGACAGCATCGAGGGGCTCACGGGCATCGTCCTGGACGCCGACGCGCTCAACGTGCTGGCGGACGAGGCTGGCTGGCACGAACGGTTCTCCGCACCGCGCATCCTGACGCCACACCCCGGCGAGATGGCGCGCCTACTCGGCACGACCGTGGAGGACGTCCAGAGCCGCCGGGTGGCCGTGGCGTCGGAGTACGCCGCGCGGACGAACTCGGTTGTCGTGCTGAAGGGCGCGGGGACGATCGTGGCGGCGCCAGATGGTCGCGCGCGCCTGTCGGATGTCGCGAACTCGGCTCTCAGCCACGGCGGGACGGGCGACGTCCTGGCAGGGATCATCGCCGGCATGCTCGCGCAGGGGATGTCCCCGTACGACGCGGCCAGCGCCGGTGTCTTCATGCTGGGCGAATGCGGAAGGCGCGCGGCCGAGGCACACGGCGAGGCAGGGACGCTCGCGAGCGACCTCCTGCGGGTGCTTCCGGAGGTCCGCAAGTCGCTGGAGACGCCGGTAGCGTCGGGCATGCCGTTCGGCGGCATGGGCGGCCCCCCGATGGGCGGCGGCGGACTGGGCCCGATGGGTGGCATGGGCGGCCTCGGTGGTGGTCTCGGCGGGCTCGGTGGCGGCATGGGTGACATGGGAGGCGGATTCGGTGGGGGATTCGGTGGAGGCGCCTTCGGAGCCGGCGGAGCAGGGTTCCCGTAGCGGAACCTCCCCTACCGGGGAGGTGTAGTCCCTGTGTGGGCAGTCAGAAGCGAAACCCTTACGCCCGTTAACAATTAGACGGCCACGATGGGTAGGAGACTGCTACACTTTTGACATTCGACCGGGGTGGTTTCACCCGGGTCGGGAGGAATCCCACCGTGAGCAACACACTCGAGCAGTCCGGCCAGACCGAGTCGCTTGCACTTGTGTTCCCGGGGCAGGGTTCGCAGGCGCCCGGCATGGGCCGCCTCGTCTACGAACACTCCGCTGCCGCACGCGAAGCCTTCGAGGAGGCAAGCGACTACACGGGTATCGACATCGCGTCTGTCTGCTTCGACAGCGACGCGGACACCCTCGCGAGCACCGAGAACACGCAGCCGGCCGTCCTGACCACGTCCATCGCGTTCTTCCGCGCCATGCGCGAGAAGGCGACGGAAGTGCGCGAGCAGGTGACGCCGCGGCTCTTGGGCGGCCACTCGCTGGGGCTGTTCAGCGCCGCCGTGACCTCCAACGCCCTGTCCTTCCGCGACTCGCTACTGGTCATCATGGAACGCTCCCGCCTCATGGGTTCGTTCAACGCAGAGCGCCCCGTGGGCATGGCGGCCATCGTCGGCCTCGATGTCGACACCGTGCGCACGATCTGCGCGGACGCGACCCAGGGCGAGATGAGCCGCGTCGACGTCGCGAACCACAACGAGGATGCGCAGACCGTGATCTCCGGCGACGTGAGCGCCATCGAGCGCGCGATGGTGCGCGCCAAGGAGCTGCAGGGCAAGGCCATCCGCCTCAAGCTGAAGGTCTCCAGCCACACTCCGCTGCACAACGCGCAGGCGGATGAGTTCGCGCAGGTCATCCGTGAGATCCCCTTCGCGAACCCCTCGATCCCGATCGTCTCCAACGTGACGTCCGACCTGCTGCGCACGGCCGCAGAGGTCCGCGCAGAGTTCGAGGCGCAGCTGAAGTCGCCGGTACTGTGGGCGGACAACGTCCGCCGCATGACCCGCGAGGGTGTCGACACCTTCGTGGAAGTGGGCCCCGGCCATGCGCTCTCTCGGATGATCAAGCGCATCCAGGAGGACACGACCGCCGTGTCGCTCGATGATGCGCGCGACGCTCCGATCCCCGTCTCGATCCTCCCTGCCCGACGACCGACGGCGTAGGAATGCGCCGCATCGTAGTCACGGGCCTCGGCCTGATCACGCCCCTCGGTAACGACGTGTCGTCGACCTGGGATGCCCTCGTCGCCGGGCGCTCGGGGCTCGGCCTGCTCACCCGCTTCGACTCCTCCGCCTACGAGCACCCGATCGCTGCCGAGGTCAAAGACTTCGATGCCACAGAGCACGTCGATGCCAAGATGCTCCGCCGGATGGACCTGTCCTCCGCGTACGCGCTGGCAGCCTCACAGCAGGCTATTGCTGATGCGCGCCTCGACATGAGCAGCGAGGAAGGTGCCCGAGTCGGCGTGCTCCTCGGGTCAGGGATGGGCAGCGCCCACCTGATTGTGGAGCAGCAGGCCGTCCTGGACGAGAAGGGCCCGCGCCGCGTCTCGCCGTTCCTCACGTCGTTCATGCTGCCGGACACCGCGTCCGGGCTTGTCGCCATCGCCACCGGCGCGCGCGGGCCGAACTTCGCCATCACCGCGGCGTGTGCGACCGGCGGCGCGTCCGTAGGCGAAGCAGCCGAGATCATCGCGCGCGGCGACGCGGAAGTGATGATCGCGGGCGGGTTCGAGGCGCCGCTGCAGCCGATCTACTACGCCGGCTTCAACGCGATGAAGGCGCTGGCCGAGCACGAAGACCCGAAGAAGGCCGTCCGGCCGTTCGACCTCACCCGTAACGGCTTCATCCTCGGGGAGGGCGCGGGCGTCCTCATCCTCGAAGAGCTGGAGCACGCAAAGGCGCGCGGCGCGCGCATTTACGCCGAGTGGTGTGGCGCCAGCACCAGCAACGATGCGTACGACATGGTCGCGGCGTCCGAGGACGGCCACGGCATCGGCCAGGCGATGCGGGATGCCCTCAAGCGCGCCGCGCTGGCACCAGAAACGATCGACTACATCAACGCACACGGCACCGGGACGCCTCTCAACGACCGCGTGGAGACGGCGGCGATCCGCGACGTGTTCGGCGAGCACGCAGACGCGCTGATGGTGTCCTCGACCAAGTCGATGCATGGGCACATGATGGGGGCGGCAGGTGCGGTGGAAGCCTCCATCGCTGTGCTGACGTGTCACCACGGCGTGGTGCCGCCGACGATCAACTACGAAACGCCCGACCCGGCGTGCGACCTGGACTACGTGCCCAACGAGGCGCGCACAGCCGAGGTCAGACACGCGATGAGCACTTCTGTGGGGCTCGGCGGGCACAACTCCGCGATCATCTTTGGTCGTTGGGAGGGGTCTTGATGGACGAGCGCCGCGTGGTGATCACAGGCATCGGGATCGTCTCCGCCGCCGGCGTCGGTCGCGACGTCAACTGGGCCAACCTCCTGGCGGGGAAGAACGGCATCGTGCCTACGACCCTCGTCGATGTCAGCGACCTGCCCTCGCAGGTGTCGGGCCAGGTGCCCGAGTACGACATGTCGACCTACATCGACAAGAAGGAACTGCGGCGCATGGACCGCTTCACGCAGCTGGCGGTTTCCGCCGCTGGTGAGGCGCTGGACCAGGCGGGCCTCGATATCGCGCGCGACGGCGACAACATCGGCTGCATGATCGGCTCCGGCATCGGCGGCATCGGCACGCTGGAGCAGGAGTTCGACGTCTTCTTCCACAAGGGCGCGATGCGCATCTCCCCGCTCCTGGTGCCGATGTTCATCCCGGACATGGCCGCGGGCATGACCTCGATCCGCTTCGGCCTGCGTGGCCCGAACTACAACACGGTGTCCGCCTGCGCCTCCGGCGCGGACGCACTGGGCACGGCCTACGAAGTCGTGAAGCGCGGCGACGCCGTCGCAATGGTGGCCGGCGGCTCCGAGGCGTGCGTGACGCGCATGTCGATCGCCGCGTTCGCGCAGAGCCGCGCACTCTCCCGCAACAACGACCCGGAGACCGCCAGCCGCCCGTACAACCTCGAACGTGACGGCTTCGTCATCGGCGAGGGTGCGGGGATCATGGTCCTCGAAGACCTGGAGCACGCGCAGGCGCGCGGCGCGACGATCATCGCGGAGATGGTCGGGTACGGGCAGTCCGCGGACGCATTCCACGTCACGCAGCCCTCCGAGAACGGCGAAGGCGCAGCGCGCGCGATGAACATGGCGCTGAAGAAGTCAGGCCTTGCCGCCGCCGACATCGACTACGTGAACGCGCACGGCACCAGCACGCCGCTGAACGACAAGTTCGAGACGATGTCGATCAAGACCGTCTTCGGCGAGTCCGCGTACACCGTGCCGATCTCCTCGACCAAGTCGATGATCGGGCACACCCTGGGCGCAGCGGGCGGCATCGAGAGCGCCGTGACGGTGATGTCGATCCGCGACCAGAAGATCCACGGGACGATACACCTGGACATCCCCGACCCGGACTGCGACCTGGACTACGTCCCCGAAGGCCCGCGCGACGTCCCGATCCAGTACGCGATGTCGAACTCGCTCGGCTTCGGCGGCCACAACTCGTCGCTCGTGTTCGGGCGCTACCAGGGGTAAATCCGCCTGTCGGGCTGTCCTTACTCTGACTCGACAATCAAGAACGGATGTTCTATCATCAGGCACCTTGAGCCGCTGCGCCGGTCAGGGAAATGTTGACAGGCCATAGCGAATAGGCCATAGTCCGGTGAGGTGCGAAGGGGGAGCTAGTGCCGCTTGTCCAGCAGCACATCGACCGCCTCCCGGCCACCTGTGAGGTGTGTCGCTACCTCGAGACTCACCCCTACCTCGACCGACGGCTAGAACACACGCTCACCATGCTGGCTGGCGGAAACCTGCTTCAGGACCTCCGGGAGGCTGACGGCCCCCTGTCGATGCGCAGCCTCTACGTGGAGAACGTTCGCTGGCGACGCCCCGGGACGCCCAGCCCCTTTGGAAGCGCGGCATTGGTTACTCGCACTGGTATCCGCACCTGAGATCAGACTGACCCTCGAAGGCACGGAGGACACTCAATGACCAGCAAGGAATCCATGACGCCGCGCGACGCCTATCAGGCGTACTTGAGGGGCGACCTGAGTCCGGCACAGGCCGAGAAGGCCGTGCAGACCTGGTACTCGGCCTCTGAGTCATCCAATACGAAGCCGCCGAAGCGGGACTGACTCGTCCGCAGTCCTCTGCGAGCCTGATGCGCCTCCCCGTCGCACGATCGGTCTGACATGACCACTGCCACAGACAACACGCCACGCGCCACAATCCTCCGCGGCTCTGGCGGGCGGCGCTGGCGGCTGCTCAATGCGCCAGACCTCGAGGGGTTCGCGGACGCGGGGCCGGGGCTGCCCGAGCTCATGCGCGTGCTCCTCGCGCAGCGGGGCGTGCACACCACCGTCGAGGCGCGGCGCTACCTCGGACGGCCGGGGGAGCTGACCGACGCGCGGCTGATGCCGAACCTCGAACGCGCCGTAGACCGGCTCGTCCGTGCGTGCGAGGCCGGCGAGACGGTCGCGGTCTACGGCGACTACGACGTCGACGGTGTCACAGCGACCGCGCTGCTCGTCGAGGGGCTCGCCTGCCTCGGTGCGAAACCCATCCCGTATATCCCCGACCGCTTCACGGAGGGCTACGGCCCCAACGTGCGCGCGGTGCGGCAACTGGCCGACCGGGGCGCAAGCCTGCTGGTCACCGCCGACACGGGCACCTCGGCAGTCACCGAGGTGGCCGAAGCGAACACGCTGGGCATGGACGTGGTGGTGATCGACCACCACACGATCCCGGACGAGCTGCCGGCGGCGCTGGCGATCGTGAACCCTCGCCTGCAGGACCTGGCGTACGGCTCAGAGCCCGCGGCTGTGGGGGTGGCGTACAAGGTCATCCAAGACCTGCACGACCGCATGGGGCGCCCGTACGACCCCACAGAGCACCGCGCGCTGGTGGCGCTGGGCAACGTGTGCGACCTCGCCCCGATGCTCGCGGAGAATCGGGACTTGGTGCGCCTGGGCATCGAGGCGCTGCGCGTGACGAAGCGCCCGGGGCTGCTGGCGCTCTTCGATTCCGCGAAGGTGAGCGCGTCGACCGTCACGACCGAGACCATCGGCTGGGTGCTCGGCCCTCGACTGAACGCGGCCGGGCGCATGGAGCATGCGCGCATCGCGCTCGACCTCCTGCTCGCACGCGATCGAGGCGAGGCGGGAGCGCATGCGGAGCGGCTGGAGGCGCTCAACCGCGCCCGCCGCGACGCGACGCAAGCAGCCCTCGAAGCCGCGCGTGACTCGCTGACGCCGGAGCAGCGTGCCGCGCCGGTCGTGATCGTCGCGAGCCCTGAGATCTCCTCCGGCATCGTCGGGCTCTGCGCTGCGCGGCTGGTCGAAGAGTTCTCGCGGCCGGCGATCGTGATGGAGGTGCGCGACGGCGAGGGCCGCGGCTCCTGCCGCTCGATCGACGAGTTCGACATCACCGCGCTACTACGCCGCAACGGCGACCTGTTCTCGCGCTACGGCGGCCACCGCGCTGCGGCCGGCTTCAGCATCGACGAGGCGCGCATCCCCGAGCTGCGCGAGCGGCTGATCGCCGACGCGGCGCAGCACCTCGACGTCGCGAACCTCGCACCGACGATCGCAGTGGACTGCGAACTGGCGCTGGACGTGGTGAACCGCCAGATGCTGCAGTGGCTGGGCTTACTAGGCCCCCACGGCGTCGGGAACGCGACGCCGACGTTCCTCGCGCGCGGCGTGACGGTGGCCGACGCACGCGCCGTTGGGGCGGACGGCGACCACCTCACGATGTCGCTCAAGGCCGGCACAGCGACGTGGCGCGCGATCTCTTTCGGGAACGCGGAGCACCTCGTCCCGCCGGGCGAGCGTGCAGACATCGTCTACACGTTCCGGCAGGACAACTTCCGAGGCGACGGTTCGCTGCAACTCGAAGTGCTGGACCTGCGACCGGCGGAGTAGCTACTCCCCCGCGGGCCGTCTCCACAGGGTCTCGTAGCGGTCACCGACGATGGCGTCGCGGAACTCCTGCTGCTCCAGGATGCGCAGCCGTCGGAGGCAGGCTTCGGCCGGCGCCCAGTCGTCGAGGCGTGCGAGCAGCGGCTCCCACACACCGAAGGCGAGCAGCGAATCGACGCGCGACTCCCAGGGGATGAGCGTGATCGACTCGGGACGTCCGAACAGCGGACGGAGGTGGCGGATGGAACGCAGGCGATCCGCGCTGTCCTTCGCCATCGGCACCACGCGGATGAAGGTGCCGGCGTACTCGTTGGTGCGGGTGTCGACCAGCAGGGTGCGACGGAGGGTGGGGAAGAAGAAGCAGATGACCTGCGCCTCTTTGACGTTCTCCAGGACCGCCGTCAGGTCGAGGTCGATGCCGCCGTCGATCATCGGGAGCCCTTCGCCACGATGCGCAGGAAGCGATGCCGGCCGACACGGATTTCATCGCCCGCATTGACCTCAGCGTTCGCATCCTCGACACGTTCGCCGTTCACCTGCACACCGCCCTGCTGCACCAGCCGCCGGACTTCGCCTTTGCTGGCGGCGATCTCGGCGCCCACCAGCAGGTCGATGATCGCCGTGGGGCCGTCGACGGCGTGCTCCGGCATCTCGTCCGGCGTCTCGCGACGCTGGAACGTCGACTCGAAGTACTCGCGCGCAGCGGCCGCCTCGGCTGCTCCGTGGAAGATCTCCACGATCGTCTCGCCGAGGCGCTTCTTCGCATCGAGCGGGTGGAGACGGCGCATCTCCAGGTCTGCGCGGATCTCCTCGACCTCAGTCGGGTGGAGCCGGGTGACGAGCGTGAAGTACGGCACGATCGCCTCGTCGGGGATCGACATGACCTTGCCGAACATCTCGTTCGGTGCATCGGTGATGCCGACGTAGTTCCCGAGCGACTTCGACATCTTCTCGTGACCGTCGGTGCCGACGAGGATTGGCAGGGTGATGCAGATCTGCGGACGATGGCCGGAGGACTCCTGTAGCTGGCGACCGGCCATCAGGTTGAACGTCTGATCCGTGCCGCCGATCTGGACATCGGTGTCCATGTAGTCGGCGTCGTAAGCCTGCATCATCGCGTACAGGAACTCGCTCACATGGATGGGGTCGCCGGCCTCGTAGCGCTTAGAGAAGTTCTCGCGGCGCATGAACTGCGCCACCGTGAACTGCGCCGTGAGACGCAGCACGTCCGCGAAGGACAGCTTGGCGAGCCACTCGCCGTTGAACGCGATCTTCGTACGCTCGCGGTCGAGGACCGCAAAGGCCTGGTCTGTGTACGTCTTCGCGTTCGTCTCGATCTCCTCGGGTGTGAGGACAGGGCGGGTGCGGTCCTTGCCCGTGGGGTCGCCGATAAGCGCCGTGAAGGAGCCGATGAGGAACGTGACGTCGTGGCCGAAGTCCTGGAACTGGCGCATCTTTCGCATCGGCACCGTGTGGCCCAGGTGGAGGTCCACCTTGGTGGGGTCGAAGCCGCAGTAGACGCGCAGTGGGCGATCCTCCGCGAGTCGTTCGCGTAGTTCCCGCTCCATGGTGCGGCGGGTGGCGTCGTCGCCCCACTCGGTGCCGGCCATCAGCACGGTCATCTGCTCCTCGACGGACGCCATGCGGCGGGGCGAGGAGGTCACCTGAACCACTCCCGCGTCGCGATCACGTCCGCCTGGATCTGCTCGACGAGCGCGTCGACGCCGGAGAACTTTCGCTCCGGGCGGAGCATATGCAGCAGTTCGATCGAGGCAATCTGGCCGTAGAGGTCACCCTCGAAGTCTAGGAGGTGCGTCTCTACGACGCGGCGCGTGCCGTCATCGAATGTCGGGCGCGTCCCAATGTTCGTGACGGCGTCCAGGTCGTGGCCGGCGACGTGCGCGCGGGTGACGTACACGCCGTTTGGTGGGAGCGCGCGGTCCGCGCTCACGCCGATGTTGAGTGTCGGGAAGCCGATGGTCCGGCCGCGCTCGTCGCCGTGCAGGACGGGGCCACGGATCGCGTAGGGGCGGCCCAGCAGCGCCGCGACGTCTCCCATGCGCCCATCGGCGAGGGCGGTGCGGACGCGGGTGGAGGAGATGCGCTCTGCGTCATCCCCATGTGGCAGGAGCGGCACCGCAATGACCTCGAACCCCTGCTCCTTGCCGATCGTCGCGAGCGCGTCGACGTTGCCCTCTGCGCCACGGCCGAGACGGAAGTCCTCACCCACCACGAGGAGCCGCATCCGCGCGTCCTCGACAAGCAGGCGCGTGAAGTCGGCGGCCGAGACCTGCTGGAGCTCCGAGGTGAACTGCAACACGGACACGAAGTCCGCGCCGGCGCCACGGATGAGCTCTACGCGCCGCTCCAGGGACTCCAGGTACGCGACCGGGGTGCCCGGACGCAGGACAGTGACGGGGTGTGGGTGGAACGTGACGACGCCGCCGCTGAGGTTTCGCGCGCGGCCCTCCTCCAGCATGCGATTGATGAGCATGCGGTGGCCGTTGTGGACGCCATCGAACACGCCGACGGAGAGCGCATGGTCGCCCGGCGTCACGCTGCCACGCAGTTCGTCACGGACGAGGAGCACGTGATGTCCCTTCGCCAGCGGATCGACAGGAGCTACACACCAGCGAAGTCCTCTTCCGCGTGCGTGAACTGTGGTGGCTCGGCGCCGTCAAGTCGTACGAGCTCGATGTCGCCAAACGCGTCAGACTGCTGCGCAGCGAGGTAGCGCTGCTTGATGAGCTCCAGCACCGCCATGAAGTCCACGATCACCATCGTCCGCGATGTCGCGGAGAGGATCAGGGTGCGGAAGGAGGTCTTGCCGTCCTTCTGGAGCGTGTCCACCAGCGAGCGCATGCGGTCACGCAGCCGGACGGGATCGCGCTTGATCTCGGCGGCCTGCTCCTCATCGGGCATGCGGTCCAGGACCTCGCGGATGAGGTCGACCAGCGAGGAAAGCGTGACGGTGTCGAGGCCGGTCGGCAGCGGCACCTCCGGCGGCGCGACCTCCCGACGGTAGGTACCGTGGCCGGTCTCGCGGGAGCGGAGGAACTCCGCGGCCTGCTTGAAGCGGCGGTAGTCCTTCAGCGCCTCGATCAGCGCACGGACATCGGACTCTGCATCGTCGTCTTCATGCCCCGCATCGTCCGGGTCGCGGGGCAACAGCGCGCGCGACTTCAGCAGGAGGAGCCGCGCACCGATGCCGATGAACTCTGCGAGCATGCCGAGGTCGATCGACTCGCGGCTACGAATGTGGCCCAGGTACTGCTCCGTGACCGCGAGCAGCGACACCTCCGTGATGTCCAGGTCTTCCCGCTCGATCAGGCTCAGGAGCAGGTCCAGCGGGCCGGAGAACGCCGGCAGCGAGAGCAGGAACGCCTGCTCCTCAATCGGCCCGTCGACGGGCTCAGGCGCGGCGGCAGGCTCCGAGGTCGCCTCGGAAGCGGTCTCGCCGGGGGCTTCGGGGGCGGCTTCCGGGGAAGCAGCGGCCGTCGACGATTCCTCCCCCGTGGGAGGAACCGTCGTGGCGGCGATCTGCTCGTCGGAAGTCACGTGACTAGGACGCTGCTGCGGCCATGGCCTGAGGACGGTCGGCGAACGGCCGCCCGATGGCGGACGCGAGCGCGCGCGCCTCATCGGCCATTTCCGCGAAGTTCGCCGGGGTCAGGGACTGTGCGCCGTCGGAGAGTGCATGGTCCGGGTTCGGGTGGACCTCGATCTCCAGGCCGTCCGCGCCGACAGCGATAGAGGCCATCGACATCGGGCGCACCAGGTACCACTTGCCAGTGCCGTGCGACGGGTCAGAGATCACCGGTAGGTGGCTCAGACGCTTCACCAGCGCGATGGCGTTCAGGTCGAGCGTGTTCCGCGTCGCCGTCTCGAACGTCCGGATGCCGCGCTCGCAGAGGATCACGTTCGGGTTGTTCTGGGACAGGATGTACTCGGAGGCCAGCAGCCACTCCTCGATCGTCCCGGCCATGGCGCGCTTCAGCAGCACGGGGCGGCCGGTCTTGCCGGCCTCCTCCAGCAGCACGAAGTTCTGCATGTTGCGCGCGCCGATCTGGATGATGTCCGAGTACTGCGCCACCGCGTCCACGTCACGCACGGAGAGACACTCCGTGATGACGGGCATGCCGAGTTCCTTGCCGCAGGCAGCGAGCATCTTCAGGCCCGGCACCCCGAGGCCCTGGAACGAGTACGGCGACGAGCGCGGCTTGAACGCGCCACCGCGGAGGATGTGCGCGCCGGCTTCCTTCACGCCGCGAGCGGAGGCCCACAGCTGGTCCTCGGTCTCGATGGCGCAGGGGCCGGCCATGAACACCGGCCGGCCGCCGCCCACCTTCACGCCGTAGTTCAGAGGCACCACCGTGTCGCTGGGATGCACCTCGCGGCTGGACAGCTTGTACGGCTTGGAGACGCGGATGACCTCGTCCACGCCCGGCATCATGGAGATGTCGTCGCGGTGGTCCTGGAGGACCTGGCCGAGCCCGGCGATGACGGTGCGGGTCACGCCGAAGATCGGCTGCCCCTTTAACCCGAACTCGGCGAGGCGAGTCATCACCTGGTTCGCCTGGTCCTCGGTGTGGTCTGGCTTCATTACGACGATCACGGCTTGCTCTCCTGTTCCTCCACCAGGTCACGGCGAAGTGCGCGTGCCCCGTGGAGGTAGACGTGCTTGATGTCCATCAGCGGGCGGTCAGTGTTGACGTGCATCAGGATCCGCAGGCACTTGGCCAGCGACCCCGGGACGTTCATCTCCATCACGCACTCCAGCGCCACGTGCAGGAAGCCCGCCTCGCGTGCAGCGACGGCGGGGAACTCTGCGGTGAGATCCGGGGTGGTGCTGAAGACGATGGAGGCCACCAGGTCGGGGTCGACCTCGTTCTGGCGGATGACCTCCGCCAGCAACTCACTCGCCGCGGCGAGGATGTCCTCGCGCGTGTTTGAGTTCACCGTAGTGGCGCCGCGGATCCCGCGTACCAGCATGCTGGGGATCTCCGTTCGCTCGTCAGACCTTCGCCGGACTTCGATGCCGCCGTGATGGTGCGGAGGCGATCGATGGGATGTGGGTGTTACGAGCCAAACGACCCGGCCGCACCCAGGAGCGCACCCAGAGTCGCCTGGCTCTGCGTATAGGACGCAGGGCGAGCCACACGGCTATACCGCGGGACGGGCGACTGGGGCGTTACCAGGGTCACGACCGGTGATCTCCTCCAGAAAGGCCCGGACCTGTGCCGGACGCTGGCTCCGAGGTGTGTCGCCCACGAGCTGGACGAACGCACTGCCGACGATCGCTGCGTCAGCGAT